>ERZ1035051.7-NODE-7-length-86919-cov-36.682319_pt1 | contig 86919 bp, 68 predicted proteins | sample MGYA00520586_ERZ1035051 | MGnify/ENA primary metagenome ERZ1035051 (study PRJEB33766, sample SAMN09781692) | gut metagenome | biome: gut microbiome | host: Homo sapiens | place: Madagascar | study: EMG produced TPA metagenomics assembly of the PRJNA485056 data set...
CTTTCTTTATCGCCTTGAGGAATGCTTGATTTCTCAAAAGCGAGTGCAAAAGTACTAACTATTTTCCATTCCACCAAATATTTCAAGAAAAAAGTTTCAAAAACATTAAGATTTTAACATTTAATTACATATTGAGAGATAATTAATGCAAGTTCACATTATAATATACATACACGCTCCTGCACCTGCACACTGGTACACGTACACAGGCATAAACATAATATGATTGGAAATTTGAAAAGCGAAACGAGAAAAGCCCGTCACCCTTCACCCTATCAATATAAATATCTGGCATACAGACAGTTATAGACAAAACAACTAAAAACCACCCTTCACCACCCTTCACCTCCCATCACCTCAATCTAAAAATCGCATTTACCCTAAAAACCTACTATGAAGACCAAAACTGGTCGTCTATTAAGACCAAGAGTGGTCGTCTATTAAGGCAAGCTTTGGTCTTAATAGACGACAGGATGGACACATAAGAGGAGGATAAATCAGAAATCCAAACGTCTTTATTTTTTTACTTTTACATATTTCAAATGAAACGAAAAACCCGTCAATTAAAGCTGTAATTACTCAGCACCCATATTGTCATGAGTTGTTACGTTAATACTGTGAGTCAAAGTGTATTATTAATAAAGTTTAAAGTGGTCAACTATATTTTTATAGTTTCTATCAGAATAATGCAATAGGCTTCAACTGCTTACGAAGCCGCTTTCATTGCTCTACGAAATAGGCTTCATTGACTATCGAAGCCTATTTCATATTTCAAGGCTTTTCTATTCAAAGTTTTCAATAGGGGTGCTGAGTAGTTACTTAAAACCAAAAAGGGGCTAAAAACGGCAAAAAGATGAAGGGTGAAGGGTTAAATCGAATTTCCATTTTAAATTTTCTTCGCTATAAAGATTTTTCAAAAAGAAATCTACCACATCTATTTTCAAACAAAACATCTAAATATACTTTTACACAAAAACTACTACATACATTTCCTATAAAACCACTACAAACACTTCCTATAAAAAGGAAATGAGCGAACAGAATGCCAAGCAGATATTCCTGTTTCGCTAAGTTTGCAAAGCGCCTAAGGAAGGGCACTATTGAGCCCAGGCAAGGACACCTTTGTGCTCGGGTAAGAGCACTTTTGTGCCCCCGAAAAGCGCAATGGTGCACAAGTCAGACACCACCCGTAAACCCGAAGCACAGATTTCTATCTTTCAGAGATATGAGACGTAAACAAGTCATATGCACTTTATATTTGCGAAGCGTATGATCTTTAACACGCTATTGGCTTCATGCTCATTAAAAAGCTCTTCCGCGATTATAACATCCATAAAGTCGTAAGGCATAATCGTATTTCTCCCCATCATCCCATACAGGATAAGCCTCAATGGTTCCCGATTCAAGATCCAGGAGGAACACCTCGTCATCATAACCTTGCGAACAAGTCCAATAGGTAAGCTCTGGAGAAAGACCGAATTTCTTGAGATTCTTTATAGCAATGGCGCTATCAAACTCCTCCCACTCCTCCATCCGATCATTAAAGCAGAGTTCTTCCCCATGCTGAACCTGAGTTTCTCCTAATCGGGATATGATCAATTTCCAGTCAGTCAAAGAAGGAATGCTCCAATGCAAATACCTATTGCCATGTTTCTGATCATACGCTTCAACAATATCGATGATTTCCTGCAGGCTATAACTTTGAAAACTGTCGATATCAAAGACTGGCAAAAACCGGATTTGCTCATTAGTTTCATCAAAGATGACACCCAGAACCCGATCTTTATGGGATACGACATCACAAATCTGCCCATCCTTCATTAAATATTTTCCTATATGCGTCATCATATTCAAATACATTTAATCAATAGTTGTCATTTCCTTCCTTTGAGATTTATGATATATAGAGGCAGAAGTAACCTCATTTCTATCAGAGAAACAGTATTTTAGAAATTATTTCCCTTGCGAGGAAATCTTGCTTTTCCATAAAGTTTCAAGTTCCTGCTTTTTGGGGCCTAAATAAGTCTTAGCATAACTAAGAATATAATATTCCGCATCTTCCTCATCCACTTCGTCTTCAAAATCGCAGGTGATAGAAAACCCCGTCTTGGCGATAGCAGGCTCAAATCTGACACTATACCTTATTCTCTTTTCATTGGCATTTAAATCCTTACAGAACTCACGGGCCATATCAGCATGCAAATCATTAATGAGGACAGCCCCCAGAAGCGAAATGGCAAACTTACCATCTCGATGAGAAAACACCCGGACAACACCTTCTGGTAAAGCCAGATAAACTTCACCAGTACCATCCTCTCTGCATCCCCTTGTATCACATGCTATTTTTTCTTCCTCCGCCAATAATTTGGCGAGCAAGACAAAGGAACGCCGGTTTCTTATCTCACGCTTGTAAGACCCCTTCTGAAAGTTGCTGAATATCCAGGAACAACCAAAGAAAAACGCACACCCTATTATTAAAAGCCAAAAATCAGTAGAAAACATATCAAAAAAAATAGAAAAACAACATCACCCATGTCAAAAGCTATGAGCAGGAGAGATTTCCATAAGGATTATACTTTATATGAGTTCCATTGCCAATAATATATGGCGCATGATTTTAAGAGCCCCCTTTGCTGCATCAGATTTTTGCTGTAATATTTCAATAAGTTTTTGAGCTTCATCAGCACCTTGCAATTGTAACCATGCCTCCAGTACACCATCATCAATCAATGGACCAAGCCAATAAAACAATTTCTTTTCTTTTTCGTCATACGCAAGAGTTAAATTCAAAAAAGCCTTAATTGTTTCAAGAAAATCAATATAACTATAACAATAATGAGAATTGATATAGATATAAGGTAAGAAGTTATTTTTATCCATTGCCATATTTTTTTGTTGCCAATTTCAATCCATAAGTCTTTTGGAGAGCAAGAATTCTTTCTATATTGGTTGTCTTCTCAGCCACACCTTTTTGGTTTGCCATGATAGAATCCTTCATTGACTCAATAGTTATTAAAAAATCCTGCATAGATATAGAAACTTGGAATTTTGCCGCCGTATCAAGATATCCTACAAAAGCCCGTTCAACAACACAATTAACAACAGCCTCAATCTCAGAACCGGCAAAACCGCCATATATTCCACCCTGCATAGCAGAAGCGATTTCTAAATATGCCGGTTCATCCATAGAGCTAAAATTAAATAGGGAACCGCTTTTACTATACCTTTCAATTTTTTTCTTCAATATTTCTTCCGTTTCTATTTTATTAGGGAAATCTACAAAATAAACTTCATCAAAACGGCCTTTTCTCATAAATTCAGGACGCATTACATCATTAGCAGTAGCAACAATATAAACTGGTTGTTTTTTCTCTTGCATCCATGTCAGGAAATATCCCATCAATCTTACTACAACAGAATCTCCTTCGCCACCAGAAGATCCCGCAAAAGCTTTTTCGACTTCATCTATCCATAAAACACAAGGATGGATTGCTTCTGCTATTTTGAGCGCCTTACGCAAATTAGCCTCACTCTCTCCAACATATTTGCCCATCATTCTATTGATGTCCAATCTCAACAAAGGCATAGCAAATTCATTAGCTATGGCTTTAGCTATCATACTTTTTCCACAACCAGGCATACCTAAGACAAGTATGCCTTTAGGATAAGGAATATTAACAGCAGTACTGGAAGTCAAAGGCATATTTTTAAAAATTCGAGCCTTTATTTTAATATCTTCTTTCAAAACTTCCAATCCACCAACTTGGTCTAAAGAAACATCACTATCAACAACCTCTATTAAATCACTTTTCTTCAATAAATTTTTCTTTTCTTTTTCTGCAATATCTTTAGCAACATGAGAAAGAAATCCCCCTGTTCTTACAAGTATAGAACGAAGTATCATGACGATTTGCTGTTGACTCAATCCTTGAAAAACCCGAATCAAAGACAACTTGAATTCGTCTTGTTGCTTCAAAGGAATAGAAGCAGACAAAGGGATATTGCTCAAAAGTTTACCGATGGTAACATCTGAAGGTAAAGGTATATCCAAGATCAAGGCATAACTCAATAACGATACTGGGATAGATGTTACTGGGATATCGTCAACGAAAATAAAAGTAGTTTTTTCATTATACATACCTCTCTCGTAATTGGATATATATTGGCACAAACTTGCTAATATACTATCATCTTTTAAAAGAATATGAGAGCAACCTTTACATAGAAATATATTTTTCCCTATTATAAGATCAGGACGTTCACTTCCAACAAGCTCACTCAATATAGGTGAAATATGATCTGAAGACGTATTCTTTTTAGTCAAAAAATCAATAACACCAACACCCTCATTAAATTCAAGTATTTCACTGATTTTCAAACAACTGCTATCTACCGTATCTTTGCATCGATCAATAATCGTACAAATAGCAGTATCCACATAATAAAAATGACTATGTGGAATAATTATTATAGGAGAAGAAAAAATTCCTGTCGTTAATTCCGTCAAGAAGTTTTCTTCAACAATAGGTTGCAAAACTGTTATCTTCCCGTCAACCATGCCCATGCTTTTTTTGCTTTATCTTTAACTTTACGGCCAACTTCTTTAACTGTCTCTACCACATTAGCTGTTGTCTTTTTTACAGTTTCGATTATAGGTTGAGCATAAGAAGCAGACTGACTAACAACATTTTCAGTTATGCTGACCAACTTTTCTGCCACCACATTAGCAACTTTTTTTCCTCTATCATATAAATTCTTCGTTGAACTAACAATCGTTTCTCCGGCTTTTTTAAGTATTCTTTGCGTATTTTGCTGAATTTTCTTTTTCATTGGAGGTGGAATCAATTCCGTTGCAAACAAAATTGCACCAGCCATAAAAGCATAAGGTCCTCCTACTGTTAATGCTAAACCTGTGGCCAACAGAGCTTTTACTGAAGCTCTGTTTTTTCTTGCTTTAAGTCTTTTAAAAGCATTAACCGTATTGGTGACAAGATTTTTTTCACACTCAGTTTTATACTGACCTGCGGCAATCATATCCGTATCATATAAATAAGCCAAGCGAGCATCTCTCAGAGCATGAGCAGAAACTTCCGCCATATGTTTAGCAACCGCTCTTGGCTTCCATTTACTGCGGCGGATAGATAAATAAACTGCCGCTTTTAATTTATTTTCTATTTCTTCATCAAGAGCTATATTTTCTCCAATTGATCGTTTCAAATAAGCCTCAATATCCTTATTGCCAAATGCCGCATCCTCTATATGAAGACCTAAAACAGAATTAGACATTCGCAAACGCTCCAAGCCATGAGCCAAAGCCAATTCTTCTCTCTGTATAATATTTTGACTGCTCATATCATTTTTCCTCCTTATTTTTATCGATTTGAGAATCAAGCAAAGAATTCATTTCGTAAGAATGCGATTCTTCAAGTTGCTGATCAACAATACCCTCACGATCTGTTTCATGATCACAGGATCTGGTCTTCTTCTCTAATAAACGTCTCAACTTACCATCTTTATCAAAAGCTTCGGTTACATGAAGAACACCTTGTTCTAAGATTTCCTCAAACTCCTTGATGGCATTGTCCTTTTCCTCAACTGTGGCATTTGGATTTTCCTTCTTCCACTCTTCCATATAGAACTCAAAAAGATATTCTGATGGCTCCTTGCCACTTTCTGACACTTTTTGATATTCATTATAATAATCAGTAGTAGAATGAAACAACTCTTCCAAGTCCTTTTTCTCATCTTCGGTTTCTGCCATTCCGAGAATAACATCTTTGTAACCTATATCTTTAGTATTTGAAAATTGTTCAAAGATTTTGATAAAAAGTTCCCTTACTTTTTTAGGTATATAGTTCATAATTATAATACTTTAGATTTATGACGTCCAACTATCTGTGAATCAGGAAATTCAAAGCCTAATTCTACAACACGAGTAATGGTCTCACCATCTTGTACCTTATCACCCAATAAATGTTCGTCCCATTCATCATCAAAAGGCATATCCTTTGGGAAACGAACACAATCGCCCCATTGCTTATTCATTGAACGTAAATAAGATAACAAACTAAGTCGATAATTACGATTAAACATCAGAATGTCACTTTGCAAATTTGAAATAAATGCTTGTAGTTCATCTGACAAATCGTCAATTTTTTGTTGACTCTCTACTTTTCCATTATACAAGACATCCATCAATTGCATCGCAACTTTAGGATATTTTCTTATTTGATAGAATTTACGATTGATATTGTCAAAAGCTATTACAGCATCTTGATAAGCAACTTTACTTACTTTTACATCTTTTTCCGCTGCAATATCATTATCTTTCTGCTGCAAAGTTTCTATATTCTTTTTTAAAATATTAATTTTTTCCTCTATTTTATTTTGTACGTTTTCTAATTTCTGCTCATTCTTTTCTTGATCTTCCAATAACTTCTTGTAAGTCTCTGTATAAGCAGAAAACTGTTCATAACGCATTTTCCAATATTGAAGAAGCAATATCAACAATATCACACAGATAGTACCCAATAAGATTAAAGCACCAACCATTAAATTAAAATCATTCATAATCAAAAAAATCTAATAAAACATCAAAGTATAACACTCTTCTCTGCTATTAATTCACCAGTATCTTTGCGTGTCACATAATAATGCATAGAATGACCAATCTCACTCTCGTTAAAATCAACAATGCAATGGTAACCTTCCTGGCAATCATTATCTATGGTGAAATTTTCTATTTCTTCCACATGTGAATTATTCATAGGACAAACAATGATATCATCAGACTTATAAAAAACAGTTTTTATTTCTTTATTGTCAGCATTTTTAGCATAAAAATCTGTTTCATAATCCTTGAAATATTGACCTTTAATGGCTACAGGAACCGCACTATAATTACGTATTGCACCATATTCTTCAACATCTCTTTCAGCCATAGAATCAAGTGTTCCCATACTCATCTTAACCCCTAACTCTGCATAGTATTTTACCATATGGGAAAGAGGTAACTTTGTAAACATATCGAAGATATAAAACTTAGCCTTTCGTCGAATAGAATGTCGGCATAAAAGAACATAAGATGCTCCTTCCATAATACTTGCAGAAACACTGTTTGAAAGATATGCCAAATTTGCCTCATTGTATTCGCAACAAGTGGCCTTACGAATCGCAGCCTTAATACTATCTCTTAGTTCATGAGACAATGACAAGCCTCCTGCAAATACAAATGAGAAATTTGTTTTTGCATCATTACCTACCAAATCTTTATGCTTTACGAGAAATTCATACACCGTCTGAGTAATTTTAGAAAAAACAGGCTCGAAAATTGCTTTTCTCATTTCCTCACCTCCAAAGTCAATATCACCTATCAAGATATCGCTAATTCTATCTGCTATCTCATGATGTCCCTTTTCCATAAGCCACAAACGGTAATCCTTAGGAATTCTGTAGCTTGCATCCAATCCATGCTTATAATTAAGCCAGCCATTTTCAAAATCTATAGCTTTGGCAAGTGACCCTTGCAAATATGGCTCCAATAGCATTTTTTGCAATTCCTGACCAAAAAGCTCATTATAATTAATTCCTGAGTCAGATTTCAAATCTTTGGATATAAAACGCAACAAGTAATCTTTGAAAGCGTCATCTATATTGTTTCCTCCCAATCCTATACCATCACTGGAAGCTAAAAGTTTGAATTTCAATTCATTTTCTTCGCTAATTTCATCTTCTAACAAACAAAGGTCTGTAGTTCCTCCTCCACTATCAACTACCAATGATTTATGCCCAGGATTAGTTTTAAATGTTCCAGCTCCGCTATGCAGGCGTTCTGCGATGACAGGACCTTCTGGTTCAGAAAGCACACGCGCATGCTCTCCAAATATTTCTGAGCAAATACAGCTCATCATCTTTTTGTTTTCTACAGTCCATATAGAAGGAATGGTTATACCCCATTGCACTTGATCTGTTGTAACTTGACATTTAGCATTGGCACTCTCCATAGATAAGCAATCCACCTTGATAATTCTCAAGAATAATTTTACAACAAATTCAATAGAATATTCTTTTCCATTGGTTTTATAGGGTAGATTTTTATAAATCATCATTTTGAAATACTTAAAATCAATCCACCCTTCAGACTCAATAAGTTCTGCCTTTTCCTTAATAAAATCTCGACCCCAAATAACATTAGGGTGTTCCGTTGTTTTATTGATTCTTGATAAGATCTTGAAATCAGCATCTGTAAGAGAATCCCAATTCGATTCACACTTCATAAGAAACAAAGGAGAAATAAAAAACCAAGTAGTATCTTTTGCATAATGACCATCCGAACATGGTAAAGTTGGAGTGGTATAAGTTAACTTACCATTCTCAAAATGATCAATACGAGCGACCCCTGTATTTGAAGACCCAAAATCAATAGCTATAGCAGAAATATATGCCATATTTTTCCTCTTTAAAGAATTAAAAAAAAGATATTGGAAGACTTATACCTCCCAATACCTAACCATATTATTTTGATAATTTCTCATACAACTCATCAGTCGCCTTATCCAACTGAAGAAATATTGTGTCAAAATCATCTGAAGTGATATCCTTATTCGGCTTAAACTCATAGCTACACCAAACATTAGGATCATTAACAACAAATTTAATGATAAATTTGTTATCATTCATTGTGTTACAAACCTCAAGAAGCTGATTTCTTGCGTAATCTCTTGTATTGCATACCATAACAATTTGCAAGAAAGGTCCATCATTCTTAAATGCAACAAAATTATTTCCCTGATACTTAAATGAGAAGTATGTTTCCTCCTCATTCATTCTGAAACCTTCCTCCTTGAGGAATTTCATTAAATATTCATATCCATTCATAATAATAAAGGTTTTTGATTAATAATATTACTATTTATAAAGGTTTACTATTTCTTCACAAACTTTCTGTATCATTTTGGTATCAGTACCAAATCTACCATTACAATAATAGATAATAGTATTGTGCTCTTTGTCACTACCCATACCAAAATACTGTTTAGTAAAAAATCCTCCTAAAGCTATTGCTGGCACTTTGGTAAAGAATCCTACAGAATAAGAGGTCCGTTCTATATTCTTATAACCAAGTTGTATAGCAATATCCAATAGCCAGTTAGAGTCTAATTTTTTAGATACTGCAAAACGGTAGTTACTACCATCCAGCTCCATAACCTTACATCCCTGCTCTTTAATCAAATTCATTGCATAATCATAAGCAGACTTATGAAGTAATGGATTTTTCATATTATCCAAACAGAGTTTGAAGGCATTATGAAACTCATTGGTAGCTTCAAATCTACGTAGTTCTTTTTCAAAACCAATAAGAGACTGCTCCATATTTTTACTGTTCAAAATAATTGCAAGAATATCTCCTTTTAATATTTTTATCTACTATAATTTGAACCACAACTAACAGAGCAAGGACATGACCCGTTTCTACTGTAATTTGATCCACAACTTGAAGCACAAGTACAATCCATAACAAGGGAATTCTCCGTAGCCTGCGCATCTTCCAATTCAAATTCTACCAATATCGGAGAAACCTTATTCTCTGGGGAAAGAACAAGAGTGTCCGTATAGGATTTTAATTCTACTAAAATTTCACTCATTATTATTTGACTATTAATTTGACTATTTTTTCTATTCTTTTTCGCATTGCTACATTCTTGTCCCTCTCAGCAAGCAATAGTCTATATTCACAATTTGCAAAAAATATCACCTTAAATGACTGACAAGTAAATGTACTCTGTTTGCTTATGTCATGATTACAAATGTAATTCATGCCAGGACATATTGTACATATAGAATGTAACAAGCATTTTTTACAAGTAGGAGAAATAAAACTTGCATGGTCATGGAAATCAACATGAGCCTTAATCTCACGAGCTTCTTCTATCGAAATTGTTACTGGAGAGAAAAGATGACATGCATATTCAATTCCATCACAATCAATACAAACCAAATCTTCACCACAACTACAGTTCTTCTGTCTAAGCCTATTTGACATCATAACATCGTCTATACAAATATCAAGCATAGAGAATGGATGCAAATTAGGATTGGCAAGATAGTATTCGATAAGTAAATGTAATTGAGTGTTTAACACCTTCAAGTGTTCCTTGTTCCAAGTTACATGTTTACCCATAGCTAAATCCGCAGTTATTGAAGAGAATCCTGCCTCATGAAGGAATTTTACGCCATCACTTAAACTGGATAAAGTTTGAGGTGAAATCGTCAATTTTACAGTTTGATTAGGCCAAAGTTTTGCAAAGAAATCCAAATCTACTCGTGCTGCAGAGCTTGACCTATTCAAATCTTGCATCAAGCGATTTCCATCAAAACTCAGTCCGAGACAAAAGCGATCTTTGTTTTGTTCCAACCATGCAATGTTTGTTTCATCAATCAAAGTTCCATTTGTTACAGCAAAGATTTGCCGTAACTTCTGATTAAAATGTTGTTGCCACAACCATTCAGAAATACTTTTTAATAAAGGGAAAACCATCATCGGCTCACCGCCCATAAACTGGACATCAAACTCTGTGTAGTCATTGTCTAAAGCTTGAATTTGCCTTAACAATGATTTTTTTGCCATATCAAAAGACATCTGCTTTTGAACTTGTTTGGGTTCATAGCAATATACACAATGCAGATTACAGCCATAGGTAACCAACAACATGATTGTCTTCCTTTTTACCATATTCCTAAAATTTAGTATTTCCACAAACAGGACAGGAAGTTGCACTTAACGGTAAAGCCTGTCCGCATACAGGACAAATCTTTGGTTTGGTACCATGCAGAATACGTTCATATTCACCAGATTCATACCACTTGATAAGCTCAGAAGCACGGACAATCGTCCAAGGATGGTCTTCATCAAAAATGGTCAATGTCTTGATGATTTTATCTGTTGTACCTCCATATTTCTTATCAAATTCTCGTGCCTGCTGCATAAAGCCTTCCACAGAAGCTGTATCATAATATTTTAGAGGGAGACCCGACATCTTCATAATAGCACTCAAAGCTGCATTTAAATCTTGACAAGCCAACAAGCCCGCACGGTCGGCGGTAAATTCTGACATACGATTCCAATACCAAAGAGCCGTCTGTAATGGCAAGGATACAGTTGATGCTCCAGGTATGGCAGATACTATCTGGGCCAAATATGCAGTCATCAAATGATATAATACATGATTTGACTTGATGTGTCCTGCCTCATGACCAATTACAAATTGCAATTCTCCATCGTCTAATCTATCCACACTTCCTGTAGATAAGACGATAAAAGCATCTTTCTGATGCCCTGTGGTATAAGCATTAATATAATAGTCTTGTTCCATATAGAGTTCTGGATGTCTATCCAAATCTAATATATCAAAGACTTCATTAGACAATTCTGCCAGGTCAGGACAAGCACCTTTCGTAACATGGAAATTACTACCACACATACTGACTATCTTCCATTTTATCACAGTCCAATTCATTACGAAATTGACAATCTTTGGAAGCATTGGTATTGCATTAACTTTTTCCAAGGCTGCTTTATCAAAAGGATGCTCATAGGAAGAAGTTTGTAAATTTATCAGTTTCTGTTTCATAGTCACTTTATTAAATTGCATTAATTATTTGCACGAAGAGCAAAAAGCTATAATACTCAAAACAGCAAATCCCAAAGCAGCAACCCCAGTACAAAGCAAATACTTTTTCATTTGTTGATTGCTTTGCTCCAATGCTTCAACTTTTGCCTTCATCTGTTGCGCCTCTTCGTGCAAAGCCTTTTTCTCTTTCTCCAAATCTAAAAGTTGTTTTTTCAAAAGATTGACTTCTTCTCTTGGATCCTCATTTGGGTTATCAGTAGGAGTAACTGTAGGTAATTCTCCGTATTCAGGCTCTTCCTCATGCTTCTGAAGCTTGATAAGTTCTGAATTTCGAATGACACAGTTTGCATGTTTCAGTTCCTTGTAATTGAGTCCCAATTCATTACAAACATTTTCTGTAACGAATTTATCCACACCAAACTTCTCTGACAATGGCACAAAAAGCATTACGCCATTTTTAATTGAAGACACATTCTGTAATTGCGGGATTTCTGTACCGTAGTCACCCCCATTAGAATGTTTCTTGATAAACTCATAAAGTTTATTTCCATCAATACGCAAGCCTTTGCGAATGCGGAACAGGTATGCAAAGAAATTCTCAAAAGAAAGCATATCATGAGCAATGTCCTGTGCCAAATGATCTAAGGTTTGTTTATCCTCAGCATCTCCAACAAATTGAACTGCACATGGAATCTGACGACCATCTCCATCAGTATTTAGACTTGGGATTTCTCTTACAACCAAATCATATCTGCCATCTTTCAACTGACGATAGACCATTTTTGCTCCTCCATACTGAAAATAACAGTAAGCATCTTCAGGGAAATCATAGACTGTATCATCTATCACTTCCTTCTCCATTGGTTCATTTTCCAAACCTTCGATATAGAAGGTTTTAAACCCTCCATACGAATATTGACAATATACTTTTATCATAACCGAATTCTATTAATTAACTTTTGATTTAACATATTCAAAACCATCACCGCTTAACTTCAGGAGTCCTTTCGCATTCAAGCCATTGATAACATCTTTCCATACAGGAAGATAAACTCCAAAAGTAGGTTTAAAGATTGATATCAAAAATCTCTTAAGCCAAGAACTATTTTGTCTAGTTCCATTATCTGTTTCAGCTTTTTTTCTGACAACTTCTTCCTCTTTCTCAATGAGGAATTTCAGCACATGATAGCCAACCTGTTCACAAAAAACAGGCTTATAACCTACCCCATTCAATCTGTACCATGACAAAGGAATATCCAAATAATCAATAAGCCAAAGCTTATCCTCGTCAACCCAGGAGTCACTCGTTTCTTTTAAAATTCTTCCCTTGCCATCAATACACAAACCTGTATTCGGGTCTTTAGAACAACTTGTACCCATTCTATCTTTGTCATCCTTGAAATATCTCATAGCAGGTAACAATCTATCAGACTCAATACCACCTACAGTTTGGATAGGCATAATCTGGATGGTCACTTCAGGAACGTCAACCCATCTATTAATCAAATCACGATAAGCATGAAGGACTTTCTCTACTACAATTCTTGTATCTCCATGACGAACCCATTTTTCGCATTTCACAGGGCAAAGAATAATTTGTTTCTTATCCAAGCCACCCTCGGCAATTTTCATGTGAAGCATCGTCTGCGTAATATCATTGATTCTGTTGTAAACAGCATTGATACTTCCATCTTCATCTTCAGGATTCATCAAAAACGGAGTATCGATTGCTATAACAAACACATCAGAAGAAGCAACTTCCTCCTCCAGTTTTTTATGTTCACCATGCTCATTTTTATTGGCACGCATCCACTCTCCAGGTACATCTACAAATTCAAAGTCAATAGCTGTAGTTCCAGAACTCACCTCCAAGATATAAGAACCTTTGCCATAGGAAGGAGTCATATCCACTAAGAAAGAAGAATTTGTACCAACTTTCTTAATAAAGCCTTTTACTTCATTTTGTTTTGTATCCAATTTAGTAAGAGGTTTAGGTCCCTGAGGGGTGTCAACCATCTGCGTATAATCAGTCTTATCAATGATTGTACAGATACCGCCAGGAGTCTGACGAAGGGACTGCAAAATACTTGCCAAAATAGTGGACTTACCTGAGCGGCGTCCACCCATCATTATTATTTTATGTTCCATAAGCACTTTTGGGGTTTCTAATTCTTCTTTAGCCATGATAGTTTTGATAGAAATATCTTGCAACTTATCTTGTATTTTTTCTTTCGTCTCAAAATTTAAGTTTGAAGAAAGAACACAAGAGTCAACAACATCTGTAGCAACCTTTACCGCATCCAAAGTCACCTTTGATACAGTCCTCGTTGCTTCTTGGATTGCCTTTTGAGGGTTCGCTACTACTTCTGAAGCTTTTTGTTTGAGATCATCCAACAAATTTTTAAACATGACAAAATAATTAATGATTATAATGGAAAAGCTCTCCTCCACAAAGTACCTCATACCCTAATGGGGCGTTATTAGAGATACGTGTTTTATCCATCTTTACGATTTCGTCGAAAAGCAATTCATTGTTATTGAAAATATTAAATACAAAATTTTTAATTCTATCTAAGATTGAGCCATTATCCATGCGTTTATATTGAGCAGCAACAAATGACAGCAAAGCATACAAAGGTTGAGAACAGAATAAAGGAGTGTAACGGCTCTCACCCACATATTTATATAGCACACTATCAGGACAATTATCAGGAGCTAATTTTACAAAATTATTCTCATAAGTAAAATCATCAAATTCCACATCTCCCAATGTCAAGATAGGTGAAACCATACAACACATATTTTCGTTCTCCTTCAATAGAGTCATCAATGGAGCATATACTTCTTTGATGCGTCCTAACACCTCACTCATCCGTTTCTCATGGAAGTACTTTTCACACTTCAGAGGAATTAAAACGATTAATTTCTCTTCATTTAAAGAAGATATGGCCTTCTTGAATAATTCGATTACTATTGAAGGCTTATTTTTTACATCATTGAACTCGCCATTTTTCTCCATCAGGTGAGGAGTATCTATTGCGATGAACACAGCCTTAGACTCTTTGATGAATTCAATTACCCTCTCTTGATTGTTGACAATCATTTCACCCGGGAAATCCTTAATCATCAAATCAAGAATGGGTTCTTTTCCTATAAAGCCAAAAGAAAAATCAAATCGGCTTTCTGTTGATGATGCAGAGATTCCTCCTTGCGGACGATCCACAACATCCAACTTCTTCTTAAACATAGCACTCAACTTGTACTTACGATCCATCAACTCTGCATTGGTATCACCCAATGCCAATAAGTTCAGTTTCGTGTCTGCTATAGAATTTTGTGTTTCGTTAAAAACCGCAGTCAAAACTGTTGTCTTGCCTACAGCTTTTGGCCCCATCATGCACACTTTCATGGTAGGTCGGCTCGGTTTTATGTAATCCAATAATCCCATATATTAAAATTTTATCAAAAATAGACTTTTTGTTCGATTTGCAGCCAACATCCCTTGCAACTCATTTATTTCAGATAAAGCTCCCTGCTTTTTGGCAATAGCAGCAAACTTATCTTTCCATATTGACGTAGCATACTCGCGATACATATTTTTCAGTTCTCTTTCACCTTTTTTAGAATAGATGATGCGCTCTCTAAACTTACGGATGCGAGCATAGAAAGAACTGTAAGGCAGTTTCAAAACATCCTGAATTTCGTTTACCAAACATCCAGCCAATTGGTTGATAGAAGATAACAAAGCCTGTTCTATTTTTTCAGCTTCCTCTTCCTTCGTTGTATCAGAAGAGAAATCCAACTGAGAGAATTGGCCTTTTTCTTCGGGATCCAAACATTCCAAACATTTATTAACCTTACACTCCAAATAGCCCTCAATATTTAAACGATAAGTAAGAACACTTTCAAAAGCTTCTTTCACTAAAGGAAAATCATTCAATTTCTGATTTATAAAGGCCTCCATCCATTCCATATCACTTGGAGTGTCCGACTCCAAAGCTAACGGAATAGCATTCAATTTTCCACCATCTTCAGCACGCAAAATATGAATAATCTCTGTTTTAAAGTCTTCCTGGATATTAGCAACTACGCTCTTGTTAATCTCCTCAAACTGATCACTAATAGAAGCTCTAAAGTGGTCTGCAAAATTCTCATATACAATGTTTACATGCGCAGAAAGTTTACCAGACTGCAATTCGGCAAGTATCTCTTCTTCTGTAGGACTCAGTAACACCACCTTTTTGATAGTCTTCCTCACTTCATCCTCTATAACCTGACATTTATTATCATGTCCCTTATATTTATAGGTTAACTGCTCCAACTTTTGAGCTAAAGCTAAGTCGTCAGAATACAATTCATCAAACAAGCCACCACTATTCAGAGACTCGGAAAAAGAATTATTAGAAAGTTGATCAATCTTATTGCACAAGGAATAATAACTTTCCCAACATCTATTAAAAGTTTTATTGGCAGATGCAATCATCTTGTTATCTACATCAGACAGGTTATCTGATAAATAGAGCAATATAGGTTTGAGCAAATTTTCCTCTACATCTTGTTGGCTTCCGCAATTAAGCATCTGCAAGAATGCGAAATTTAGCTTTCTCGACTTAAAAGCCTTTTCCATGGCAAGACCAGAATTCATATTTCCCAACTCATCACAAACATTCAAAGCTAAGAATAGCCATTTGCTCAAGGCCTCTGCACCCATTGCTTCGCTAATCAAGTCATATAGTTCATCATCCTCTTCTCTGATACCATCTCCATTAGCACTCGGTAAACGTACAAGAATGGCAGCATCACTATCCTCCCTTAGTGTACGAATCATCTTGTCCCGAATTCCCAAAGAAGTGTCGCCCAAACCTATAGTATCAATCAGAACTATCTTGCCTGCATCAGAATATGGATAAGGTGTCAATATCTCGGCCTCTTTCACAGCCAAATAAGCATAAGTAGGCTGCATATCCACACCATACTGAGCAACGTATTTTCTAACTTGATTGAGATCTTTTTCAACCAATGTTGTCCCAACATATCCTTTGTATTCATCGTAGAAATCCACATACTTACGAAAGTGCTCAAAATAAGATTGTTTCTTGCCACTTACTCCAGACTGAGTTGAAATAAAATCTTCAATATCACTTTTCAAAGATGGTACTTGAGCCAAAGTTGTAAGCTTACGATGAATACCTATTGCATCCATATACTTTTGGATTTGCTCTATCATTTCCAGTTCATCATAGAATTTGATATGAGCATAAGACTCTCCCACATGATTAGTTATTACCGATTTTGCACCTGTACAATCTCCGCCATTTGAAGCAGGTATCACTTCATTTGCCAATCCACTTATAGATTGCAACAATCTACTTTTTCCCTGTCTTGCTCTACCAACGACGCTTATATTGACAGTATCTCTGCTAAAACGTTTTTCCAAACGTTCTATTTGAGACAGTGCATTTTTAGCTTCTTCTATCACTTGATTTGGGGAAGCATCTTCTAAACATTGCTCAAACATTGGATTCTCTGAAGACATTATATAATATTCTCCTGTTTGGTCAGTAATCTGCTGAAGAGCAACTTCACGAAAGTTTTTAAACTTTTCTACAGAATGGATAAGTCTCAAAAAGAAATCCTTTTTCTTTTTTACCTCATCCAAATGTCCTTTTCCCACATAAGTGCCCAATCCCTTACGATGGTTTATAATCTCTTGGATTTTTTCTTTTATATCCATAACCTCTATTTTTAATTTTTCTTCTAAATCAAACAAAACAATTAATACATCCCATCAACAAGCCTAACAAAGCACCTAACCATACAATAGCTTTAAGTTCTTTATCCATGACTTGGAATATGAGTTTTTCGGTCTCGTTTACGTCCATTTCATTAATACGTTCCCGAACTATTTTACTGATATCTATAGATTCAAGTATCTTAGGTAAATGCTCGGTTATGATACTACGATAAATGGATTCAATGGTATCTACTGTCTGGGCAAGCTGTTCTTCGTGTCCTTCAAGTAATTTACAAACAGGCTTATTCAAGAAATTATCAACCTCACCACCTATCATATTCGAAACAATCTCTTCGCCATTATCCCGAAGCATCGTATTAATGTTCTTGGCCAGAAAATGCTCAGCAGGTTCACGAAGCATTTCTAAGAATTTAGCAACAATATTGCCACCAAAAAGTCCTGCTGCCATACCTTTCAAACCGCCCAATGCACCACCAATGCCAGAAAGCAATTCTTGCGCACCATCAATAGTCAACTTTTGTGCCACATGGTCGATAGCGATATGAGCAACTTTATCTCCTACTGATGAGTCCGCAAGTTTTTCATAAGTCTGCTTGGTGATACTTTGATTGATATTTTGTGCTATGGTATCTATTTCGTCATTAGACAAATAGTGACCTAAAAAGCGAGCCACACTCTCTTGATTCTGCTGCTGAGTTGAGATAAATTCCTCAACTGCAGATCGTACTTTACCTATCATCTCATCGGACAAAAGGTATTTTTCCAACACCTCATTGTTCATCAGATTTTCACTGATTACCCCGCCAATAGCTTCAGCAATACGTCCTTTCTCCTTTGGTATAATTCCTGGTGTGAATGGAATGTGAATACCAAACAAATATTTTGCCTTATAAGGACGAAACAGCATGCGTATGGCAATATCATTAGTTATATAACCAATAAGTCCACCTAACAATGGTGCTATGAAATATGTCGTTTCCATATTTATTATTGTTTATTTTAATTTCATCAAAAACGCACTCGGCACATAAGCAGTTATCACGGTTACCAAATCATCTACCACTACCGCTACTCTCTGTTGCCCTTGCCATCTGGCAACTCTCCCTATTACTCCTTTGAAAGTTCCATCAATAACCTTTACCAACTGTCCTTTTTCAAATTTCGGTACTTCAACAGAAGATACTATAGTATTATCAGAATCTGCAGAACAGATGATTCTCAGACTATCCAGCTGATCATCAGGAACTATTAAAGGAGTTTTGTCTATTCTGCGACCAACGTGAAAGTGGCGATAATAAAAACGGAGATATGGAAGGTTTACATTGTCGTAAACAAAAGTCTTAATTTGTTTTTCAGTACCGTAGGCGAAGAAAATGTTTGGTAAACGAGACTCGGTAACTACTTTGCGCTTACCTTTTATAAGTTTTACTACATTAGTGGTAGGATAGAAAGCCGTAATGCCTTTTGCTGTCATATAGTCGTATGCCTTTTTCTCTCTACCATAAGTGGTACGCAAGGCAAACCAATGAGGAATATTTTCTTCTATTCGTACTTTGGATTTAGTTACAAAAAGTGCATTTTTTGTGGACACCCCTGTTTGTGAACTCTCTGCGGGTACAATGCTTTGAGCTTCGGGGAGGGCGTTGGAGGTAAATCCAGCGCAGGGAGGCGTTTCACCACCTCCTGGGGTGTGACCATCTTCCGATGACCATTCATCGACTTTCATATCGGTGCAAACCAAATTTCTAGACAGAAATTCGTTAAATTGTGACATACAAAAAAGCGTGGAATCGTCTTGTTGTCTATTCCACAGTCTGAGGCTCTAACAATTGCCTATCATAGTAGATATGCCACTTTGACTTCACTACACTCTGCACGGCGTAGGCTGCCGACTTGATAGTCATACAAGAACTCGTCTTGATGCGACTACAATAGTCAGGCTATACAGTCCTAATGGCAAAGTTATAAAAAGAATTTGAAAATGAAATAAAAAATTGAAGAAAATATCAACAACAATGCAGTTTTTAATAGTTTTTAAGTTAATACACTTTTGTAAAATAAATAATTAAAGATTATAAGAAGTTTTTGATAGATAGTTGAAACAACCCAGTTCTCGCTATTCATTTTTATGTCGTATTTACGCCAATCTTTATGAAATTTTACACTTACTTATTGAATTCGCATTTAGTAATCTTAAATCCCAACGTCAAAATAAGTTTGATTGTTTCAATTGACGTATGACGGTCGTATTCCTTTTCTTCCTCGCTCAAGTCCTCATATGGGACAAGACAAGGATGTTTCTTTTCTGCATCATTGCGCTCTTCACCATACGTCCAGCCATCCTTCATCCGTCCAGATGCCCATACCTCATGTACATTCTTGGCAATATCTTCTGCCAAGGCTTGCAATTCCATGGGTAAATCAACACTTTTCGTGTTGATAGGCTGTGGGGTGTAATTGTTCTTATTCATAAATCACCTATTTTGTTACTGTACTATAAAGAGAGAGTATTTTGTGATGAAAAATCTATCATGGTTATTCTTTCATATCACGGGATATCTCTCCTGCCCCTATTTCGTTCTAATTACACAGTTCTTGCCATATGGCATAAAAAGTACACTATCTTTTAAATGAACTGATGAGTGTAATTTATATTCAGTCCTTTGTTTGGACAACGGAACTTTCAATTTCACTTCACCCTTCGCGTTCGATATGGCAAGCATATCCTCAATCTGTATCTTTGTATTGCCCACAAATGTTCCTTTAGATTCGCTCCATAGACGGAAGTGAATATTTCCATAGACGGAAGCATCACGAGAGATGTTAATTGTTGTATGTTTCTGCAAGGTGACAATAGTGTCTACAACAGAAAAGTCGGTACACTTGAATATAATACGCACTTCTTTATCTATATAGCGGTGAGGTATGTTTTGGAAATGAGCCAGACCTTTAATATTCTGGATTGTATCTGTCTTGGTCTCGCTGTCTAACGAAAGAGTGACGACGGCATCCTTCATAGGAGGCAGGTTCTTGTTGTATAGCGTCGCCTCTTGTAGCGAGATGGCGACATCGACAGGTTGACCATACATCCAGACACCTATCATGGTTACAAATACAAAGAAGAAACCTATTATCCATGCCGCAACCTTCTCCATGAGCATACGCTTATGGCGTTGCCAAATGCTATCAAATTCAACACCTAATAGTTTGGTGATAAGTTGCACATATGCTCTTTCTCTATTCAGCCATGGCCAATGGTATATTTTCTCATGGATGTTAGCACCAAGGATTTCGGGTAAGCTTAATTCGTTGACTATTGGATTGAAACATTCTGTCTCTTCCTTTCCACTATGCGGAATACCATCAACGATAAAAAAATGTATCTGCTCAGTACGTCCCAACTGATGAAAGAAGGCGATTTCCTTTCCCACCCATTCTGAGCGTGCGGAGTTAGGCGAACAAATCACTATAAGGTTACGGGATGCCTTCAGTCGTTCTTGCAGTTCAGATGACAAGCCTCCTGGTTGTATGTCGGTAGGAGCAAAAAATACAGGACGCATCGGATTCTTTTTCCAGCCATGTTTACTACATAGAGTAGCAGGCATACGATAACGCTCCAGTTTTTTCTGTATTCTCTTTCCCCACTTGTAGTCGAGGGAGTTATAAGATATAAAGGCGAAATATTTATATTCTTGCGGTTTCATGCTTATTCTTTCAATAATAATTGCTTAATTCTTTCTACGTCTTCTTCTCTGTTCTTAGGAATAACACCTGCTTTGGAAAATTCCTCAAAGTCAGAAAGAAAACCTTCTTTCAATTCTGATTTATATTGGCGATATATTTTTTCTGCCTCTTGGTATTTGCCTTGAAAGAGGAGAGCTGCTGCAAGATTGCTATAAGCTACGTGTTTTGTTGAATCAACTTCCAAAGCTTCTTTTGAATAGTTTTCAGCTTCTATATATTGTTTTTCGAAAATGGCAAAAAAGGATTGACTCACTAAAATACCTTTCAGTAATTCTATATAATCACTGTTTTTTAATTGGTATAAAGTCTTCAGTAATGGTATGTTTTGCTTAAAGCATTGATATGCCTGAGAGTATTTTTTCTCTTGCCCATAAAGTTGATGAAGCCATGACATTATTTTGGTATAATAATCTATTGACTTTCCCTGTTCTGCTTCTTTTTTGTAGAATTCCAAGGCTTGCTCTAAAGGAGATATAGCTTCTGTAGTTTTTCCTTGTTTAAGCTGCAAATGTGCGAACCAAAACAAACAATCTGCCTGTTTTTGACCATAAATAAACGAATTCTCTCCCATCAAGCGTTTATATATTTCCAAGGCAGAATTATACATCTGCTCGCTTTCGGTGAAACGTTGAGTAACACTGTATAAATTTGCGAGATTATGATAACTTCCTGCCAAATCAGGATTGTAGGCATGAGGATTGGTATCTGCCAAACGTTTGCGGATTTCCAAGGCGGATTTATGCATCGCTTCACTATCAGCAAAACGCTGGGTGCTGCTGTATAAAAGACCGAGGTTGAAATAACAATTTGACAAAAATGAATCATACGCCTGAGGATTAGAATCTGCCAAACGTTTATATATTTCCAAGGCGGACTTAAGCATCCGCTCGCTATCGGTGAAACGTTGAGTGATGCGGTATAAAAAGCCGAGATTGTAATAGCTATCTGACAAATCAGGTTCGTATGTCAGAGGATTAGAATCCACCAAGCGTTTGCGGATTTCCAAGGCGGATTTATGCATCTGTTCACTATCAGCGTAACGCTGGGAGTCGCAGTATAAATTTGCGAGGTCATTATAACGCATAGCCACATACGAATTATAGACCTGAGGATTAGAATCTGCCAAACGTTTATATATTTCCAAGGCGGACTTTAACATCTGCTCGCTATCCGTGAATCGCTGGATGGCGCGATATAAAAGCCCAAGATTACTGTAGCTCATAGCCAAAGCAGGACCATAGGTCTGAGGATTCGAATCCGCCAAACGTTTGCGGATTTCCAAGGCGGATTTATGCATCGCTTCACTATCAGCAAAACGATGAGTGGCGCGGTATAAAATACCAAGGTTGTTATAGCTATCTGACAAAATAGGTTCGTATGCCAGAGGATTGGACTTCGCTAAACATTTGCGGATTTCCAAGGCGGATTTATGCATCTGTTCACTATCAGCGAAACGCCGAGTTGCGCTGTATAAAATACCGAGATTACTGTAGCTCATAGCTAAATCTGGCTCGTATGTTTGCAAATTGGACTTCGCTAAACGTTTGCGGATTTCCAAGGCGGATTTATGCATCGCTTCACTATCAGCAAAACGACGAGTGAAATAATATAAAACGGCAAGATTATTATAACACAAAGCTAAATCTGGTTCATACATTTGTGGATTAGAATCTGCCAAACGTTTATATATTTCCAAGGCGGACTTATACATCTGCTCGCTATCAGTAAAACGGCGGGTGCTGCTGTATAAATTTGCGAGATTGTTATAGCTCTTAGCTAAACCCGGCACGTATGTTTGCGGATTGGACTTCGCTAAACATTTGCGAATTTCCAAGGCGGACTTATGCATCTGCTCGCTATCAGTGAAACGTTGGGTTTCTTGGTATAAAAGACCGAGGTTGTTATAGCTCATAGCCAAAGCAGAACCATAGGTCTGAGGATTTGAATCCGCCAAACGTTTGCGTATTTCCAAAGCAGACTTAAGCATTTGCTCACTCTCGGTGAAACGCTGGGTTTCTTGGTATAAAAGACCGAGGTTGTCATAGCTTCCTGCCAAATCGTAATCGTAAGCATGAGGTTCTATATCTGCCAAACGTTTATATATTTCCAAGGCAGAATTATACATCTGCTCGCCATCGGCGAAACGATGTGTGTCACAGTATAAACTTGCAAGGTTATTATAGCATGCTGCCATAGAAGACTTGTAGGCCTCTGATCTTGTATTAGCAAGGATAGATAATTTGTTTTTATATAGTTTATAATATTTTTCAGCCTCAGTAAATTGATTTAGATTCTGAGAAAAAATTGCATAATTCCAGATAACATCCAGTGTTTGTAATTTATCTGCCAATCCTTTTAATAATTCAGCAGCCTTATTCCATTCATTACTCATTTTATAAGCTGACACTTGGGCCTGGATACTCTTCTTATATTCCTCTATATCCTTATCAGCAAGAACATCGGCAGAATCAGCTTTTTGACGCAATTCTTTTGCTTGGGTTTTAACCTTTAATGCATCGTCAAGTTTTTCAAGATAGTTGCCTTGTTCAAACAATTTGATGGCCTCCTCCAATTGTCCTTGATTAAACAGCTCGATAGCCCTCTGAGCAAGCGTATCCACCTCACTCTCATCAATACGAGCAAACATATCAGCATACTCTTCCATGTGTTTCTCGGCATTATCACGATCTCTATTGATGGAATCTAATTTCGCATAATATTCATCAAGGGTGAGTTGCTGAGCCTTGTTTTTCTTTTCAAGTTCAGCCAACCTTTTTTTATATTTCTTTTCTGCTTGATTTCTTCCAATAGAGATAAGGTTGTTTTTCTGCTTCTGAAATTGATTGGCATCACAGAGTATCAGTTTAAGCGGCTCTTTCCTTGCACTCCATTCATCCACTGCCTGTTGGTTGAATACCATCAAGCCCTTCTTACTAACCGTTGCCCTACCGAGTCGGTCACCCATCTTAATATTCTGTAGTTTCAAGAAAAAAACACCATTATTTTCATTGCTTACGACACCATTGGGTGAAGTTGCAGTCTTCACATACACTCCACCGAGTGGTGTACGTGGATTCTTACCATTGTAACGAAAAGTAATACCTTTTTGTACAAAAACAGATTGAGCCAACACATTACATGTGCCCAATAAAACCATAAAGAATATTACAATTTTTCTCATATCTTACATCCTATTTATTCTTTTGCTTTTCATGCTTATTCTTTCAATAATAATTGCTTAATTTTTTCTACGTCTTCTTCTCTGTTCTTAGGAATAACACCTGCTTTGGAAAATTCCTCAAAGTCAGAAAGAAAACCTTCTTTCAATTCTGATTTATATTGGCGATATATTTTTTCTGCCTCTTGGTATTTGCCTTGAAAGAGGAGAGCAGCTGCAAGATTACCATAAACTACGTGTTTTGTTGAATCAACTTCCAAAGCCTCTTTTGAATAAATTTCAGCTTCTACATATTGTTTTTCGAAAATCGAATAGAATGATTGGCTCACCAAAATACTTTTCAGTAATTCAGCATAATTGTTTTTATCAGACCGATATATTGTTTTCAGTAACGGTATATTACGCTTAAAGCATTGATATGCCTGAGAGTATTTTTTCTCTTGACCATAAAGTTGATCAAGCCTTGACATTATTGTGGTATAATTATCTATTGACTTTCCCTGTTCTGCTTCTTTTTTATAGAATTCCAAGGCTTGTTCAAAAGGAGATATTGCTTCTGCATATTTTTCTTGTTTAACTTGTGAATTTGCGAGCCCAAACAAACAATTTGCCAGTCTTTGACCATAAATAAACGAATTCTCTCCCATCAAGCGTTTATATATTTCCAAGGCTGAATTGAACATCTGCTCACTATCGGCAAAGCGCTGGGTAACATAATATAAATTTGCGAGGTTATTATAGCTATCTCCCAAATCTGACTCGTATATTTGTGGATTTGTTTTAGAAAGTAATAATTGTTTTTTTATATATATATTATAATATGTCTCAGCTTCTGCAAATTGATTTTGATTTTGAGAAAAAATTGCATAATCCCAGATAACATCCTGTGTTTGTAATTTATCTGCCAATCCTTTTAATAATTCAGCAGCCTTATCCCATTCTTTTCTCATTTTATAAACTGACACTTGGGCTTGGATAAACTTCTTATATTCCTCTATATCCTTATCAGCAAGGACCACTGCAGAATCAGCTTTTTGGCGCAATTCTTCTGCTTGGGTTTTAATTTTTTTTAATGCATCGTCATATATTTCAGGATAGTTGCCTTGTTCTAACAATTTGATGGCCTCCTCCAATTGTCCTTGATTAAACAGCTCGATAGCCCTCTGAGCAAGCGTATCCACCTCACTCTCATCAATACGAGCAAACATATCAGCATACTCTTCCATGTGTTTCTCGGCATTATCACGATCTCTATTGATGGAATCTAATTTCGCATAATATTCATCAAGGGTGAGTTGCTGAGCCTTGTTTTTCTTTTCAAGTTCAGCCAACCTTTTTTTATATTTCTTTTCTGCTTGATTTCTTCCAATAGAGATAAGGTTGTTTTTCTGCTTCTGAAATTGATTGGCATCACAGAGTATCAGTTTAAGCGGCTCTTTCCTTGCACTCCATTCATCCACTGCCTGTTGGTTGAATACCATCAAGCCCTTCTTACTAACCGTTGCCCTACCGAGTCGGTCACCCATCTTAATATTCTGTAGTTTCAAGAAAAAAACACCATTATTTTCATTGCTTACGACACCATTGGGTGAAGTTGCAGTCTTCACATACACTCCACCGAGTGGTGTACGTGGATTCTTACCATTGTAACGAAAAGTAATACCTTTTTGTACAAAAACAGATTGAGCCAACACATTACATGTGCCCAATAAAACCATAAAGAATATTACAATTTTTCTCATATCTTACATCCTATTTATTCTTTTGCTTTTCATGCTTATTCTTTCAATAATAATTGCTTAATTTTTTCTACGTCTTCTTCTCTGTTCTTAGGAATAACACCTGCTTTGGAAAATTCCTCAAAGTCAGAAAGAAAACCTTCTTTCAATTCTGATTTATATTGGCGATATATTTTTTCTGCCTCTTGGTATTTGCCTTGAAAGAGGAGAGCTGCTGCAAGATTGCTATAAGCTACGTGTTTTGTTGAATCAACTTCCAAAGCTTCTTTTGAATAGTTTTCTGCTTCTACATATTGTTTTTCGAAGATCGAATAGAATGATTGGCTCACCAAAATATCATTCAACAGTTCTGTATAATTGCTTTTATCTGACTGATATAATGTTTTCAGTAACGGTATATTACGCTTAAAGCATTGATATGCCTGTGAGTATTTTTCTTGTTTAACTTGTGAATTTGCGAGCCCAAACAAACAATTTGCCAATCTTTGACCATAAAAATGCGCATTCTCTCCCATCAAGCGTTTATATATTTCTAAGGCAGAATTGAACATCTGCTCACTATCGGCAAAACGTTGCATGTCGTTATATAAAACACCGAGGTTGTTATAGCTATTTCCCAAACTTGATTCATAGACCTGAGGATTAGCATCTGCTAAACGTTTGCGAATTTCCAAGGCGGATTTATACATCTGCTCGCTATCGGCAAAACGTTGCATGTCTCTGCATAAAACACCGAGGTTGTTATAGCAATCTCCCAAACTTGGTTCATAGACCTGAGAATTTGTATCTGCCAAACGTTTATATATTTTCAAGGCGGAATTGAACATCTGCTCACTATCAGTAAAACGCTGGGTGTCGTGGTATAAAATACCAAGGTTGTTATAGCTATCTCCCAAATCAGAATCATAGACCTGAGGATTAGTATCTGCCAAACGTTTGCGGATTTCCAAGGCGGATTTATGCATCTGCTCACTATCGGCAAAACGTTGCATGTCGCTGTATAAAACACCGAGGTTGTTATAGCTATCTACCAAATCAGAATCATAGACCTGAGGATTAGCATCTGCCAAACGTTTATATATTTTCAAGGCGGAATTGAACATCTGCTCACTATCAGAGAAACGCTGGGTGGCGCGGTATAAAGTACCAAGGTTGTTATAGCCATCTGCCAAATCAGAATCATAGACCTGAGGATTAGCATCTGTCAAACGTTTATATATTTCCAAGGCGGAATTGAACATCTGCTCACTATCAGTAAAACGTTGCATGTCGCTGTATAAAATACCAAGGTCGTTATAGCCATCTGCCAAATCAGAATCATAGACCTGAGGATTAGCATCTGCCAAACGTTTGTGGATTTCCAAGGCAGAATTGTACATATGCTCACTATCAGAGAAACGCTGAGTGGAGCGGTATAAAAGACCAAGGTTGTTATAACTCATAGCCAAATCAGGATCGTAGCTCTGAGGATTAATGGCTGCCAAACGTTTATATATTTCCAAGGCGGAATTGTACATATGCTCACTATCAGAGAAACGCTGGGTGTCGTAGTATAAATGACCAAGGTTGTTATAGCTCATAGCCAAAGCTGGATTGTAAGCCTGAGGATTAGTGCCCGCCAAACGTTTATATATTTCCAAGGCGGAATTGAACATCTGCTCACTATCAGAGAAACGCTGGGTGGCGCGGTATAAAGTACCAAGGTTGTTATAGCTCATTGCCAAAGTTGGTTCGTAGGCTTGAGGATTAGCATCTGCCAAACGTTTGCAGATTTCCAAGGCGGAATTGTACATATGCTCACTATCAGAGAAACGCTGGGTGTCGTGGTATAAAATACCAAGGTTGTTATAGCTATTTCCCAAAGCTGGTTCGTAGGCTTGAGGATTAGTGGCTGCCAAACGTTTGCGTATTTCCAAGGCGGAATTGTACATCTGCTCACTATCAGAGAAACGCTGAGTGGCGCGGTATAAAACACCAAGGTTATTATAGCTCATTGCTAAATCAGGATCGTAGGTCTGAGGATTAGTAGCTGCCAAACGTTTATATATTTCCAAGGCGGAATTGTACATCTGCTCGCTATCGGAGAAACGCTGGGTATCACTGTATAAAATACCAAGGTTATTATAGCTATCTCCCAAAGCTGGCTCATATTTTTGTGGATTTATTTTAGAAAGTAATAATTGTTTTTTTATATATATATTATAATATGTCTCAGCTTCTGCAAACAGATTTTGAGTTAGTGAAAACCTTGCATAATCCCCAATAACATCCTGTGTTTGTAATTTATCAGCCAATCCTTTTAATAATTCAGCAGCCTTATCCCATTCATTACTCATTTTATAAGCTGACACTTGGGCTTGGATACTCTTCTTATATTCCTCTATATCCTTATCAGCAAGAACCTCTGCAGAATCAGCTTTTTGGCGCAATTTTTCTGCTTGGGTTTTAATCTTTAATGCATCGTCAAGTTTTTCAAGATAGTTGCCTTGTTCAAACAATTTGATGGCCTCCTCCAATTGTCCTTGATTAAACAGCTCGATAGCCCTCTGAGCAAGCGTATCCACCTCACTCTCATCAATACGAGCAAACATATCAGCATACTCTTCCATGTGTTTCTCGGCATTATCACGATCTCTATTGATGGAATCTAATTTCGCATAATATTCATCAAGGGTGAGTTGCTGAGCCTTGTTTTTCTTTTCAAGTTCAGCCAACCTTTTTTTATATTTCTTTTCTGCTTGATTTCTTCCAATAGAGATAAGGTTGTTTTTCTGCTTCTGAAATTGATTGGCATCACAGAGTATCAGTTTAAGCGGCTCTTTCCTTGCACTCCATTCATCCACTGCCTGTTGGTTGAATACCATCAAGCCCTTCTTACTAACCGTTGCCCTACCGAGTCGGTCACCCATCTTAATATTCTGTAGTTTCAAGAAAAAAACACCATTATTTTCATTGCTTACGACACCATTGGGTGAAGTTGCAGTCTTCACATACACTCCACCGAGTGGTGTACGTGGATTCTTACCATTGTAACGAAAAGTAATACCTTTTTGTACAAAAACAGATTGAGCCAACATATTACATGTGCCCAATAAAACCATAAAGAATATTACAATTTTTCTCATATTTCTCAATCTTTTTAAATGGCAGCCAGCAAAAGCAAGGATGCTGTTCGACATTGCTTCCCTTTTGAACCCTATATGCACCATGAGTGGCAATATGAAGTCAGCCTTTACCTCCTTCTTGTCTCGAAGTACAGCTTTTCAGTCTTTTACGACATACAGCTCATCGATAAGATGTTCCATATACTAAAGATTATATTATTTTACTTTACTATCCTCAATAGCCAACTTTCCTTGGATGCATTTCCTCAGTTTTTCCATTTGTTCTTGAGTAAAATCATATAATTCGATGGCATCAATACAATTAAGATCATAGTCTATCTTAGGAGCAAAAGGCGAGTTATCTAATTTAATTGGAATAACTACCTTATTATATTTGTCTGCTAAACTTATTTCTTTGGCAACATTGAGAGAAGCATTAGAATTTTTAGTAGAAACAAATAGTACCAATTGTGACTGCTTAATGGCATTTACAATAACCTCTTTAAAATTTTCTCCACTATAGGTACCATCAACATCTATCCAATAGGGAATCCCCATATCATTCAATAAGGAACATATTCCTTTTGTCTTATCTTCATCTTTACGAGAATAACTAATAAATACCTTATGTATTCCATGTTTTGTATAAGCAGTTTTAGAAATCTCAACATCTGAAAAATCCAATTTTTCATTATTTTCTTCTACTGCTTGTTTATGAAGTTCGAATTTGTGGACTTGCTCTGAGCAGGCTTCGGCACTGGAAAAACTTTCAAAGAAAGGAAGGAAATCCCAATTTTCCATTTTACCATATCTATCATATAAGTAGATCTCTATCTCAAAGTGCTTGTTGGTATTTATCAAAAATTCAGATATAGCAGATGCCATAGATTGAGCAACCTTTTTATAAGGTATCCTTGCGACACCAGCACCAATTGCAGGAAAAGCAATAGACGACAAACCAAGATTACTTAATAAACGCAGACAATACTTTACAGAATGAACAACAATAAATTCCTGAATTTCTATTTTTTGCTGTGAATCTTCCTCATGTCTTTTATGCGCATATTCATTGTCAATAGTGATTGCATGGAAAATGTATTTTTGCTTCAGACTACCTGCCGTTGTAACTATAGCATTTCCCAATTTGGCAGGAATCTGCTTTTGTGCATCATCATAGATAGCTCTACCACCAGTTTTGACAATACACCCAGATATACCACCACCCATCGTTATATAACAATCATCAGAACTTACCAAAACTTCTTTTTGGGAATCAAGAATATTACCAAAAATTATAGTTACAGTAGAATTATTGAAAGAGTATTTTCGTGTAATCATAAAAAAAATATAAACTTATGGTTTCTTTGGCATACTTTGCATTCCTCCCATCGCACCCATCTTACTACCTGCTGCGCTACCCGTCGCATTCAATCCTAAAGAGTTTTGCAGGCTATTAATCAATGGTGTATAGGTTGCTTTGATGATATTATCCTTGCTCTCCTTAAAAGAGGAGACAACATTCATCATGTATTCGTTTTTGGCTTTACCATGATTCTGCAACCTAACCAGCTGCTTGTAGTCTTTGTGCCAATTGCTGGAACGGCCTTTAGTAGGGTTATATTGGCATCGCTCGCTCATCACTACTTTCATCTTATATTCACCAGTACCCCAAGAAGGATTGTTGGCAGCTACAGGCATATAAGAACGAGGTATCACAAAACAGTCGCCCGTAATATCTATCAACTGTTTATGCTTCATCAAAGCCTCCTGGCGACTATAAACATAGACGGAATCCTTTCCCAAATCCATCTCATTGATAGGAATATTTACACTGAAAGAACCCAATTTCACATCTTGATAAACCTGTACTGCCTCATTAATCCATGATGAAGAGAAGTCCATGCGGATATTGATGGTAGGAGATTGCTGTTCGGAGAAACTAAATTTGCTGATCATATTCCAATAGTCAATCTGTTCCTTAGAACTTTTTGAGTCAACACCCCTTATGCGATTGGCAGACAAATTTGGCAGATACGACTGGTATGGATGAAACACGACACTATCCAATACTAAATAAAACTTGCTATGCAAGAATAAATGGGAGAACTTGGTGGTATCAATATGACACACCATCTTGAGAATCTCATTTCCATTACGGCTGGCTCGGAAAGTGATTCCATCAAAATTCATATCGCTTGGATCCAAGGCACCATGAACGGATGGCTTCCTATAGAAATCGCTCTGTCCTTTAGAAGACTGCAAACTATCTATAAACAAACACTCATTTTGCCTCATTTCCATCCACTTTTTCTTTTGCTGTGAGCGTATCTTTGTCAACGATATGATCTCATTGCTAATGACAGTGAAAACGGAAGAAACGCCTCCGTACAGCATAGACTTACTTATATCTGTGAATGCGCCTCTGCTTTTTGAACGATAGATAGCAGCTACTTGATTCAGTTTCTTTCTGGTATCATCATCCATTTGGTTGACATTCACCTCAAAATTATCCATCTGCATATTTTGTAAATTACCCATCATGCCATCTTTAGGTTGTACACCCGTCATCGGCCCTTGAGCAAAAGAACGAGAACTGCAAATTAATAACAACAGCAATAAAACAACTTGCTTCTTCATCTTTTTATATCATTTATGTTTATACTTACGTTAACTATATCTTTATAATCGTCCTTCTCATTCATTGCCATCTATCAAGATAAAGGCATCAGAATACATAGGATCATCAAAATTCTTCTCAACAATAAGGTCAGGAAGTTGAGAACGGCGATAACGTTCTTCTATCGTTGCCGTTTTCAGATACAATCTCGCCTTGGAAAAAGCTTCATGCAGTGGATTTCCCTGACCAAGATATTCATACATTTTTCTCATCAACAGCATAGTAGCCTGATCATCAACACTCCACAGACTTGCAATGATGGCTTTCACACCTGCAGTTTTCAATCCGCGCTGAAGTCCATACACACCATCTGTACAAATATATCCCAAGCCCGACTGACAGGCAGACAAGACAACAAGACTAACATGAGACAAGTCTTGATCTGCCAACTCTCTTGCAGACAAGATGCCATCATAATTATCAGGACTGAAACTACTATTGCTCATGCAACTTTCCGCTCCTGCCAAAAATAAGCAACTATTAGATAACTGTTCGTCTGCTGATGCTGGTATCAAGTCAGAAGCATAGGATGTAGAATTTGACAAATATCCATGTGTTGCCAGATGAATGACAGAATATTTCCCTAAGAGATTTCGCAAAACTCCCTCGGAAGCTTGCATTCCAACCAAAATACTATCCTTTGGATTGTTCCTGTAAATAGAAATGCTATCAACCTCTGTTAGTGAACCGGACAAATAAGGAAGACCCATAATCTCATGCGACATTCTGTAATATGCTACCTTATCATTATTCTTTCCTTCTTCTTCTTTTTCTTTCGACTCATAGTTCACACCACCACAAAATAGAACGTTGCTAATTTTCTGTTTGTGTGAACGTTCTGCCAACAACCTGGTGGAAGTCATTCTATAAAATGATTTCCTTTCCAACTTTTCCGGTAAAAGATATTCTATTGCAAGAAGATGCAATAAATCATCTGCTGCGAAATATATAGACTTAGACTGCCCTATTACATTTATTAATTTACGATTCCATATTAAATTCCTCAAATTCAAATTCCGATAAATCAGGTTCTTCATCTCTGACTCATTGGAAGATAAAGCTTCTCCTAAGGTAATACCATTCTCCAAGGGATAATTAAATAAGGAATCATATGAAACAATCTCTACAAATACAGGGCTCTTGCTCTCTTTGTTAATCACTAAAGCACCTATATAAATTTCTCCTCTCTTTTCATAAGTGATAAACTCTATGGCCGATGAACCTCGCGGCATAGCTCTTTTCACATCCAGCCAAGTAGTTCGAATGGAAGAAAGAGTTTGTTTTCTATTCGATAGACTCATGTCTGGTTTGAATTGCCTATTCATTTGCAGTAGAATAGCTTTGCTGAACAAGGCTACATCATAGAGAAAACCTGCATCCCTGCCTTCCAGACGATAACAGTCTGTGGCAAAAGGTTGCTCTGCCAACCAATACTGTTCTCTTTCGGAAGCTGACATGCGGACAAAATTCTGATCAATAAACTTTTTGGACAAAGCGAGATATTCCTTATAATATCGTAAAGCCTGAGGGTTATAAATTCCTGTCCCATCATACTTCAACATGAGAATCTTAGCTGTTTTGCGCAATGCTTCTGCTCTTCTTTTGTCGTCACGATGCTGTTTGAAATAACCCAATATGGATTGCATGATTTCATAGGCTTCGTTATATTTCCCGTTACGAGCTAAGCATAAAGCCCGTTGCGACATAATCTCTTGGCGAAGAGATTCCATACCTCTCACTCGTGCATTCTCCTTATATCGAGGTCCAGCCAAAATAGAATCGAGCTGAGTGATAGCTTCCGAATACCTACCCTGCTGATAGTATATTTGAGCCAAGTCATCTCGTAATGCATCAGCAAAATCAAAATCTGCAGACTTCATTGGCAAAGCCATTTTTAGATATGCCTCTGCCTCCTGATATATTCCTTGCAAAAAACAAGAATTACCTGCAATCCTATATAAATCGGCAAGACAAGTATTATAGTTAGCTTGTTCTTTAAAAACATGTTTGCCGAATATATCCATCAGACCTTTGCTACAAGCATCCATTTCCTTATATAGTCCTAACTTATAAGCCACCTCTCCCAGACTTTTCTTTACAGCCCAATATGGCATCAAAAAATCATCTTCATGAAGATCGGTTACAGTTATACCTTTCTGCGACAAACTATTGTCCATCTCCCTTTCCACCTTTTTTAGTACATCAAAGGCTTTGATATATTCCTTTTTCTCATTTAGGTCGTACGCCATGAAATAATCATCTACCACCTGATTAGAGAAAAAATGTTCTTGTGCCTTCCCTACAAAGGGGGAAAAAGACAACAAAGCAAACAGAAGAAGAACTTTACTCATCATACCTTTCATTTTCCAGGATTGTAATTAACGATTACAAAAGCCATATTTTTACCAGTCTTGTTTTGTATCGACAGCTTAAAACTATCACTCTTTGATACCTTTTTGTCGAGTTGTACAAAGCAAGTCCCATCCCTCATAGTAGCTTTACCAAATATTTTTCCTCCTTTGGTCACTGAAACTGCAAATGACGATGTGCTATGATAAGGCAGAACAGCAAACTGTTGTAATCCTTGTCGTCCAGTTATCTCATAGCTCACTGACATATTCTTCTTAACCGTAATTTCAATAAAAGAAAACTTATATCGCTCATCTTGCCCATTACGGAATCTGCCGCCCATATTGTTTACGCCATTTTGCCTCTTAGCAATGCGGTATCCCATGTCATTAATCCCGAACATCGTCACCCTATCTTTGACCGTACATTCGCCATGCCTATCTATATCAATTTCATCCATGAGAGTCCATTGTTTGTCAAAAAGGAATTCACGAGACACTTTATTAGCATTTGCTGAAGTACGCAAAGATTTACACCTATTTATAATAGTGACCATTTCCTTAGGTACATCGGTTTGGGCATAAGCAATGTTGGGACAACATACCATCATCAAGATTAAGACTATAACAGTAACCATCTCCTCTGGCCAAAAGTTAACCAAAGAATCTGAATAGTTCTTACCCTTCGCATTGGTTATCTTTTTCTTTGGAAATAGTTTTTTATCCATGTTGTCTGCAATATATTGTTGCAAATCAGACAGTTTGGGTCTTCTTGAGGACTCGAAAAGAAGACATCTATGAATCAGACTGCTCAAAGTTTCGCTACAATGAGAGACACCTATATAAGGAACTTCCGTTTGCGGTGTCTGGGTTCTATCATCATCTGCACCAAAGGCTGGCATTCCCATCAATGCATAAAAGGCAAGATGCCCGATTTGCCAAACATACTCGCTTTCCTCTACATTTGATTTTTCTACATTTTTCTCTAAAAAGCAGAACTCATCATGATCTACTCCTATCATATAAGGATTCAAATGAGCAGGTGTTTTGTCGAACCTTGCTCTCAACAGGAAATCCATCAGATGCCATATGGAATTTTCTGTCATATAGCCGACTATCTCATCCAAACAAATCATCTTCTAAATATTAAAGTTTCAATAATATTTCCTCCACGTTGCTTCAATGAAACAATTTCTGTAGAAGGAACTGCCCAAAATGTACCTTGCGTTGCTTGTCCATCCGCCTTAGAAACGATTCCTATCACTAAAATTCTATCTTGAATTTTCGCCAAGACAGGACCTCCAGAATTGCCAGGATTGATAGGTGCAGACATTTGTATGCAACCTGCTATTTCGCTATCATTCTTTACCAACTCCACATTCTGACTATTACCAAATGCCTTTGCGCAAATACCTTCTTCTTGGTTATCATTCAATGGAAATCCGATGGCTACAATGTCTTTATCTGCCTGTTTACTAAAAGCCTTCATATCCTTCATATCTGCTAATTGGAGATTTCCCTTCAGACCTTTGGATTCCACATAGGCAAAATCACCCAATTCCATGTCACGTCTGGATGCTAATGGAACTATGGTTCGCCAATATATAGGATGCTGATCAGTTCCAAGACAAACGACTTGATCTCTCGACTTATTAAAATGGAAATCTGTGGAATAATACTCATATAGTTCAAGACCCTTGCTGATTATACAATGAGCCTTGACTTTATATTTTTCTTCTCCCAACATCATATTACGAGTCTCTGCCATCGTTGCCAATCTCACAGCAGGAGACATCTTGTCATCATAAGAAATTCCATTCCAATCCTCATCATTTATCCAAGGTTCTACACAATGACGAGCTGTTACAAACAAGCTATCACATGTCAGGAAACAAGTTCCAGCAACCTGCCTATCTAAAGCAATAGCTTCCAACATCTGTTCCTCCACCTTTCCATTTATCATGCTGTCTTGTAGAAGATAAACGGAATCTACATGAATATGATAAATAGAAGCATCATAAGCATCTATGTTCTCATGACGAAGGATATGATAATCTTTCCTGAAACACATTGACAAAGCGGATATCAAAAGTGCCAAAAATGCAATACCAGCTATCCCATATTGAATTTTTCGATTTGGCTTATACTTCTTATAAACAACTCCCATCGAAGCACTATATTCGCCATCATTATACATAGAAAACAAAAGTGATATGATCTTTCCATCAACCACAAAAGAAATCAAGTCGCCATCTTTCAAGGATTGGCAAATATTCAATCGTTTCCCATTAATCTGCAACTCATGGAAGTCTGTTCGTCTGATGATAAAATATCCTTTCCCTTCTTGTTTGCACAAAATGGTTGCAAAAACTACAGGTTCAAAATCAGAAGATTCAGGCAATCTAAGTTCGCAACAGTTTGTCTGTCCTATATCCAACTTCTGGGCTCCACATAGGAAGAAATCTCCTACTTGCTTTTTATCTACAGAATTATGGTATGTCAACTTATAATACATGATATTTCGAAATTCATTTAGTAAGAGAACAAAAATGGAACTCCTTAAAAACTAACGGAAACAGCTTTTTACTATGAGCGGAATGCCTTGAGTAAGTGCCAAGTCATAGACATAGACTTGCTTACCTGTCGCATCAGGACGTAGGTCATGAAATGCCCTTATGTCATAGTGTATTTTCTTTTCACGAAATTTCTTTTTTAAAGATATATCCTTCTCTATCATTTTCTGCTCATCGTCAGTCACAGGTCGATAACCAAGAATTAGTTCTTCCATATTCCATCTGTTGTGTTCTACCTCTGTCATCATCTCTATTTCTTGCTTTGACAAAGCATAATACCTTTGCCAATCTTCCTGACCATGTCCAAGCGAATGCATTTTGGAACCAATGGTCATGGCATTGAATATATTGGAATATTGCTTTGGAAGCGAACCAACTTGTGCCCACAAACAATCCAATTTGCTTTCATCAATAACCGATGGAGACGAAATAGGAACATTATGTGGCAAAGAAAAACAATAGTTATATACATAATTCACTCTCTTGGCAAGTTGCTTCAAGGATTCTAAAATTCCCTTTTGACATATATAACTGCCAAATGGGAGTACTGTTTGATACCTATCGTCATTCTTAATCAAGTTCATCATATCGCTCTCTTCTGTATAGCACAACACTGGAATCTGATTCTTATACAACACCTCTGGCAGCGTAAACGCTTCCATAAAGTTGCGTTGCTGGTCGTCCGTACAGATTGCCACAGTAAGTTGCTGATTTTCCGACTTACTCCATTCCGATAGTTTTGTTCTCAAAGCATCATTACGCAAATTTCCGTTCACAAACTCCCATTCTACATCCACAAAATCTTCACGAGTCTTACCATACATAGGTTGATGACAAAGACAATGGGGATTTTCTTCCTCAAGATTGATGATTCTATAATAAGAATTATTAAACAGATGCTGATAGCGTTGCACAAATTGGTCTTTCCATTCATAGATATCATCCGCCACAATAGAGATACGTGTTCTCAAACGATGATCACGGCAATAATTAGGATAATGAGCCACTAAAGCAGCATTGATAGCCAAAGCCTCTGCCAAATCATTCTTTCCTAAGATGACCAGATGCACCGTAGTTTCCGAGTTTACATCAATAGGTTTTCTGTCTAAAGCTGGATAAGGAGACTTAATATGAGGTAATTTAACGAAGATAGACTTCGCCATAAAGTCCTCTTGGGTCGTGGCAAAAACATCCACCTTCTGATATAAATCATCAGGAATGCCTGTTGTCTGCAACAACCACAAAGACGTCATATTGCTCAACAGCAAGTAGCATTCCAATCGCTCATTTCCATGCTCTGCTAAAGAATACTTCTCTGCTTCAGCGATAAGTTTCCGAACGACTTCATTATCATTTCTATCTTTATCTTCTATCAGCATACCTATATGTGTCTTTATTTAGTTGATTTCTGGCAACTCATCAAACTTGAGGATAATACTATCTGTTGAATAACGACGAATCGTATTGTCTTTTACTTTTTTACCCACATTAAAATTCAATTTTTTCAACAACTTTATGATAGGCTGAGGAATTGTCAAATCATTTCCTCCCTTTTCATTATAAGCCATGAAATAGAGATAAATAGGTTTCAAGACAGGGGATTTATCCTCGTCATTTACTACAACAAGATTAAAAGCCTTGCCCAACTTCACGTCGCTTTCGTAGAGTTTCTTCATACAGTAAGCCTTACTATCCAGAAGAATATATGGGCTTCCATCCCTATTAACCGTAGGTAAATCAGAATCTTCGGAGAAGAGATATGTCGTATCCTTTGCCAATAGATAATTTTCCTTTGCCAATAATTTTTCAAAAGTATGTCGTGTGCCACTTCCTGTACTCGTAGTAAATACATTTACATGATTTTTCTTACGATTGGCTATAATTGAAGCAAGTTCAGAGCTGGTGATTCTTCTACTATCAAAATCCTTTATCATGTGTTTGAATACATCATCGTTTTTTAAACAAACACTCAGCGTATCATAACCTACCTTCACCTCTATAATAGAACCTTTCTGAATGAAAGAGTTTTTAGAAGTGACTGTTAAGAAACAGCTATCTTTAGCCTGTTCCGCTGATAAACAAACAGGATAATACTGCCGTTGATTAGCAACACCAGGAGTTATCACCTCCTCTGTTAACAAAAGCCAGGCATTACTACTTGGAAGGTGTACATAATAACCGCCATCAAAGTTACGCAGGTTGAAACCAGGATGATTTCTCTCAATGAAATTTGCTGCAGAACCACCACCAGTCAATAATAGTATTGGAGACTTAAACAAGTTTTGAGCCAAGATGGCAACTCCTATCAAGACCACTGCTGCCACCACCAATCCTATCGGTTTGAGATATTTTTTTATGAATCCCTTACATGATTTACTCTCCTTATGTTGCGACACGAACTTCTTGATACGATCCTTTGCTTTCGCAATTAAGTCCTCATTGTTTTTATAAGAAACATAGAACTGGTTGATAGAACCTTTCAAGAGTCCTTCGATATATAAGATATCTGGAGTTTGCTCAGTAAACTCTTTTAAGAATACTAAGATTTGCGGATGCTTTTTCAGTTTGAGCTGCTGATAAGCTACCAAAAATTCTTTTTCCGTATAAGGACCTATTTTACCTTCCAATACGAAAATTATCAAGTCAGCCTTGTCTTGAATATATGTATTATATTCTTCTTGGTTTTCTCCAAAATTCTCATACGTTCTTATGGAGAGACTCGTATCATTTCCAGAATGTTCAAACTCTGCATTGATATCATTTCCTAAGGCTTTAAGAGCCGTACGCTGCAGCTTCAGGTCTTTTGCCCCTGCTACAAAAATATGAATCTTTTTCATCGTTTTAAAATTAAAGATGAATACATAAAACTAATAACTTCTCAATATTTTAGGAATTGCCAGCATTAAGAAGCAATCATACTTCATATTTCCTGGGTCAATCCGTCGAAGATCCTGATAAGAGCAGAGGTCAATGTGATGCCCTTTTTTCTTTAAAGATTTGCGATATACATGGCGGGAAGTTCCGAAAAGTTGAGCATCCTCCCACCGTTCTTCGGGAGTAAGTGGAGAAAAACCAAGAATGAGTTTCTCAACATTCCAACGGGCATGCTCACATTGTGCCAATACTTGAAGATTATCTTTCACTATAGCAAGAAGTCCTTTTTCGTCTTTTGTTAACAAATCATCAGGTTTGTCCAATACAGACTTGATACGTATAGGAATGCAGTCGGAACAAAATACGTTGGAGAGTTTATTACGCAAATTTATCTGATATGCAAGTGTCATATCATTTTCTTTATCTGAACAAAGACTATCCCATTTTTCTTTTGTTTCTTCTAACGGTTGTTGATAGCAGAAATAGAGCAATGCCTTGCCATAACGTTCAGCAGTATTCGGATCGTCGGGAGGAAGGTTGTCTATGTCTGCACCTACATTATACACCATGTTTACACGACGGGCATTTCGAACGTCTATTTTTTGAGTACTATGGCTTATTTTCCCAAGTACGTCATCATCGATTATAACTGGTTTCAAACCGCTACCTTCTTCCCTTTTCGGGGTGTATTCGTTAAATTCATCGTCTTCGTAGGCTACGAGTTCTAATTCTATGTCAATATATGACTGCTTATTGATTATTTCAAAAATTTCTCCCGTATTACCATTCACAAGACTACACTTACAGACATCAGGCAAATTGCAGAGATATTCATCCTTCTTCAACTCTTTTAAAATATTGGGATGCATGATACGATTATATAGAATCGTAATCTTTGTGCAGTATTTGGGAATGTATTTCCTCCCGTCACCCTCTCTGAAATTAGGAAAATGAGCCACCAATGCTACTTGTCTGGCAACATACAAAGCCATAGGGGATGTATAATGAATAATGACATGAACATGATCTGACGAAAAGGGATGAATCCCATCAGCACCCATATTCTTATCCTTACTTAATTGTTCGAGTACATATTCCCTTGTGCAATACCAACCTTCAATGATTTTCTCGTCAAAGGAGTCTTGGCATTCTGCAAAATCTCTTTGTTCATAAGGAGGCAACGGACGCATCTTTCTGAAAAGATCCTCCATGTAACCTATATTATTATTTAAGTCTAGCATTTTCATCTGTTTTTTTACGATAATCGGCAGTTTGCTGCGTAAGATAAATATTACTGTTGCTTGCATCATATCCCGAAGGACTCTGATAGAGTTGCAAGTCGAACCATCCCATCGCCTTAATTACGTGTTCCATAATTTGAGATTGCTGCCATTCAAAGGCATCGAGCATAGTGTCTGTAAGATAGACTAAAAGTTGGAGAGGAAGTCCCTCACTGGTCTGTTCAAGCCAGCGCACTATCAAGCGCGGCTGCTGTGATACATTTGGATTGTTCATCAGCCAATGATAAATGTAAAGACGGAAAACCTCTATATTTAGCTTGTCACATTTTACTTCCTTTTCAACAAAAAAGTTTTCTACATCCAATGCTCTTCGCAGTCGTTTTATATCATTGTCTGTCAATGGGTGAACCCAACCAGAGTCAATAATAAATGTCTTTTTCATCAATCTTCCGAGCGTCTTACCTTCTAACATACGCTGGCTGTTCTTGAAATGATCAGCATGCAGGATAAAAGTAGGGAATGCAGATGTTGTTGTATCCCAGTTTTCTACTGTTACGGTGGTGAGTGATATGGTTCGTACAAATCCTTCTATACCCTTTGCAGGTACTGCAATCAAGTCGCCAATCTGCAGCAGTCCATTTGCACGAAGATAAAAAAATGCAGCAACACTCTTGATGGTATCCTGGAATATCCAACCGAGTACCGCACCAAATACAGTAATAATTGCCGTATCTGTGGGATTATTGTTTTGTAAATTTAAACAACATACTATCACAACAATCCATAATCCAAAAGCAGCCAACAAAGAAATTTGGCTCCATGTGATATACGTTTCCTGTCTGCGCAGACTGAATATCCTATTTAGAGTTTTAGTCACAAACCATGCACCCCACAGAAAAAGCGTCATTAATGTGACTATCAATATTTTAGAAACAAATATATATCCTAACCGCCAAAAAACATAAGCTATCAAGACAGATGTCAAGGATGCAGGAATCATACAACGTTCACACTTCGTTTTAAGTAATGCTCCCAAAATCAACCTATGGCATTTTGTGGACGATAACTCTCTCCGATAGTCATACACACTACCCATGAACCATAAAAAAAGAGCCATAAGTATGATTGATGGCAGAATTATGTCTCCATAAGTAAGATCCTGTAGAAAATCTAAAAATCTCCTGAGAATATCATATTGTCCAAATAATGAATAGACACGACAAGAAGACGAAATACTATCCATGGATAGAAGAAAATACAATACAAGTTTTATAACAAGACATACAGCCCATAAAACAAGTAAGGGTATCATCAATCTGTTATTTGTTTTGCTTTTGAATATTTGCATATTTTTATTTTCTCTTTATTTCAAATCCCAATTTCTTTACCAGTTTCAGTGTCTGCATCGCCATTTCCCGATCATACAGTTTCGCATCAAGAGAAACATCATCAAGATTGATAGGAAAAGGCCCATATACAAACTTTCTACTTTGAAAATGTTTCAATTCTTTGTATAAAATCATTCGGGACGTATGCCGTTGCGACATTACAAAGACCTTCAAGTACAACAAATACTCGTTGCTGTCCAGCAGCTCTTCCTACACGACCAACCACTCCAGTAAATGCGCCTGCAATTACTCTCACCAAATCACCACTCTTAAAATGGCAACGTTCTGGTGGCAAAACCATGATGTGCTCACTATTTACACTTGTTAGTTTAATGAAGTTCATCATCTCGTTATCTGGGATGATTACAGGAGGATTTTTACCCGTTACTGGTTCGATAGGTTTTGTCTTGTCGGTGTAGTATTTTAGCCAAGAAGCAGTGAGCGCAGGCTTCCTAACAAACTCATAAGTTTTCTCACGAGTCATATAGGCAAAAATAATATTAGGAAGCAGAGGCTCTTTAATGCGTTTCCGCCTCCCATCAATTTCTTTTATGACATCATGCATTGGCAAATATGTCTCAATATTCTTGGCTTGAAGAAAACTGAGAGCCTTCTCTGTTCTACCATAAGTAGCACGTAGAACAAACCATTGCTTCTTTTCTTTTGGCACACAATCCGAGGACACCCCTGTTTGTGAGTTCATAGCCTTTTGACCTTGAACTTTGGGGGAGGTACTGGAAGTAAATCCAGCACTGGAGGGATTTTTACCGCCTCGTCGGGTGTCTGCATTAGGCAATGCGTCCATATCTTTGTTTCTGTTCTATTATAAGAAGAACGTGACTGTACACAGTCCGAGTACAAAGATATGAAAAGAAAATGAAAATGAAATAAAAAATTGAAGAAAATATTAATATTGAGGCTTAATTTTAACAATCATTAAATTAAAAATCAAGATGTTTCTAGTAAGTCTTTAGAATACTTTTAACCAAAAATATACTAGTATTTTCGAATAGATTTGTCGCTTTTTGTCATTTAATAATCAAGCGACAACTATTGAAAAAGCTTTTCCAAAAAGGAAACAAATATATAAACTATAACGAAGCGCTTTATTGAGGTCTAATGATGCGCTTCTTTAGGTGTTAATGATGCGCTTCGTTAGGTTGTAATAAAGCGCATCATTAAGTTGCAATAAAGCGCTTCGTTAAGTCATGTAGATTTTCTATGAGTTATATTCTTGAAAATCAGTAACTTATTAATAGCCCGAAATAGATTATTTTATTCCATTAGCAAAAGATTCAGGAGTTGCAAAGCTGTGAAACTCCTGTAGCCTGTGATTTTTCACTTTACTACAATGGAAAGTTTTTTTACTATACAGCAAACAGATGTTCTTGACCCACCAAGGCTGTAAAAAGTACAAGTAAGACGCCTTTTGATAGTTTTTCCACTACCAAAGGGCGTCTTAAATTTAGATTTGAAAGGCCGAGGTACAACTTTTTATCTTTTTTCCAGAGATAAGTATTAAATAAATGATATGAGACGTAAACAAGTCATTTGCACTCCGGTAACAAGCGATATAAATTTCTTAGAATCTAAATCCAAAGAACATCCTTACACGCCATTTATTTCTCTTCACTTGAAGGTGGTCCTCATCTCCTGCAACAGAGAAATTATAAACTGCTGTGGCACCTGCAAATTTATTTCTCCAAGAATAGACAGCTGCACCTCGGCCCGTAATTATGGCTGACGGGAAATGATATTTCATACTATTGCGGACGGTTTGGTATTCATTATCACCACTCCCCTCTTCTACTTCCGCCTTCATCTTGGTATAGTCATGGGAATAAACCGTGATGGTAGGCAAGGCTGAAAGATGAAAAAGCCAATGAGAAGATGGAACGAAATTATATCCATATCCTGCTCCAAGTGCGAACTCGTTAAGACGAATGGTCATACCCTTCACTTTCGTCTTGGACCCATCAAAACTGGCACCTATCATCCAACTGCCGGCACTCCGCTTCTGTATATAACTTTGGCTGAAAGCTGCCGGGAAGGAGAATTTACGATAATTGAAGGCATAATAAAAATTGAGATTGAACGCCTGCTGGGAAATTTCTCCTTTATGAACGTCAATCTGATTGGATCCGATTTCCTGGCTACCATGAAAAGTCTTTGATGAAAGATACACGACATCGAAACCATATCGATTGCTATAGGAATTAAGATTGAACTCATAATCCTGATTCTTACCTGCCAACTTGGCGGGATTAACAGCCAAACCCAGCCCTAAACCTCTATAAGCCACTGCCATAGAGAGAGTTCCACGACAGTCTGCCATCACCTTCGTTCTGGATTCCATATCATTCGTCTTCACCATTGTTTCCAAATCAGCTCCAGAGAGATTGCCTCTCATTTTTATCGTCCATCTGGCATTGGGACGGGTGATATAATTGGTATCATACTTGACCTTGTAATAATTGGCAGCCAAGAGAGAATCACCCCAAAAGAGACGGCGGTCATAGAGACTCAAGCGTTTTTGAATCTTGGCATAATGCTTCAGGAATCTTTGCTTTTTCTTTTCACTCATTTTGCTTTTACTCAGTTCTGCCATGAGAAGAGAGTCGCCCCATTGAAGCATACACCCCTTATCAGCAGATTGCCGCAACTGGAGCCGCAGACTATCCGCCATCTGGAGCCATTCCTTCAACTTCTTGCGAGGTTTCTTATTCTGGGCGACACCAGGGGTAAGTATTATCATCAAAAATACGACCACCAGAAATGATACTTTCAATATCATTCCTGATTCCGTATTCATTTTTCTTTGTCTATCAAAATTCTTAGTCATGAGAAATCTATCTTTCTATTTTGCGCTCTAATTGGTTACAAAAGTACTGCAAAACTTTGAGAATAGAAAGAAAAATGTTCTGAAATCAAAGATTTAAGGCCCCAAAAAGCGATAGGCATACAGGATTTAGAAGATATGGAGATGAGAAGTTATGGAAAAGAACTCGTGAATGAAATAAATTTCGTATCTTTGCATCGTCAACCAAAATGGTTGATTTCGCTATGGTAAGGAAGACTTACATGTACTCTCCTACCCTACTGGCGAGAACAAAAAGGTACCTTTTAGATATGGCAAGAAGAAAAAAACAAAATAAAAAGAAACATATAGGCAAGAAACTTATCTATCTTGCTATCATCCTCTTAGCAGGATGTATCATCGGGTTTGAAGCATATAGAATGATCACATCTTATATAATAGAGAAATCATCAGATAACAAATGGCCTACCCATGATTTGACATCAGGTCAATATTCAGGAAGTTATGACGGGATTGATATCTCGAGACATCAGGGAAGAATTCATTGGGAAGAACTCAGTAATGTAAAACGATTGAAATTCATCTATGTGAAAGCTACAGAAGGAACAAGTATCAAGGATCCTTGGTATGAAGAAAATATTAAAAATGCGAGAAAACATCAAATATCCGTAGGTTCATACCATTTTCTTACTAAGATGCCGGCAGTTTTACAATTTGAGAATTTTCGGGCTGTATATGATAAGGAAAAACAAAATCTTTTGCCCGTAGTGGATGCAGAGGATGATGGTACAAAGGGACTCAGTAAAAGTGAAATCCAGTCACTCCTGAAAACTTTCTGCAAACTCTGTAAATCCTACTATGGACATACACCTATTATATATTGTAGTGAGAGTTATTTCAAAGATTATCTTAGTCCAGAGTTTGACGGCTACTACCTTTGGATTGCCAGTTATAATCATGAACCTGTTTTACCAGGTAAACCCCATTATGATATCTGGCAGTACAGCAGACATGGTCGTGTGCCTGGAGTTTGGAACTGGGTGGATCTTAATAGATTTGCCAAGAATAGAAGTATTGACGATATACGAATCAACTAATAAAAATAGGCATTAAAAGCGTAGAAGTCTGCCAGCATCACTGCCAGCAGACTTCAAAAGCCTTTAATTAACGTTACTCTTTATCTCACTTTCAATAGAGCAATTACATTGTAGATTTAAGACTTAACCTATTGACACATTTTACCCACATGAAATTGATGAATCCTCAGTCCTTTTTCTCGGGATAACACCTCAAAGCAATGTTCTCCCGTACAATGTCCTGTGTAAAAAACTACATCGGGATAGCGGTTCGCTAATTCTGATGCAATCTCCTGCAACTGCTCATCCGTTTCATAAAACTCACTCAAATGACTGTCTAATAGATGGAAACCTCCTATGCTCAGCCGAATAAGTTCCTGTATGGATTCCAGAATATTCAAAATGCCATGATGAGCACAGCCAGTAAAAAGAACATCTCCAATCACAAAAGCCAGTTCATGAGAAAAATCAAGCTTGTTTGTATGCAAACATGTTTATTTGCTTAACAAACAATCTTAAACATTGTATATCAGGGATTTAAATAAATGTTTGCAAATCGTTATGCTAACAACACAACATGTAGTCTTGCAAACATCTATACATTTTTACATAACAACAAATTATTTAAATATACAGTCATAAAGTCGTATTCCAATCATACAAACAATTACACAAAGATGAGATTTTGGTACCACACAAGTAATTATACAAAAATATAGTTTTGCCATAATGACGACAGAAGAACATGTATGTATGTTATTTCGCAAACAAAAAAGACTTTAAGGAAATTTACTGAGACAAGATAATATGATATAAAAAGTTTAAGACATGAATGAAAACACGAATGCAAACATGAAAGAATACATGAATGCGAACATGAATGAAGACAGCCTGAAAATTTGTAAGCAACAAATCATGTAGACTAAATTACAAAATCACAATCAAACATTCGGTATTGTTTACTTGTAGTTTTTTCGACATGTAATCTTGTAGCTTTGTTTGCATTTTTTTGAAAGTGATAGAAATAGAAATAGAGAAAATATAAATATCTGTGTATGAGGGATTTGAACAACTTGCTATCAAAACATCATTCAATCATACCATCATGTTTGCATGGTATCACACAAACATTCGCAAAACATAAGTAAGCCATATAAAAACAACGTATACAAGATTAAGCAAAAGGATTCAAAATTGTTTGCTACCAAAATTCACAACAAATAAACATGTTTGCATAATAAGGAGTAAAAATAAAAACCGAGAACTTGATTCCCGGTTTTTAAAAAAGAATATTATTGATAATTCTTTATATATTCTATCAAACTGTCATGCAAGATCTCCTCAAATTTCTTTTTGGTTCTAATTTTTGCAATCATCAGCATTTCGTATTCCTCATCAGTTAGATAAGTTTGTACACCATGCAATTTGGATCTTCTTTCAATAGCGGTCATCTTCTTCTCGACAGGAGCAGCAGGTTGAGAAGCTGCCGGCTGAACGTTACCTGCACCACCTGGACGAACCGCTTGATTCATATTACTGAAAGCTGCACGAAAATCTTTTGCCATAATTTCAAAATTTAAAGAATGAACTACTATAATATAAATTAAATACCAAAAATCTCTTTAATAACCGCTGAATAATCATTTGCTGCTGTACAATATGGAGCATAATGAAAGAGATCGGTCATTTCGGTCTGAGCCTCATTTACTTTGATGCATCTGCGAATACCATGTTCGATAACTTTTCTTCCATATGTATCCTTCAAGTATTGTATCGCCTGACGTACTATTCTTGGACGCTCATCTACCATAACAGGCAGTAAACCTAGCAGTTCCAGGTCCTGATTCAATGCAAAACGACCATTTTTAACTTCCTCCATAGCTCCCAGAATTGCAGCTAATCCATTTACAGAAAGGCCTTCCATCTGTACAGGAACCAACAAATGACTGGCTACTACCATAGCATTATAGGTTGATTGAGATAGGGCAGGAGGGCAGTCAATAAATATATAATCAAAAAAATCAATTGGATTTTTAATACCTTCACCTGTCATATCAACACAATCGCTGTTAATACATGCACCCAAAACCTGTCGAGGAGCACCAGTATTCTGAAGGAATGGATCAATATCCTGCATCTTTGCAGCTCCTGGTACATAATAAATACCTATATCAGATTTATAAATCGGCATACCCTTGCATTCAACCATAGACTCAAAAATCGTAGCGCAGCCTTCTGGTGCATGATTCAGCAATGTTAGGTTACATTGAGGGTCTAAGTCTATTTCAAGGATTTTTAATTTCTTGTTTTTACGAAGCATACCGGCAGCTAAATTCTGCACAGTAGTTGTCTTGCCAACACCACCCTTATTATTGACGATGGCGAGTATCATTTTCAACTGATTCTCCATATTTAAAATATAAATTGATTTCTGTTTGCAAAGATACAATATTAATTTGAAATATACAAGGAAATAAGCAAAATTGTTTGCATGTAATCAATATTTTAAGTTGTTTTGTGTTTTTAGAAACATGTTTGCATGTTAGCATCAAAACAAATATTACGCAATCTGTTAATTATCAACTAAATAGCGAATAGAGTGGAGTAATAATATTTGTATGCATATAAACATTACAACAATATAATTTGTAATTTTGTAGGTATGCAAACATGTAGATAAGCTTTCATGTTGCTAAGAGTCTGAAGAAAATGATTGTATTTCACCTAAATAATTCCCCATTTCCTTATGATCACGCCAGACGAAAACATCATTAATAAAATCAAGCAATTTATCGTGTAACAACAAAATCTGATTTTTCAAATCAAAATGGTATTCATCCTCCTCAGCGAAAGATTCAGCCTGCAAGTTTAAATCATCCAGGTTATCTAAAAGCTTACAAAGTTTCAGATATACCTGCTGATAATATTTTCTTTTTTCCAACTCCTGCTGATGGGTTGATTCTAAAATGGCACGGATACTTTCATCTTCTACAGAAAAATCTCCATCGGGTAAAGGCAAAAAAGCATTAGCTGCTTCATCGCCAGCTAAAATGAAAAAGACAACCAAACGATCCCTTCCATGCCAAACATGAAAAGGATCATTCAGCAACCAATTCTTCACTTTTCTAACAGAAGGAATAGAAGAATTAAACTTTGTAATTATCTGAATCATAGTTAGTTATAAGCATAATGAATTAAAAATTAAGTCTGGATTGGGTACCCTTGCCTGGCTTGCCATTCATATAAGGTACACCAAAATCCTCATAAAGCATCTTGCACACAGAACCACAAATTTTACGTTCATTGGTGTCAAAATCCTCTTTATTATACCGAGTTGCAATCTTTTTCAACTGCTTCGAAATACTATTAAGGATTTCCACTCTTTCTGACTGACTATCGACCTTGGCCACAGTTCTACTTATCGCTTGAACATAATAATTTGATTGTTCCACACGGAAATGACTTCTCATAAAAGTGTTGATAATGGTAAGCAGCTTAGTAAGCTTAGCTCCATAACTCTCAGAAAGCATTGAGATTTGAGGAATTGTAGGCTTTTGAGCACCTAATTTAGCAGTATTACCATTTGTTTCAATAATGAAATAATAAGCAGTTACTGCACCTCGTGAATTCTTGCTCTTTACCTTATAATCGAAACAGACATCACAAAGACCGGCATCAAAAACCTTCCGTATATCATCTTTCGCTTTATCAAGCACTCGTTTTTTGAAGTCAGAACCATTTTTATACTGCTCTTTCTGAACGACATTTCCTTTTTCATCGCGAACTTCCAACAAATTGAACATCTTTTTGATATCCTGTACAGTCATGAAGAAAACCTTGTCCTCCTTGTTTCGATATTGGCAACAGAATTCATAAAAGCGCTGTGAATAGACACTTTTGAACCCCATCTCTATATACATGTCAAACACAGTAAATTCAGATGAAAGATTGGTGAAGTAGGGGAGGAGAACAGGAGTAATACCTACAGTATAAGTTTCCTGATCTGGATGCTCATCAACATATGACAAAAGACCGGCATAAATACGATGTCCATCCTTGGAATGAAAAACCTTCTTAGCATCCGTAATATTCTTGAGTGCATTGAAGGCATAATCCAAGTTGGAACTATGCCCGGAGACACATTCCAGAAGCTGGGTACGTGAGAGCGTAATCTGGTATTTTTCAGGATGCCCATCAGGAAGATCTTTCTTCTTTTGAATGCCACGGATAATCTGCAGCCAACAGTTTCGTTCCACAGCAGTCAGGTTACTGATTGCCTGCGTCACGTCATTAGGCTGAGTGATGAAGTAGTGCGGAATATTACTGAGAATATCCTTGTCTGTTTTCTTGGGTCTTCCACCTTTACGCTTCGGAATATTCGAGTTAGAAGAAGAATCTGAGGGATTGATTTCCTCAGCCTCTATCGTCTCGATGTTGTCATTTGAATCCTTTGTCATTTTATTATATTTTGTAAATTTGTCGCAAATATACATCTTTTTGTGCGACAAACAATGCAACAATGTCGTATATTATGTATTTTTAACCTAACTAAGACTATCGGTCTCTTTAAAATTTATAAAATTGTCGCAGCATTATGTTAATCGCTGATATTCAATACATTACATATTCTATTGCGACAAAAATATAAAGTTTGGAAGCAAAAGATTAATTGTATTTGCGACATTATAATAAGTTTATTGTCGCAAATACTTTCATCTATTAAAACTCCTTTCTAATATTGTCTGGTTAGTAAAGTTTTCCATATGAACTTATCTATTTGATTTTCTGATAGTTAGATATAAAACAGTAAATTTCACTTTAAATTATGTTGATTATCTGTTACGACAATTTTATAAAGTTATTGGTGAATCTGCGACAAAATTATAAGATTTTCTATTTTGCTGCGACAAGATTATAAATGGGCATTAATAACGATAGAAATCTATAGTAAACTTTATAATTTTGTCGCAAATGAAATTAATATCATAGGAGAAGGCTTATTTTCATATTTTGATGAAATACATGAACGAAAACTCTTTAACTAATTGATATAAAGTATATTGTATGATTTTTGAAATGTAATGTTGCGACAAAATTATAAGATTTAACTACTTTATATGTACTTCTGGAATGTTAATTAGGTCTTATATTTGGGTTCCACGAAAGTAAGATACGACAAAATTATAAGCCAAAATTATTATTTGATGTTATTTGAGACTGAATTATAAAGATGTCGCAAATGAATCTATTATATTTATATTTTTGTCGTATATTATAAATAGGAATATTTTTAGATAGTTAATGTCAGCTGTAAGTTTTTGGGGTAGGGAGATTTTCTACTTTATAATTTTGTCGCAGAAACGATTCAAGAAAGAGTTTTTATTAGGATTATTCAGTCAGTACTAAGCAGGTATCTATCAATGCTGCGACAAAATTATAAAGTTATTCCCTTTATTTTTTAAGTTCTCATACATGATGTTCATAGTTTTTGAAGGTAGTGATATAGTGATATGTTATTTTTACGTAGTAATAGTTCTATTTGCGACAAAATTATAAGGTTGTACAACAAGATATAGGTTATGATGAGTGGGGCAAGTATACTTTATAATTTTGTCGCACCTTCTATATAAGATAGCATTTCTATCTTTATAATTTTGTCGCAGTAAAATTGTTGTTCTTTCATTTTTATGGTATTTTAAACACAAAAAATTAAATCTACAAAACAGAAATATACATATTTTAACGCGCATAAAAGTCTGTTTTCTATTTAAGATGCTTGGCTTTCCAAAAACAAGCAGGAAAAAGGGTAGATTCCAGTAGGATGGGGACAAAAATAGCCTTTTTAGTATAATATATATATAATATAATACCTATTAATATATTATATTGTCCTGCTCATTTTTATCTCTTTTATTTTGGCTTATTATTTTCTGAATTTGTAACATATTGAAAACCAATTATTTACAAACATAATCTGCGACAGATTTATAAGATGTTACGACGAAATTATAAGATGGATATGGACAAAATAATAAAGTTTATTTTTTATCTGCGACAAAATTATAAGGTTTGCGATAAAATCATAACTTCTTAAAGGTGCGACAAAATTATAAAGGTAATATTGTTGCTTCAGTTTTTTTAATGTATAAGCTCTCCACATATTTTTTCCTCTAAAGGTGGATTTCTTCTTATTTTATTTGCAGGCTCAGACTATCAAGGAGACTATTCGGGGAAAGAATGGAGAACTGCAGGGTACAGCTGTGACTACCGTTCGAGGGAATAAGTCTGTTACTGTATATAAGGACAAATATGGTAAGATTACCGGAAGATCTGAGAGTACTACAAATTACCAGGGAAAGCCCCATACGGTATATCGTGACCAATATGGTCAAAGGACAGGAACCTCCACAACCAGCATTAAAAATCCTGGAACGTCTTCTACTACAACTACGGTCTATCGTGATAAATACGGGCAGCGTACGGGTACAAGTACCACTCGGCAAACTGGCAATTCCTCCACTACAACCTATAAGGATAAGTATGGAAGAATCCAAAAGCGAGGAAACAGTCAGAGGAAGTAGTTTTCATGAATAAGTCATCTATACAGAGCTTATCACAGTTGTTTTTCAATCCAAGTCATCAGTACCGTAACAGCGTATTGCTGCTCTTCTTCTGTCAGCAGTTTTCCGGCTGGTATATGATGCCATTTGAAGAAGCAACTACGGCAACAGCAGCCTGTGGCATGTTGGGCAATAAATACAGGATGCCCTCTCATTGGTGTTTGCTTACCGTCATTGGGAATTATGGCAGGTGCAAGGCGTTTGGCAATGAAATCCTCTGCATGTTTACGGATTGTTGCCAAGCCTTTTTCTTTAATATAATCTTTTTCCTTCTTCGAAAGACGGAATCGGCTGCGGAAAGCAGATTTGGACAGTCTTTCAAACAAATCTGCCAGATTGTACTCTTTGTTAGTAGGAGAGTACAATCTTTGACACACAGAAATATCATATTCTTTTTCTTTGTTTTCTGAGGAGATAGAGTTTTTTATATTGTCATTTTTCTCTTCTTCAGGAAATAGTGAAAGTTCAACATATTTCTGTTGATTTTTTCTTGCGTTCTTTCTCATAATTACTCTACATTTACTCTACATTTACTTCGAATTTTCATCAGTTTCTTCAATGCTTCTTTTCTGCGTATTTGGTAAGAACCCTGCTATGATGCCGGGCAATGTGTCAGGAAGGCATTCACTTGAAAGATGAACTTGAGGCTTGTTTTATAGAATTACCATCTGTATTACCGAAAAATACAAATAGCTTTCCTGTATATTCAAGCATGCAAAAATACAAAAAATATTTGTGACAAGCAAATAATCTTAAGAAGTAATTTGGCAGATAGTGAATTCCAATGCGTCATTTTGGCTTACTGACGATGACAGAAATTGATGAAAGTCAAGAAATATAGGCTTTTTTGAAAATATCCCTTCAAAATTTGTGTGCGTACACAAAAAGGCATTACCTTTGCACTTGAAAAGATTGAATAACGATAATTAAAGTAAAGAAAGGGTAACAATTATGATGATTTTTGGAATGACATTAGCTGTATTGGCTATCACATTTGCTGAGATTGTAGAGATCAACAAGAAAATGAATCTTAGCAAGTAAAAAGGCTTGAAGATGAGCATCTTAGGATGCTCAGTTTGAGAGCATATATATTAAGGTTAAGATTAGGATAACAGATTTTAAGAGAGAAAGGAATTATATTATGATAGTATTAGGTATGATTTTAGCAGTGGTGGTTGCAGCCGTAGCAGAGCTTGGTGCAATAGCCAACAAGAAGAACTTCGCTTAATAGCGATATTCTTCATTTTAGGAGAAATAAGGTTTTCCATATATAAGAGGTAAGGCAGTTGTAGGCAGAAGATGCTTGCAGTTGCCTTTTTCTTTTTATGCCATTTGCCATCATCTCATTCTAATAAACTTGAAAAGATAATCTATATGAAAAAATGCCATTCCCCAGTTTTTTGTGGAATATTTCCACACGATTTACCCATTTTCCACAATCTTTGTTTTTGGCACATATAGTCTAATTATCTGATAATCAGCATGTATTGTATTTTTGCCTTCTTTTGGCACGCAGATTGTGAATATCATTAGTGGGTTCGCCAATGAATCCACAAAGATAGAAAGTAATAAAAATAAATATTCACAATTAAAAACGATAAGATTATGAAAAAGTTCGTATTTGCAGCTATCGCTGCTGTTGTAATGGTTTCAGTAAGTAACGTATTTGCATCCAATAAGATGATGGGTAACGCTCAGGTTGCTCCAGTTGACACCGTAGCTCCTGCTACTCCTACAGATTCTTCTGCAGTAAGTACTCCTGTCACTCCACAGGCTGGTGCAGAAGATTCTACTGAGCAGCAAAATCAGGAGATTTCTACTCCTACAGAGACAAATCCTACAGAGGCAACAGAAGTTCAGGCTTCTTCAGAGCAGCAGGCTGTGGCTGAATAAATTCCAAGATAATGGTCTTTTTTAAAAGCATACTATAGAGAAAAGGGTAGAATAGTTTTCATTGAAAGATTAGGTTTTTAGGATACGTTTTAATTGATTATTGCTAAGTAAATCAGTAACTACAGAATTAGAGTAAATTAGCGAAAAATGAAGTCTGCTGGCAGTGTGCTAGCAGACTTTTTGGGTATAATATTGTATATAAAAACAACAAGATTTCGCACGACATCCTATCGCATTTTGAAGGCGATGAAGAAAGGTAACCATTGAAGACAAGTTAAGAAATAGTCTGCGAAGTTCTATACTTTTTATAAATAAAAGTTTTTGTGTAATAGTTGTTTAATGACTAAAAGCAGACTTTAGGGAGTGCACTGACTACAGTTTTTAAATTTACGTATAGAAACAGTTATGAAAAGTAGTAAAAAGTAAAAAAATAACAGATGTTATAGTTGATTTGTAAGCAAAAATTTGTTTTTATCATCTTTTTTACTTATCTTTGCGCCCAAAGTAGTTCAAGAAGTGAAGAAAATACGCAGATAACTGGCGTAAACTGACCTAAATCAGAACTAATAGCTAAAGATATATAAAGATATATTATGTAATGCAGACAGTAAAAGAAGAATCGTATCAAGCGATATTTAGGAAGTACTACCCTCGAATGTTTTATTATGCTAAACGTATCGTAGGGGAGGATGCTGCCGATGATGTAGTTCAAGAAGCTTTTCTTGAATTGTGGAATCGTATGGATGCATTGGAGACGGATGTCCCGCAGATAGAATCATACCTCTATAAGACAATTTACTCAAGAGGATTGAATTACTTGAAGCGCTATAAGAAAGTCAATACTGCAGCCATTGAAGATATCAACGAAATGCGTATGTCGTGCTACTTCTCTTCGTTGGGAGATGGAGAACAGGACATGGAAAACATGGAGTTGAGAAGAAAAATCAATCAGGCCATAGGGGAACTTCCTGATAAATGCAGGGAAATATTCGTTTTGAGCTATCTCAAGGATATGAAAAATAGTGAGATTGCTCTGATGATGGACGTATCCGTACGTACCGTTGAAGCCCATATTTATAAGGCTTTAAAGTCTCTTAGGGCTCGTTTGGGAACTTTTTTTGTGTTTTTTATACCTTTTTTATAGGTTATTGAGTAAGTGTTTTCTCAACAATTATTGTTATGGTATTTAATTAGATCATTAATTTAAAAGGATATTAAGCAAGATTGTTATATGATAAATGAGGAATTAAAGGCGAGATTCTTGGCAGGTGAGTGCACGGAAGAGGAACTCATCGCATTAAGGGATATGTTGAAGAATTCTCCGGAGGAAAAACAAGAACTTTTCAAAGAAGAAAAGTTGAGCGATGAGCTCAAGGCGCAGTTCATGCCAAAGACCCAACTGGTGCTTGCTGAACAGAGAATGCAGGCTAAGATCAGGGAGATGAAGGATGAACAGCAGGCTGAGCATCATGCGCATATAATAGGTATGTGGCGTCGGGCTGCAGCGATTGCTGTGGTCTGCGTATTGGGTGGATTGGCCTGGTTCTATCTCCAGCACAATCCGATTTCTAATATGCAGATGCAAGTGGTGATGGCCAGTGCCGACAATGATACGACGGTTACTTTACCTGATGGAACTAAGGTTTGGCTCAACAAACTTGCTTCCATCAAATATCCGAAAGAGTTTGATGGTTCCGACCGTAAGGTAGAGATAGACGGTGAAGGTTATTTTGAGGTGACCAAAAATCCGCACAAGCCTTTCATCGTAGAGAGCGATGTGATGAGTGTTAAGGTGCTCGGTACCGTTTTCAATTTCCATGTGGATAAGGCTCATCAGCAGGCTTCCGTCAGTTTGCTCGAAGGTAAGGTGAGGGTAGAAGGAAATCATGATGAGGGTATGATCGTCTTGAAACCAGGACAGAAGGCATGTGTGGATGCGCGCTTAGGTAGCATGACGGTTTCTGAAACCGATGTCTATAAGGATGCAATGTGGCATGAGCACAAGACTTCTTTCAATAATGCAAGCGTGAATGAAATTGCCAAGATGCTGGAGAATATCTACGATGTGCAGGTAGTTGTTGATCCTACCATCGATCAGGAGAATACTTACTCCGGTGTCATCAAAGAGAAGGAGACCATCGACTCGGTTCTCGATCTCTTGCAGAACACCCTGCCTATCCACTATCACGTGAAAGGCAGTAAGGTATTTATCACGAAGTAGTGAATTAGTAAGGTTTACACCTTAATTATACTGTTATACGAGAAAAAGAGAGCACTTATTCAAAAAAATAATTTTTTGGGTAAGTGTTTTTTTGTTTTTTGCTGTTATATATTTGAAATTAATAACAACAAAAGGTAGTTATAACAACCTAAATGCTAAAAACAAGGATTATGACACATTGGTATCATTTACAAAAAACTAAAACCGCAGCTGCAGCTTTGGCTCTGATGTTGGTTTCCAGTTCCTGGACATCTGTAAAAGCCCAGATTTCGTTGAATGTTTCTCAGACCACTTTGGGAGCAGTCATCCAGAAAATCCAGAAACAGTCTAAATACCAGTTTACTTACGACGACAACTTGGCAAAGATGCAGGTGAATGCCGTTCAGGTGAAGAACGGTAAGGTAGAGGATGTTTTAAACAAGCTCTTGAAGGATAAGGGTGTATCTTATGTGATTAAGGATGGAATCATCTATCTGAAGAAAAAGGAAATTACTACAACTCCAAGCACCCAGCAACCAAGACAGAAACGTACATATAAGGGTACGCTTCTCGATGAAAACAAGGAACCTCTCATTGGCGCTGCCATCCTCGTAAAAGGCACCAATCATCGTGCTGTAACTGATATGGATGGTAATTTTACCATCGAGACCGATGAACCTGCCCCTGTCTTGCAGTTTACATATCTCGGATATAAGACGATGGATATGGCTGCAAAGGAAGGACATAACGTGAACGCACAGATGTTTCCTGACTCTCAGGCGCTGAAGGAAGTGGTGGTTACTGCCCTCGGTATCAAGCGTGAGAAGAAGATGTTGGGATATTCCGTACAGGATGTCAAGGCGGATGCTCTCAATACGACTGGCGACCCTTCTGTGACTGGTGCCCTCGACGGTAAGGTGGCTGGTCTGCAGATGAATACTTCCAGCACGGGTCTCGGCGGTTCTACCAAGATCACTATCCGTGGAAACTCTTCTCTTACTGATAATAACCAGCCTCTTTGGGTGGTAGATGGTGTTCCTTTTACCGACAACCAGAGTTCTGATGCTTCTGCTTATGGCGGATACGACCGTGGTGGCACTTCTCTGGACATCAACCCAGAGGATATCGAGTCTATCTCGGTACTCAAAGGTGCCAACGCTGCAGCCCTCTATGGTTCACGTGCAGGTAATGGTGTGATCTACGTTACAACCAAGAAGGGTAGTCATAAGCAGGGCTTCGGCATCACATACAACGGTAACTTTACTTGGAGTAAGGTGGCTGAAACAATCCCTATGCAGAAGCAGTACGGACAGGGCTCTCAGGGTGCTACGGTTTATAAGACAGATGAGGATGGCAACAAGACGCTTTCCAGCGAGTTGGCTTTCGGTGCTCCGCTTGATGGCAGAATGGAACCTTCTTTTCTCGGTGAGAACATCGCTTACCGCTATTATGGCGATAAGTTGAAGGATTACTTCAATACAGGTTTCTCCCAGTTCCATACCGTAGCTCTCGGAAATTCTGATGAGAAAGGTCATTTCCGTCTCTCTTTGGGTTTCAACGACAATAAGGGTCTTTTCGATGGAGAGAAATTGGATAAGCTGATAGTTGACCTTAATGCAGGTAGAACTATCAATAAGTATCTTTCTACAGATAGCAAGATTTCTGTTTCTCGCATGAAAGCCGAGAACCGTCCGATGACTGGTCTCAATGGAGAGGTAGCCCAGTTGCTTCTCATTCCTGGCAACGTGCGTTTGCAGGATCTTCAGACTTATACAACTCAGGACCAATTGCATCGCAACTGGTTCGGACCAGATATGCAGTATGCCAATCCATACTATGTTCGTCATCGCTTCCAGAATAGTGATGAGCGTTGGCGTGCCTTCGGTTACTATGGTGCTAATGTCAACGTAACCGACTGGTTGAAGTTTAATGCTAAATATGCTTTCGATTACTATCGCACACGCATCCAGGCCACAGACTTGAGTTTGGGTAACTCTGCTGTGAGCATTCCGGGCAGACACTGGAGCGAGATCGTTACTGATGATAATATGAGCCGTTCGGAGGAAAACAACTTCGAGCACAATATCTCTTTCCTCTTCTTGGGTGACAATCAGGTGACCAAGGATTTGCGCTTGGGTTACAATCTGGGCGCCAACATCATGTACCAGAAGTACGAGTTGCTGAGTGCTGCTACCAAGAATATGTTGGAGAAGGATAATTGGATTTTCAATACAGGTTATCAGTTGACCAATGCCAGTGAGAATGGCCATGAGCGCTCTATGTACTCAGCCTTCGGTTCTTTGCAGTTGGCTTTTCGTGAGTATCTCTCATTGGATCTTACAGCCCGCAATGACTGGTCATCTACCTTGCCAAAGGACAACCGTTCTTTCTTCTATCCAAGTGCAAGTGTGAGCTATATCTTCAGCGATTTCATGCGCTCTATCAACCATCCGTTACCAGCATGGATGACTTTCGCCAAGACTCGTCTGTCTTTCGCTCAGGTAGGTAAGGACCCAAATCCATACAATCTCTACAACACCCGTTCTTATACCTATGAGAATGGCATCCGTGTGCCAATTCCACAGACCGTGAAGAAGAACAGCAACCTGAAACCAGAGATCAAGTCTTCCTTTGAGTGGGGTCTTGAGATGAAGTTCCTGGAGAACCGTTTGGGATTTGATTTCACCTATTATTATACCAAGACCAAGAACCAGGCTATGCTTGTAGATGCATCTGCTCCTTGGACACAGCAATGGGTGAATGCAGGTAAGATTACCAACAAGGGTATTGAGCTGATGCTTTACGGCACACCTGTCAAGACCAAGGACCTCAAGTTCGACCTCACCATGAATATTTCCAAGAATATCTCCCGTGTAGATGAACTGGCTAATGGCGTGGATCACATCTACTTCAATGGCGATGGCAACATGCCAGTCAAGGTAGGTGCGAAGGCAGGAGGTAAGTTGGGCGATATCTATGCCAATAACCTCATCAAGCGCGATGCGAATGGTCAGATGGTGATTGGCGAGAACGGTCTTCCGATGCCTGTTACCAGTAGTGATGCCGGTGGAAATCTGGAGCAGTATATCCTCGATCATCCTATCGGAAACATCGAGCCAAAGCTTCTCATGTCTGTTACTCCAAGTCTGAACTATAAGGGTGTAAGTCTCACTGCGATGTTTGATATGCGATTTGGAGGCGATATCGTGAGCGTATCAGAAGGTATGGCTACTGCTGTAGGAACTTCAGAGCGTTCGGCTTATCGTGGTGAGTACAAGGAGTTGAATGGTGTGAGCGACTACTATATGGTAGTTCCTGGTGTGACAGCCGACGGACAGGTGAATACCAAGGAGGTAAGTGCACAGTCTTACTATTCCAACATCGGTTTGTACAAGTCGCAGAAGGGTTATGCAGAGATGTTTATCCACAGCGCTTCCTATATCAAGTTGAAGGAACTCGCATTGGGTTACAGCCTGCCAAAGAGCGTGCTCAAGAAGACTCCTCTTACCAATGTGAAGTTGTCATTCGTGGCACGTAATCTCTGCTTCCTGCTGAAACATACACCAGGCAATCCTGATGGAGGTTATGATACTTCTATGTTCTCACAGGCCCTTGACTTTGCCGCAGTGCCATATACCCGCACCTTCGGTTTCTCAGTCAATGTAGGCTTCTAAATACTATCAACTACATCATAAACAGTTCAAGACAATGAAAAAGACGATTATATTCAAGACGATGCTTGTGTCCATGGCATTGGTAAGTTTATCTTCCTGCTATGACATGGATGAGATGAGCAAGAATCCATACGAATTGCCTGATAACACTACTGGCGGCGGTGAAGAGCAGCCTGGTGAAGATGACAATACCAAGTATGCCGATATCAATATCGACTATAAGGTGAGCAAGGAAGACTCCTTGGCGCTGAAGAGTGAGTTGAGCTCTGCCAACTCTGTTTTCCGCAACTTCCTCTATGAGGGATTTTTCAACGACTATCAGACTACTACCAACCTGAGTCATGACATCTATGCGGGTTTCGTGGCCAACAACCAGCCCAAGCATGCAGGCGCATCTCCTGATTATTCTTATAAAGATGGATGGAGCAATGCGCGCTGGAGACATTTCTATACCGACCGTAGCAGTGAGTATCGTACCTTGTTGCGTGCCTACAAGTTCAACGAAAATACCAAGAAGTACAAGAACTTGTTCTATGCCACACGTATCTACTATGCGTTCTTAGCACTTGCCAATACCGATACTTATGGCGATATGCCTTTCAAGGAGTATGTGCAGGCCAAGATTCCTGAGACCAACAATGTGTCTTACAACACCCAGGCTGAGGTTTACGATGCCATGTTCCGTATGTTGGAGCAGGCTGTAGACAGTATCAAGCCAACGGATGCAACCCAGATTGGTTATACCACAGACGATATTTGCTATCATGGCGACTGGAACAAGTGGCTTCGATTTGCCAACACCCTGCGCCTTCGCATGGCTTTGCGTATCTCCAATGTAGATCCTGCTCGTGCAAAGCAGGAGGCACAAAATGCTCTTAACAACGAGTATGGACTGATGCAGAGCAACGACGACAATATGCAGATCGTTCCTAAGTATGCTCCTGTAAGCCAAGGTGGTACTGATGACGGTGGTAACGAGCATCCACTGGTGATGTGTAGTGTTTGCTACAATGGTGAGAGTGTGATGTCTAAAGACTTGGAGAACTTCTATCGCAACGCCAGTGAAGGTGGTGCAGAATACAAGATCAAGACAGGCCGTAATAGCTATACCACCAAGAAGATAGACCCACGTTGCTTGGTAAGCTGGTATCGTGGCAAGATGACAGCGAGCACTTTGGAGGCAGGTGAAGATAGCCAGCGTGAAGACTTCGTAGGTTGTGAGCGTGGTGCTCAGGCTCCTGTCATTGACATGGGAACCTTGAATTATTCACTCACCCGTACTGCGCCTAAGAGTCTGGGCAAGAACTTGGATCTTAACTACTTCTTCAGTCGTGAGCGTGCTTACCTCCTCTTGGGCTATGCTGAGTCTGAGTTCCTGAAGGCAGAGGCTGTTTTGCGTGGATGGGCTGGCATGGAACTTACAGGTACCGTAGAGGATTACTATAAGTCTGGTATCAAGGCATCTATGGACTACTACGGCATTGCCAATGACAAGGCACAGGCTTACATCGATGGTGAGAAGGCCCTTACGGGTAAGGTGTTCGAGGGTAGCGACAACAAGGAGAAGCAGCTTGAAGCAATCATCACCCAGAAGTGGATGGCTATCTTCCCTAATGGTAATGAGGGATGGGCTGAGTTCCGTCGCACCGACTATCCTGCTTTGGCAAATCAGTTGACCAACAATAGTGGAGGTGACGTGCCTATGGGTAAGAATATCAAGCGCATTCTCTATCCTTTCAGCGAGAATAACAACACTTACTTCACTTCTCATCCAGAACTCCAGAAGGTGAATACTCAGGGCACAAGACTCTGGTGGGATGTGGCTGATACCAATGACGCTGACGGCCATCGCCTGCAGCCAAACAATTTCAGATAATCATTCAGACTGTTGTCTATGAAAAGAAAATCAGTTTTGTTCATATTTGTATTCTTCACCTTGATGGCGCAAGCCGTCAGGGTGAATGTACAGAATGCGGTAGATTTCGTGCAGCCTCTCATGGGTTCCGATTCCGACCATGGACTTTCCACAGGCAATACTTATCCTGCCATCGCCATGCCTTGGGGCATGAATTTCTGGGTTCCACAGACAGGAAAGATGGGCGACGGATGGCAATATACCTATGCAGCTAAGAAGATAAGGGGTTTGAAGCAGACGCATCAACCGAGTCCCTGGATCAATGATTACGGTCAGTTTTCATTGATGCCTATCGTGGGCAAACCGGTATTTGATGAGGAGCAGCGTGCCAGCTGGTTCTCTCATAAGGCAGAGAAGGCTACACCTTATTATTATAGTGTCTATCTCGCCGACTATGATGTGACGGCAGAACTCTGTCCTACGGAACGTGCAGCCCTGATGTCCTTCACCTTTCCTCAGACCGATAGTGCTCATGTGGTAGTTGATGCTTTCGACAAGGGCAGCTTCATCAAGGTTCTCCCGAAGGAGCGAAAGGTGGTGGGCTTTTCTACCCGCAATAGTGGAGGTGTTCCTGAGAATTTCAGAAATTACTTCGTCATCGAGTTCGACCATGATTTTGAGGCTTTCGTCAATGTGAAGGATGGTCAATACCAGGGTATGGTTCAGGGCGATTATCAGGAGGCTTACCAGCAGGAAGGCAATCATGTGGGCACCATCATTTCCTTCAAGATTCGTCAGAGAGGCGAGAAGGTTGTGGCTCGTGTGGCTTCTTCCTTCATCAGTGAGTCACAGGCCTGGCAAAACCTTCAGGAATTGGGACAGGCAGATATGCAGCAGCTCTGTCAGCAGGGTAGAAACCGCTGGAATGAGGTGCTCGGCAAGATAGAAGTGGAGGATGAGGACATTGACCATCTCCGTACTTTCTATAGCTGTCTCTACCGCTCCGTTCTCTTCCCTCGTGCCTTCTATGAGAAGACTGCAGCCGGTGAGGTGATTCACTACAGTCCTTACAACGGAACCGTACAGAAAGGCTATATGTTTACTGATACCGGTTTCTGGGATACTTTCCGCTGCCTTTTCCCACTGCTCAATCTGATGTATCCTTCTGTGAATGAGAAGATTCAGGCGGGTCTTGCCAATACCTATCTCGAGAGCGGATTCCTGCCAGAGTGGGCGAGTCCGGGGCATCGCGGTTGCATGGTGGGTAATAATTCAGCTTCAGTAGTAGCCGATGCTTATCTTTCCGGTTTGCGTGGTTATGATGCAGAGACCCTTTGGCAGGCTGTGGTTCATGGAGCCAATGCCGTTCATCCTGAAGTGAATTCTACAGGGCGTCATGGTTTTGAATACTACAATAAGTTGGGTTATGTGCCTTATGATGTGAAAATCAATGAAAGTGTGGCCCGTACCTTGGAATATGCCTATGATGACTGGTGCATCTACCAGTTTGGCAAGGCGCTCGGCAAGTCGAAGAAGGAACTGAAACCTTTTGCCAAACGAGCGATGAACTATGAGAAGGTGTTCGACAGGGAGAGTGGTCTGATGCGCGGAAGATTGCTGAATGGAAAATTCCAGTCTCCTTTCAATCCGCTCAAGTGGGGCGATGCCTTTACCGAGGGAAATGCCTGGCATTATACCTGGTCGGTATTCCACGATCCTGAAGGACTCATCCGTCTGATGGGCGGAAAGGAGAAGTTCAACCAGATGCTTGACTCGGTATTCCTTCTCCCTCCTGTTTTCGATAATAGCTATTACGGATTTACCATCCATGAAATCAGAGAGATGCAGGTGATGAACATGGGCAATTATGCACACGGCAACCAGCCTATCCAGCACGCCATCTATCTCTATGATTATAGCGGACAACCTTGGAAGTGCCAGTATTGGGTGCGACAGGTGATGGACCGCCTCTACACACCGACACCAGATGGTTATTGCGGCGATGAGGACAACGGTCAGACTTCAGCCTGGTATGTTTTCTCTGCGATGGGCTTCTATCCGGTTTGCCCAGGTTCAGGACAGTATGCATTGGGTACTCCTTACTTCAAGTCTATGAAACTCCATCTGGAGAACGGACAGCAGGTAAGCATACAGTCGGAAGGTGACGGATGCTATGTTGATGACATGCAGATGAACGGAAAGAAGTATGATCTTAATTATCTCGACCTGAATTCTCTGAGGCAGGGTGCGCAGATCTCTTTCCGCCTTTCTGAAAAACCGAATTTGCAGAGAGGTATTCAGGAGTCAGATGCGCCATACTCTTTCTCAAAATTCATGAAATAGTATCATTAAAATATATCTTAAATTCAGAAAATGAGAAGAAGATTCTTTCCTATATTATTATTGTTGGCTTGTGTGATAGGTGGAGACTATCCACAAGCCACTTTTGCTCATGATAAAGCTCAGGCAACCTCCAGTCTGACCCAATTTGTCAATCCAAGAATCGGAACGGGCGGTCATGGTCATGTATTCCTCGGTGCCAACGTACCTTTCGGTTATATCCAGCTGGGACCTACTGAGCATACCCGTGGTTGGGACTGGTGTTCCGGTTATCATCAGTCTGACTCCATTCTCATCGGCTTTGGTCATCAGCACCTCAGCGGAACGGGTATCGGAGAATTAGGCGATGTTGCTTTCCTCCCGGTGACAGATGCTCATCAGAAGGAAGTGCTCTTCCATCATGCCAATGAGAATGTTCGTCCGGGCTATTATGCGGTGAAATTGCAGCAGCCGAATGTATGGGTGGAACTTACCGCCACCAAGCGTGCTGGTTTCCATCGCTATACCTTTGGGGCAGACGTGAAGAAGGCACAGTTGGTACTCGACCTTTTCCAGGGTATCGGATGGGATAAACCTACCGATTATGCGCTGGATGAGGTGAAGGAAACTGCAGTGGCTGGTCATCGCTTCTCTACAGGATGGGCGAAGGACCAGAAGAATTTCTTTGTGGCTGAGTTCTCTCAACCGGTTCAAGTACAACCGCTCGATAGTGGACGCTGGCTGGTTCAGGTGGCAGATGCAACCCGCCCTCTGATGATCAAGGTTGGTCTCTCTGCAGTCAGCATTGCCAATGCCCGACAGAATCTGCAAACAGAGATTCCTGACTGGAATTTCCATCAGGTAGTGGCGCAGGCTGACGAGGCATGGAATCGGGAATTGAGCAAGGTGAAGGTGGAAACTTCAGATTCCATTGCTCGCCGCATTTTCTATACAGCCATGTATCATTCGATGACCGCTCCATCCGTATTCTCTGATGTCAACGGAGAATATCGCGGTGCCGACGGTAAGGTGCATCAGGGTGATTTCACCAATTATACCACCCTTTCACTCTGGGATACTTATCGTGCAGCCCATCCGCTGATGACGCTCATCCACAAGGAAATGCTCCCAGACGTGGCAAGTACTTTTATCAATATCTATCGACAGCAGGGTAAGCTCCCGGTATGGCATCTGATGGGCAATGAGACCGACTGCATGGTGGGCAATCCGGGCATCCCGGTGCTTGCCGACCTTGTGCTCAAAGGTTATGTGAAGGACAAGGAGGGAGCCTATGAGGCCATGAAACAGTCGGCATTGCGTGAAGACAGAGGCCTCGGTCTTCTCAAGAAATATGGTTACCTGCCTTATGACAAGGATCCGGAAATGGAGACTGTGGCTAAGGGACTGGAATATGCGCTGGCAGATGACTGCGTGGCGAAAGTGGCCCGACTCTTAGGCAAGAAGGCGGATGCGAAGTATTTCGCAGAACGTGCCCAGAGTTATCGTAAATATTTCGACCCGAAGACCGGTTTTATGCGTGGCATCGGTACCGACGGCAAGTTCCGCGAACCGTTTAATCCTTTCTCAGCCGTTCATCGTCAGGATGATTATACCGAGGGAAATGCCTGGCAATACACCTGGCTCGTTCCACATGATGTACACGGACTTGTAAAGCTCTTCGGTAATGAACAGAAATTTGTGACCAAGCTCGACTCCCTTTTCATCGTAACGGGCAATATGGGCGATAATGCCTCTCCTGATATTTCTGGTCTCATCGGACAGTATGCCCACGGTAATGAACCGAGTCATCAGGTACTCTATATGTATAATTATGTAGGTCAGCCTTGGAAGGCAGCCCGTCTTATCCGCCAGACCATGCACGAGATGTATAAGGATGATTTCGACGGTTTGAGTGGAAACGAGGATGTGGGTCAGATGTCAGCCTGGTATATTCTCTCTGCGATGGGACTCTATCAGGTAGAACCTGCAGGCGGCAAGTATATCATCGGCAGTCCGATCATGGACAAGGCTACCATCAGCTTAGGCGACGGCAAGAACTTCTCCATTATCTGCAAGAACAACAGTCCGGAAAATATCTACGTGCAGTCTGCCAAACTCAACGGTAAAACCTATACCAAGTCGTATATCATGTACCAGGATATGATGAAGGGAGGAACCCTCGAACTCCAGATGGGCAATCAGCCATCCAAGTGGGGAACCCGTGGTGCAGATAGACCTTAAAAGAAATCACAATTAAAATCGAAACATAAATAAACCCAGACAATGAGAAAAACAATATTTGCAATAGCCCTGATGTCGGCAATGTCGGCGATGGCACAAGAGCATGCTGAGGTAGATGTTCATGCCCGCTACACTAAGGTGGTAACACCTGTCAATGGCAAGTATGAGTCCAAGCGTCCGCCTGTAGCAGAGCGTCTCTTTACTTCAGAGGCAGTGGAGAAGAAAATCAAGGAAGTACAGAAACTCCTCAAGAAGAATCCGAAACTCGCCTGGATGTTCGCCAACTGTTATCCGAACACGCTGGAAAGTACGGTGCATTATCGCCAGTTGGCTAATGGCGATGACGATACCTTCGTCTATACAGGTGATATTCCAGCCATGTGGCTCCGCGATTCAGGTGCTCAGGTTTGGCCATACGTAGCCCTTGCCAACAAGGATGAGAAATTGAAGAAGATGCTGCGTGGTGTTATCCTGCGCCAGTTGAAGTGCATCAATATCGACCGTTATGCCAATGCCTATAACGACGGACCTACCGGAGCAGGTTGGCAGAAGGATGATACCGAGATGAAGGCAGAGGTTTTCGAGCGCAAGTATGAGATAGATTCTTTCTGTTATCCTATCCGCCTCGCTTACGAGTACTGGAAGGTAACAGGCGATGACTCCATCTTCGGAGAAGACTGGATGCAGGCTATCGGAAATATTCTCAAGACCTTCCATGAGCAGCAACGCAAGGAAACAGCCAAGGCTTACCACTTTACCCGCATGACCGATCGTGCCTTCGATACCGTGGGCTGGGATGGTTTCGGAGCTCCTGTCAAGCCAGTTGGTCTCATTGCTTCCCTGTTCCGTCCTTCAGACGATGCCACGATTCTTCCGTTCCTGATTCCTTCCAATTTCATGGCGGTTTCTGCGATGAACAAGGCGGCTGAAATCCTGAAACATGTGGCAGAGAAATCAGAGACTGAGCAGAAGAATAAGGCACTCGGGATTGCACAGGATTGTTCTGCCTTGGCAGCCGAGGTCAAGGATGCCCTGCAGAAATATGCAGTCTATGATCATCCTAAATATGGCAAGATTTATGCGTATGAGGTAGATGGTTTCGGCAACCGTCTTCTGATGGATGATGCCAATGTTCCATCGCTTTTGGGTATGGGCTATTTAGGGGATGTTGAGATGAATGATCCGATTTATCAGAACACCCGCCGTTTCGTATGGAGCGAGGATAATCCTTGTTTCTTCCGTGGCAAGGCAGGCGAGGGTATCGGCGGTCCGCACATCGGTTATGATATGCCTTGGCCGATGTCTATCATGATGAAGTGCTTCACAGCCCAGAGTGATGATGAGATTCGCTGGTGCATGAAGACCCTCCTGAATACCGATGCAGGGATGGGATTCATCCATGAATCTTTCCATAAGGATGATGCTTCGAAATACACCCGTGCCTGGTTTGCATGGCAGAACACCCTCTTCGGAGAGTTGGTCATCAAGCTCATCAATGATGGTAAGGTAGATTTGCTCAACAGTCTCTAATCGATTTCCAAAACGTCACTAATTGATTTTTCTAAAAAGTAACGACAATGAAAGAAATTAAAATCATAGGTTCTGCTCTTCCCAACATTCCTTGGGAAGACAGACCAGAAGGAAGCAGCGTGCCGCTCTGGCGCTATTCCCAGAATCCGATTATCAAGCGTAATCAGCTACCCGACTCCAATAGTATCTTCAATAGTGCAGTAGTTAAGTTTGAGGATAGTTTTGCAGGTGTATTCAGATGTGATGACAAGAATCGCCGTATGACTCTTCATGCCGGTTTCAGCAAGGATGCCGTACATTGGGACATTGATGAGGACACCATCCATTTCGAGTGTGATGATCCTGAGGTAGGAGAGTGGGTTTATGGTTACGACCCTCGTGTGTGCAAGATAGGCGAAAAGTATTATGTCACCTGGTGCAATGGTTATCATGGACCAACGATTGGTGTGGCATGGACAGAGGATTTCAAGACCTTCCATCAGGTAGAGAATGCTTTCCTGCCATACAATCGCAATGGCGTGATGTTTCCTCGCAAGATCAATGGCAAGTTTGCCATGCTGAGTCGTCCGAGTGATACTGGTCATACTGCCTTCGGTGACATCTTCTATAGCGAGTCACCTGATTTGGAGTATTGGGGGCATCATCGTCATGTGATGGCTCCTGCAGCTTTCGAGGAGAGTGCTTGGCAATGTATGAAGATAGGTGCTGGCCCGGTGCCTATCGAGACTTCTGAAGGGTGGTTGTTGCTCTATCATGGTGTGCTCCATTCCTGCAATGGATATGTTTATGCTTTTGGTGCAGCCTTGCTCGATTTGGATGAACCGTGGAAAGTATTGGGCCGTTCAGGTCAGTATTTGATTACTCCTCAGGAGCTCTACGAGTGTGTAGGAGATGTACCTAATGTCTGCTTCCCATGCGCATCTCTCTGTGATGCAGAGACGGGTCGCATTGCAGTATATTATGGTTGTGCAGATACCGTTACCGGATTAGCCTTCGGTTATGTACCGGAAATCATCGACTTCATCCGCCGTACCAATATTATCAAGTAGAATCTTCAGAAAATATATAGATTTTTCATAATCAATATCTATTTCATAAAACAGATTTATCAATAAGGCTATAAATTGATGTTAAGTTAAGATGTATTATTTATCTAAAAAAAGTTGTTTTTAGGTTTAGTTTAGGTTTATTAAAACCGCTATAGTTTTGCGTGAGCATAGCTATAGCGGTATTTTTTTGAATAAAAAATAAAAAAAATGCATTTTGGCTAAGTAGTTTGGTTTTTATTCTTGTTATAAGTGCAGAAAATAGCTAAAAACGAGGAAAAAATCTCAAAAACGGCGAGATACTCAAAAGCAGAAAATAAATTATTAACTATACAATATTAACTTAAACCTTTAAAGTATGAGACTAAATCGACTTTTTAGCGTTGCAATGCTCTCCATTATATTTGGAGGTACAGCAAGTGCTCAACAGCCTTATGGTGGTTGCTGGCATCCGGAACACGTCAAGAACTGGTCCCCAGAAACTGACAAGAATGCCAAGTTCAACCGTTCTAAGGTGCCATTGGCAAAACGTTTCAAGGAGCCTACCTTGATGAAAGCCAATAAAAACCAGTTCTATGAGGGACAGGTATGTAATGCAACCATTCTTTTCCCTACATGTAGTTCTTGCCCATCTCAGGGCGCTAACAACTTCTTGGGATACCAGCCAACTTACTGGCAGTATATGGATAAACTCGTTTATTGGGCAGGTTCTGCCAGCGAGGGTATTATTATTCCTCCACCAGCACCATCTACAGATGCAGCTCACCAGAGTGGTGTGAAATCTCTCGGTCAGATATTCTTCCCTCCTTATGCTTTCGGAGGAAACCAGGCTTGGGTTCGTGAAATGCTTACCAAGGAGAATGGTTCTTACATCTTTGCCAAGAAATTGTATGAAATCGCTAAGTATATGGGCTTCGATGGTTGGTTTATCAACCAGGAGTCTGGTGGCTCTACTCTCTCAGAATGGGCTGGTTTCATCAAAGAGTTTAATGCACTCGCTGATGCAGACGGCAATAGCCACATGGAAATCCAGTGGTACAATGCATCTGGTTCACCAAGTCCAACCATTCTGAAGTCACATAAGAATACTTCTCAGTTCTTGGAGTATGGAGCTAATGGCGATTATCGTGGTCAGGCAAGCCAGCTGGGCTGTACAGAGGAAGAGACTTTCTCTAAGATCTATGCAGGTATCCAGGTGGTAAGTAGTGGTCATACCGGATTCGGTTATTACCTCAACAGATCTATGCCAACGACCGGCCACGTAGGTTCTATTGACTTGTTCTGCCCAGAGGAGCGTATCTGGAAGGATAATGTAAAGAACCTTCTTGGTAGTGATGATACAGGTCCAAGCGCATATGCTGCTATTCAGAAAACCTTTAAAAATGAAGAGCAGATGTGGGTAAATCAGGAAGGTGACCCAACAGTCACATCTACCACATCTTGGCCAGGAATTTCCAACCGCGTATTGGAGCGTTCTACTATCACTAATATGCCTTTCGTCAGCTCATTCTGCGTAGGTGTGGGTAAGCACCGCTTCGTAGAGGGTAAGGTAGAAGGTACACAAGACTGGTATCATAGTGGTGTACAGAGCATCATGCCTACATGGCGTTGGTGGATTGAGAACAAGGGCAACCTGACAGCTTCTATCAACTGGGATGATGCTTACAACTATGGTTCAAGCATCGAGGTGAGCGGTAGCTTGACAACAGGTGATCACCTCATGCGTCTCTACAAGACGATGATTCCTGTAACAACAGGTGGTACTCTCCGTCTCGTTTACAAGACTACAACTCCTGGTACACTTGAGATGAAGTTGGCCACAGAGAGTTCTACAACTCCTGACGTGACTCTGACCGATGCTACAGTGACAGAGAAGAATGGCTGGACCATCGCTGACTATGACTTGGCTTCACTCAATGGCAAGACCATCTATATGATTGCCCTCAACATGAAGGGTGAGACTGAGGTTCCTTACTATCAGTTGAAACTCGGTGAACTCGCTGTGTTGCCAGCAGCTTATGCTCCTGCAAGCGTTACCGTTGAGAACCTTGCATCTACAACTACTCTCGGTGCAGAAAAGAGTGATGTTCGTTTGACATGGGATTATACCTATAACGACGACTTCGATCACTTCGATATCTATAAGAAGTATGAAAATGGCGAGCGCACTTTGGTAGGTCAGACTCGTGGCGAGGCTTTCTATGTTCCTACATTCGTTCGTAATGGCGTAGATAATTTCCTTGAGATGGAAGTTGTTCCTGTAATGAAGGATATGAAGCAGCAGCCTGCTAAGAGCATCAAGCTTGACTATCCTAAGGGTACTGCTCCTGTAGTTACCTTCTCTTTGGGTAAGAGTTACCTCGAAGTTGGTGAAACTACATCTATCACAGCTAAGGGTACAGGTAAACCTACTGCTTGGGAGTGGATTTTGCCAGAGGGCTTGGACTTCAAGCCAGGTACTCCTACTAATGAGGAGACTATCCAGGTAGTGGCTAAGAAGCCAGGTAAGATGAATGTTACTGTAAAGGTTACTAACGTTGTTGGTACTTCTACTACTACAAAGCAAGTTATCGACGTTATTGCTAAAGAAGACGCTGCTACTGTTTACAACGTAGTAAAAGACAAGAAGGTGGTTAGCTACTCTAACTCTACCAACTATAAAGAGACACCTTGGAAGATTATCGACGGCGTAACTTATCCATCTGAAACCAGTGATAAGTGGTGTACATTGCAGAGTGACCGTTGGGCTATCTTCGATTGCCAGAGCGCATATCGTATCTATGGTTTCCGTATCTATGATGGTAACTCTGGTCCTGAGAGTGGTGTTGACCAGATCAACAACTATAAGATTCAGCTGTCTAACGACGGTGAGACCTGGACAACAGTGGTTGATGCTGAAAACCGTGTAAGCGAGAGCATCAAGACCGACTACATTCCTCCTTACAAGGCACGTTATGTGAAGTTGATTCCTGAGGCTAACGGTACTCTTCGTATTTGGGAGTTTGAGGTATATGGTTCTGAGGACAACAATATGTCTATTTCGGTTCCTTCTTCTGAGATGAAGATGAACGCTGGTGAGACACAGAACATCGTAGTAAGTTACGACTTGAATGGTGATCCAAGAGATCCTAACTTCTCTTGCCGCGTGAAGTCAAGCGCAGGTTTGAAAGTGGGTGCCATCACAGAGGATCAGGCTAACTGCACTTTCTCTATCCCTGTAACAGCAGGTATGAAGATGGGTGTTGAGAAAGTTACTATCACTGTTGACAATGGTGGTACATATAAGGAGCGTGTTGTGAATATTAGCATCGACTCTAATACACAGCCTAATGTCTTGACAGGTGCTACCGCTGAGGTTCGTCACTACCAGAAAGACTATGCATTCGGCGCTTCATTCGATAAGTATGACATCTCAGGCTTGACCGATGGCGACAAGGTGGAGGATGCACTTACCTCTATCGAGAATCCTTCTACTCATAAAGATGATGCATGGGCTATCTTTACAGCTCCAGAGGGAAAGTCTTGGAATCTCTCTAAGGTTGCTATCCACCTCCCTAACAACAACAAGGGTACAAATGATAACGATGAAGCAGGTATCGTCAACAAGGAGATTAGCATCGCTGTAGGTAACGATATCAATAACTTGAAGCGCGTGAAGACATTCTCTGACCTGGGTGAGGTTTCTAAGTTGGAGTACATCTTGCCAGACTTCGAGGAGACTAAGTATATCGCAGTGATCTGTAACTTGAATCCATACTTCTATCCTTCTTTGGCTGAGGTTGAAGCTTATGAGCAGTTTGCAGCAGCTATGCCAGCAGTAGCTCCCGTAGCAGTGACAGGTTGGAATGTCGATGTTATCGCAGAGGGTAAGCCTTCTAAGAGTTTCAGTGATGATATTCTTGACAACCAGGGTTGGGTATTCTATACTGATGGTGTTCAGAAGGAAGGTGCACTTTGTGGCAGCGATGGTATCGTGACAACAGCGAAGGGAACTCAGTTCCAGATGGCAGACTTCAGTCAGAAGAATGCTCTCACTCTCAGATCTTACTACTCAACTGGTAATCTGAACTTCGTGACTCCAGAGAAGTGTGAGGAACTTTACTTCCTCGTTGTTTCAACCAATGGTTCTGGTAGTCTTGTGGCTTGTCCATATTACACAGACGGAACTCATGGTTATAATGATCGTTTCACTCCTCAGGATTGGTTTGCTGAAACTCCATCGGGTAGCGAAGCTGTATATGGTTTGGGTCGTATTATCACAAAACAGAGCCTTCCATATTACAAAGACGATATCGATACAGGTAAGATTCGTCTCTATGAGTACAGTGTGAAGGTTGATAAGTCTAAGGAAGTGCAGTATGTTGAGTTCACGAAGGGCTATGGTGGTGCAGGTATTATCACTGTCTTGGGTATTTCAAGAAAGGGTACTGGCGGTGTAGCTACTGGCATCGAGAATATCGAGAACCGTCCAGCAGTAAATGCAGCAGAAGGCATCTACACAATCAATGGTGTGAAGATCAACAGCTTGCAGAAGGGCATCAATATCATCAAGATGGCTGATGGAACAACAAGAAAGGTTGTTATCAAGTAAATGAGTATTGCTAAGTAATCAATACAGAAGCAATCAATACAAACAATAAAGGGGTAGGATTCACGTCCTACCCCTATTTAATATGAAGCATCATGAAGGCTTTATTTCATGATGATTTTGCTGCATACCGACAGTATTTTATAAACATCGCTGGCAGCCTTATTTTATTTACGACAATTTTAATCTCAGCGAATTGAGCACTACGCTTACGCTGGAGAAGGCCATCAGGGCACTTGCCCACATTGGGGTTATCTGGAAATCAATGCCGAAGATATGAAGGACTCCTGCTGCCAACGGGATGCAGATGATGTTGTAGATGAACGCCCAGAAGAGATTCTGCCAAATCATGTGAACCGTCTTCTGACTCAGTTTTACGGCTTCCGGAAGCGCCAGGAGGTCGTCGCTCATCAGCGTAATCTGCGCCACATCCATCGCCACATCCGTTCCCTTTCCTATCGCCATACTCACGTTGGCAAGAGCCAGGGCCTGGGTGTCGTTGATTCCGTCGCCCACCATCGCTACCTGCTTGCCTTCGTCCTGAAGTTTCTTTACCAATGCCTGCTTGTCGCCAGGCAGCACCTTGCTCTGGTAATGCTTGATGCCGGCTTTCTCTGCCCAGTAGTGAGCCGCTTCCTCCTTGTCGCCACTCATCATATAGACCTCTATTCCCCTTTCCTGCAACTGCTTCATCGCTTCCTGGGCATGAGGCTTGAGGGTCTCTCTTGTCTCCAGATCCAAATCCTCCTGCTTGGTGAAATCGATGTTCTGATTAGGTATGGTGAGGGTGCCGGTCTTGTCGATGACGAGGGCGTTGATCTTGTGGAGATTCTCCAGCGCCGACGCATCCTTGATGAGAATCTGCTTCTGCGCTGCCTTGCCGATGCCCACCATCAGGGCGGTAGGAGTAGCTAAGCCCATGGCGCAAGGACAGGCGATGACCAATACGGCTACGGCTGAGAGAATGGCCTGCGGAAGTGCTGCGTTGCCGCCTATCAGCCACCATGTTAAAAAGGTGATGAGGGCGATGGCTGCCACGGCTGGAACGAAAATCAGAGCCGCCTTATCCACGATGCGCTGCACGGGTGCCTTACTGCCCTGCGCCTCCTGAACCATGCGGATGATGTGTGCCAGGGCGGTGTTCTCGCCAATCTGCTTGGCTCTCATGCGGAGCTTTCCCTGACTCGGAATGGTGCCAGCCAGCACGTTGTCGCCTGCCTTTTTCATCGCCGGAGTCGGTTCGCCGCTGATCATCGCTTCATCTACATAGGCAGCATCGGGAGTCATGAAACTCTCTGCCTGGGTAACCACGCCATCCACCGGAATCTTCTCGCCGGCTCTTACCTCTATCATGTCGCCTATCTGAATGGTGGAAATCGGAACTTCCTCCATCTTGTAGTCGTTGGTGCCTTCTATCTTCTCGTAAGTCACCAGTCGGGCGGTTTTCGGCTGCATTCCCATCAACTGGCGAATGCTGCTCGCCGTACTGTCCTTTGCCTTTTCTTCCAGGCATCTGCCAGTTAGCACGAAGGTGATGATCATTACGGAAGCGTCGAAATAAGTGTGCCATTCTATGCCTCTCGCTCCCCATACCATTTCTCCGAAGAAGGTGTTGAAGGTGCTGAAGAGGAAGGCGATGAGGGTGCTGAGTGCTACGAGCGAATCCATGTTTGCCGTATGATGCAGGAGCTGCTTCCAGGCGGAAACATAAAACTGTTTGCCGCAGTAGAGCAGGTTGGCGAGTGCCAGGAGCAGACAGATCTGGTTGGCGAAGGAACTTGTATGGGAAATCCAGCCCATGGAGAAACACATGGTCAGGATGGCGAAGAGCCAGGAAGCCAGGGTTCGGCGGCGCAGGAGGGTGAACTCACGGCGGTTGATTTCCTCCACGCTTCTGTCGTTTTCGATAACGAGGTCGTATCCGGCGTTGCTGATTTCCCGTTTCATATCTTCCAGAGAGATGATGTCGGGGTCATAATCTACCAGGGCAGTTCGGCTCGCCAGGGAAACCGAGGCGGAGTTGATGCCTTCTAGCGACTGCAGCTTCTTTTCTACATTGGCAGAGCATACGCTGCAAGCCATGCCTATTACAGGAATTGTTTTCTTCATTTCTATTCTATTCTAAATTCTATTCTTATTTCTTACAATTGTTGTAGAAAATACTTCACCCATTTTTCGTATGTTCCAGATACTTCAACAGAAGCAATGCCGGTGAAGTATTTGAAAGAACTGCTCATCAGATTTTTTGAAAGCGAGAGCACAGGTTGTTGGATGACATTCCTATCCATCAAAAAGAGCAGGGTTAGCAACCTGCCTATTCTTCCATTTCCATCGATGAATGGGTGAATCATTTCAAATTGATAATGAATGAGCGCCGCCATGATGAGAGCGTCAGTCAGTTCCTCGTAATGGATATAGTTTTCTAAGTCGGCAATAGACTTTGCCATATCCTCATAAACAGGTGGAATGAAGGGAGCAGTTGCCAGTGTGTCATCTTTTGTTCCAAGCCAGATAGGTGAGGTGCGCATCTCACCAGGGTATTTCCTTTCATTGTGCTCACCTTGCATCATTACCCAGTGTACATCCTTGAGCAATCGGCTGCTAATAGGCAGTTTCTGCATGCGTTCTACGGCAAATCTTGTGGCTTGAAGAAGGTTTTGTTCATCTAATTTGCGTTTCTTGTCTTCCTTATCTTCCTTATCATCTGTTTCAAAGAAAGCTAAGGCTAAAGATTTCTTTTCGCCATATACCAGATTCATGGAATTCTCAACTTCTTCCTTCTGCAATGCATCCATATCAGAGAGGTTGCGATTCTTCAATCTTTCATGTGCTTGAGCAAGCAGTGTTTGCATTTCTTCATCCATTTCCAGGTGAATATCCTGCAAAGGGGTTGGGACGAAAGAGCGGTATGCTCTCTCGTCCCTTCCTATTGTTCTGTAATGTCCTTGTCTATCCATTTGAATTCAATTCTTTGAGCGACTGGGCTATATCGCCAGCAATACCCACGCTCTTTTCTGCTATCTCCTGTGGAATATATAGCTCTTGAGGCATGTTGAGCGTGATATATTTAGCATTCGGCTCACGATAAGCCAGCTGCATGATAGGTAGCTTGATGAGTCGGTTGCGCGAGCCAATACCCAACTCTAATATAACGAGTTTTTTGCCTGAATATTTTGTAAGAAAGTGATGGAAGAGTGTTTTTTTCTTGGGGTCTGGCGCTGCAAAAAGGTCGGTCATGACACCTTCTATCTCGAAGATGCGATTTTCATCAAACCCTGATTTCTCCAGATGCAAATCGCCATTGCTGGTAAGGATGAAGTAATCCTTCTGACCAATCACTTTCATGAGGTTATGCATTACCTGTGAAGGTTCGTAATCGTCTACCCAAAACTTCACCAATCGTCTGTGGAACTCTAAGCGTGCTTCAACAGTAGGATACTGAAAGTAAAGACCTTCCACAACGTTTCTGAAACCATATTGCTGCTGCATGTCGCCAAACTGCCTGCGGAACATCTCGTTGTTGGCAAAAATATGATAGCCCTCGGCGATAGAGAGTCCGTTGCTGGCTCCTATGAGAATGGCATCAGCCTGGGCTATCCATTCTTGGGCAAGAGTGATATTTGCATTCATATTTAATATATTCTTCCTGGTTCGAAACTTGTATCTGATACGATATGATCTGCCGGTTTGTCCAACAGTTTCTTTAATGTCACAGCGATGTCTTCCTTAATGGCAATACTCTTTTGGGCAATCTCCTTTGGAACATAGGCATCCTTTGGATTGATGACTGCATAAGTGGCATTGGGCCAGCGATATACCATGTTCATAAATGGCTCCTTGATAAACATTGGAGTCATCATACCCACACCAAGTTCAAGGAAAAGCACTTTCTTGTTCATGTTCTCCTTGAGGAAATTCAGATAGCGTTGCATTTCTTTTCGGTAATAGCTACCCTCCAGAAACTCACGACTGCGCCACCATGGAACCATCTCCGTACCGCAATGTGGACAACGGGGAATCAGGTCGTCGGGCAGTCTGTCACCTTCTATCTTGTCCAGCAACTCATACACCTTTTCCTTGTTGGGATAGATCTCGTCTGTACAAGTATGTTTACACTGCCAGTAGCGGAAATCTCCCTGAATGCGAGTAATCTTCTCGGCAGGGAAGGTGCGGAAAAACTGCGCATCCTGATTGGTGGTGGCAATATAATAGTTCTTGTCTTTGAGTAGTTTAGCCAGATCCTCGTATGGCTCACCCGTATGACACTCATACAAGTATTTGTACTCGCGGAGCAATGCTGCCCATAGCTCCCCTTTTTTGATTTGCGGATGATAAAACAGTGGGAAAAAACCATCAGCATGATATTTCTCGCCCAACTGTCCGGCTATCTGTTTGAATGTGGCATCGCTCATATAATAGAAGCGGAAACCTGCCGCTGCCGATAATCCAGAGGCACCACCCACGATGATGGCTTCTGCCTCCTGAATATTCTTTTTCAGTATTTCTATCTGTGTCATAGTTTCAATACTTGTCCGTCTTCTGGTATCATCAGGCGTTTTTTATCCACCTTTTCGTATTCAGCCTGATTACGGAGAATAGCCCTTGTTGTCTGTCCATGATCTATGGCATCCATATGAACCGCAATAAAACGAATCTGAGGATCGCAGTCCTTCAGCATTTGCATAGCTTCCATTTCATTCATCGTGATATCTCCATCTGTCTTTGATTGTGGAAGGAAAATGTTTCCACCAGTATTGATTACTATATAATCTGGCTTATAGGTTGATACTGCTATCTGGGTCTTCTCATCCCAAATGCAATCGCCCATAATGTAAATGGTTGGCTGTTTCTTGGCTTTGAGAATGTAACCAGAACTTGGTCCCATTTGCTCACCAAGTTGTCCACGTCCGTGATTGCCTCTGACGCGGATAATGGTGATTCCTTCATGCTCAATGCTGTCTGCAACGCCCACGGCATGAAAGAAGCCGTCTTTCTCCTTTACCTGCTCTACATCTTCAGTCTGTACGAACCACGGCATATCCTTGCGAATCAGCTTGACTGCTGTTTCATCATAATGGTCAGGATGGTTGTGGGTTAAGAGAGTGAAATCCAGTCCATCAAGCACTTCTTCCACGGGCATCGTCAAGTTTACACGAGGATTTGGATTTACGCCAAGAGCCGACCCGAAAGAGCCTTTGGCACCAAGCAATGGATCAACAAGAATTTGCTTACCTGCATATTCCATCTTCAGGGTTGCATTGCGAATGAGGCGGATGTAGTTCTTTGCACTCAACTGAGTAAAAGCCGACATTAAAGCCAGCATCAAAATCATTTTTTTCATACTTATGCGAATTTTAATTCCATTATATATTTACCTTCATTATTCCGACTGCAAAAGTATGAAAAAACACTGATGTATCAGATACCGGAAAACCGCCAAAAACTACCAAAATGATAAATTGTTCTCATTCATACACCCCATTCTTATAGTCCTCTTGGAATTTTCTACATGTCTTGCCCGTCTGCTGCTTGAAAAAACGCATCAGGTGGGGTGGTTCGGGGAAACTGAAAGCGTAGGCTATCTCACTTATAGACTTGCTGGTGAACAGAAGCTCGTTTTTGATTTCTGCCAGCAGTCGCTGTTTCAGCAGATAGGTAGCCGATACTCCATACTGCGCCATCACGCTATGGTTCAGGGTGATACGGCTAATCTTGAGCAGCGAGGCATAGTCTTGCACACGCTGCAACTTCCGGATGTGGGTTTCCATCAATTCCACAAACTGAAAGGCGTAATAATTCTTAGGAGCAGCCTGAGGCAATTGATGCTCACGGACATAATGGCGATTCATAATTGCCAGCAGATAGTAGAGTACGCTGACGATGATGTTGTAGCTGTCGGCTTGAGGCTGCCGAAGTTCTGTCCGTATTTTCTTGAGCAGCTGATGATATTCTTCACATTCATTTCCTGAACACATCAAATAGGGTGGTGTTTCGGTCTGCTGGCAGTATTGCAGTCGATAGACAAAGAATTTGTCGGCAATGAAGGTTCGCATGAAATCTTCACGGAATATCAAAAACTCGTAGTCGAGAGCTGGCTCATCAATGTGCCATTCCTGCTGCTGGTGTGGCTTCACAATGAGCACCATGCTGTCTTTCAGGTTTATCTTCCTGTAGTCTATCAGCACGTAGCCATTAGCTTTCTTGATGAAAAATATTTCGAAGAAGTCGGTCTTGAACGCTTCATGCTCCGTAAGCACCCAAAGGCACTCGCTGCCATAAGCTGTGTTGATGTAGAAATCTACGCCGCAATCCGTCTTGTTGAACGGCACTTCTACCAGACGCTGTCTTTGCTTTGCCATAATCTTAATCTTTAATCTGAAGTTTCGCAAGTGAATAAATATCTACTTGCCTGTTTATAAATATACATTATGTGGCGTATGGGCAACAGAAAATGATAGCCCATATCTTGTCCGTTACGGATAAGCAGAAGCATTGATATCTGCTCTTAAGCCTGCAAAATTACATATTAATTATGACCCCCGCAAGATTTATGGAAGAAATATCCCGATGGATGGATAAAATCATTATAATAAGGTAGATGAAAAATGCGATGATTCAGGTAAGGGCACAAAAAAGGCAGGTTCCAAATTGCTTTGGAATCTGCCCTCAATCATTTATGCGAAATTGTTATTTGACTTCAATATTCTTGGTAGCCTTTGTCTCCTCCTTAGGAGTAAGCTTTGGAATCTGAACCTCAAGAACACCATCAGCTACCTTTGCTGAAATCTTCTCACGGTCGGCATCCTCAGGGAGTGTGTAGGCCTGCTGGTAGTTGCTGTAAGAGAACTCACGGCGCAAATAGTGCTCGTGCTTATCTTCATTCTTGTGCTCCATCTTGTTCTCGATGGCGATGTTCAGATTGCCATCATTATCGATGTTTACACGAACCCACTCCTTCTTCAAGCCAGGAGCTGCAACCTCCATGATGTAATCTTTATCTGTCTCCTTGATATTAGTGGCAGGAGCTGTAGCATTCATACGTGGTGTTGCGTCAGTATCAAAGAATACATCATCAAAGATGTTACTCAACCAATCTGAATTATTATTTCTACGTGCTAACAACATAATTAAAACCTCCAATTTTTATTTTACTCGTCCTCTCGGTTCCTTGCGGCTCCGTCGGGATTTCTGTTTGTTATTATTATTGATAATGTTATTTTTATCTTTTCTTTTCGATTGCCTTTGCCTCAAAACTCCATCGTTCTTTCGAACTTCTTCATCTTTTAGCTTCAGCTTTCACTCTCATGTTGAGCAACTTGCGTGCCAGCTGCTGATATATGACAAAGTTGACATAATAAGCTAAATAATTTAAACTTTGCTGCCAATTTGTGTGGTGGTTTCAAAAAAGATGTAACTTTGTCACCGAGATTAAAAACAATCACAAGAACAAAGATTATAACATTTAAGAAAAGTGAAGAATTCTTCGGCTTATTCCTTGAGCTTCTCTTTATCTAATAAAGGTAATAGGGAAGGAACGGAAGTGGCGCAGGTTTACATCCGTAGAATGGATGATGCTGAGGGACCGATCAAGACCCTGAAAGCCTTCAAGCGCATTGTTTTGAAAGCGGGCGAGAAGCAACAGGTTCCTTAGGATGAGTTGGTTATTGTAATTGCAATCTTAATCTTTCCTAATTATTCACGCTAACCCATATTATAATGAAGTATTTTTCATATATTTGCACATTATAATTAAGTATATAAGTATGTCTAAGAGTACAATGGCAAACAAACTTCCCAGGAAGTTGTTGCAAAAAATGGCTATCGTTGGCGAGCAAATCAAGTTGGCTAGGCTACGTCGAAACCTAAGCATGGCACAGGTGGCTGAAAGGGCTACATGCTCGGAGGTAACTTTATGCAAGGTGGAAAAGGGGATGCCGACAGTGTCAATAGGCATCTACCTGCGAGTGCTGTATGCACTACAGTTGGACGATGACATTCTGCTGCTTGCCAAGGATGACAAACTCGGCAGGTCCTTGCAAGACTTGGGGTTGAAAAATCGTCAAAGGGCAACTAAAAAAGAATAAGGAATGGAGAAACTGTTCGTTTTTGGAGATTTCAACTGGCTGCAGGAGCCAGAGTTTATAGGGGAACTATGTTACGAAAAGTTACGTGGTTCGGATAGTTATGCCTTCAAGTTTGACAACGATTGGCTCAACCTTCATGCAGGAATCAAACTCTCGGAAGACATCAACAACTATCCCGGCATGCAATACACCTTGCCTGGCAATGATATTTTTGGATGTTTTGCCGACGCTTTGCCTGATAGATGGGGAAGGACTCTCCTCAAGAGGAGGGAGCAGTTGCAAGCAGAGGAAGAGCAAAGGGCTCCACGTAACCTGTCTTCTTTCGATTACTTGGTGGGTATTGATGATTTCTCCCGAATGGGTGGTTTCAGGTTTAAGAAAGAAAAGGACGGGGGGTTCATCAATGTTTCTCCTTCTCTAAAAATTCCACCATTGACGGAAATACGAGAGCTTATTTATGCCAGTCAAGAGATAGAAAAATGTGAGGAGGAAGATGTCATGCCTGAAAAGAAGTGGATTGCCCAGCTGATACAGCCAGGAACATCACTTGGTGGCGCAAGACCGAAGGCAGGCGTATTGGATGAGGAAGGCAGGCTCTGCATCGCCAAATTCCCATCTCGGAATGACGATTATGATGCAGGATTATGGGAGCATTTCTCTCATCTGCTGGCCCTACAAGCTGGTATCCATGTGGCAGAGACTCGTTTGTGGGGAGGATTGGGTAAGTATCATACCCTCTTATCCAAGCGTTTTGACAGAACGGATGAAGGCCGGAGAATCCATTTTGCCTCCTGTATGTCTTTGCTGGGACTTAAAGATGGAGACAACGCACAAGGTGGTTACGGTTATCTGGATATTGTGGATTTCATTCTACAAGGATGCTGTGATGTAGAGACGAATTTACGGGAGCTCTATCGTAGGGTCGCCTTCAATATTTGCATAGGTAACTCAGACGATCATTTCCGCAACCATGGATTCTTGTTGACACCCAAAGGATGGACGCTCTCCCCGGCCTACGACATGAATCCAACCAACAATTTATACCAAAGCTTGCTTATCAATGCCGTTTCCAATAAGGCGGACATTCAAGTGCTGTTGGAGTCATGTGAGGATTATATGATTAATCGAAAGGTGGCTCAGGGCATCATCAAGGATGTACAAACTGCCGTGAGCAATTGGGATGTTCTTGCCAAGCAATTGCAAATTCCACAAAGAGAGCAAGCAATGTTTAAGGATAGGTTCAAGTTTAACCTAAATTATAATGAAAGTATTTGAATATTTACTTCATTATAATTTGGGTTATACTGTTCGAATTAAGAGAAAAGAGCTCACTTTAAAAAGGGGCATATTTTGAATCCAGTATGACCAGTGTGGTCATGCTGAGTGAAACATAGCAATTGGCTCTGCTGGTGAATATCTTTCGAGAAATTGCCATGAAATATAAACATTTTAAACAGGCCTTACTTTTTAAAGTGGGCTCATACTTCTAGATTCGGGAAATAAAACGAGAGCATCCAGCTTAAGAAAAGCCTCCCATTTTGGCAGTAAAGTATAAAATTTTAAACTTTACTGCCATTTTCCTTCTTTTATTCTTCTTCAATTCTTCTTTAATCCTTCTTTATCTTCTTTGATAATCCAGTCTCCGATGGTTCGCTGTTTACTGTCATAGTTGACACCTACTTTTACCAGTCGTTTGCCGTTGGCTGAATAAGGAATCAGGTATCCCTTTTCTTCTATCTGCCTGATGGCTTCTTCTGCCGAACCATCATACTTCAGTTCGAAGACATAGGTGGTGTCTGGCAGTTGGAGCACAGCATCGGCTCTGCCTATGGCACTATCTTCTTCTACCTTGATAAGGGCGTCCATCAGATTGAAAATCAGATAGAAAACCGTCTGAAAATCTCTTTCGTTCTTATTCGACAGGCGGTTGGAAATGCTGGAGAGATAAGCCTTCAGGCGAACCATGGCACCCTCAAGATCATTTTCGTAAAGCATTTCTACAAATTCATTCACCAGTCCGTTGTTGTCGATGGATAAGGGAGACAGATAGTTGGGAGCCAGACTCTTGAGCATTCCGATCTTGACTTCCTGGTTTGGGTAGCCCAACCTGTAACTCTTGGTGATGGGACTGTATTTCTTGATGGTAAGATAACCGCTCTGATAGAGCAATGGCAGGGCTGAGGTTACCTGCTCAGGCGACACATCGAAGTCGTCAACACTAGCTCCCTTTCTCTCAATCTCCATCACGTTGACTTGGTGTTTCTGCAGGGTTTTGATCAGATAGGTTGGTGTTCCCGATCCAAACCAGTAGGAATCTATCTTCTGACTGTTCATTGCCCTGATCAGACTGAACGGATTGAATACATCTTCTGCATGTTCGCTGAAATGGTAGCCATCGTAATACTGTCGTAATTCTTCCAGGCATTGGTCGTATGCCAGGCCGAGCGCTCTTCCCAATCCTTCCACATCTGGTTTCATTGCGGTGGTAAGTTCTGTCTTACTGATGCCACAGATGGCAGAATATTGGTCGAGCATGCTGATGTTGTCGAGGTTGTTGAGTTCGCTGAAGATGCTGAGCTGTGAGAATTTGGTAATGCCTGTGATGAACGTAAATTCCAGATAGGGGTCGAGTTTCTTCAGCGGACTGTAGAAATTCTGCATGATGAGCCTTAGCTGCTTCAGATTATCTTTTTCGTGAACTACATCAAGCAAAGGGGCGTCGTATTCATCGATGGTGACAACCGCTTTTTTGCCAGTCTGCTGATAAGCCCGCTTAATAATACCTTCCAGTCTTTCATTAGGGTGAATCTCGCCTTCCCCCTTACCATAAAGTTCTTCGTAAGGTAAAAGTTCTAGATTAAGATAATTCTTCAAGGCATCAGCATCAAAATGCTTGGCGCCGCTCATATCGAAATGGAGCACAGGATGCTTCACCCATTCTTTCTCATAGTCGGCGATGGCTAATCCTTCGAAAAGTTCCTTCTTGCCCTCGAAATAAGCCTGGAGCGTAGAGGCAAAAAGCGACTTGCCGAATCGCCTTGGACGACTCAGAAAAATATATTTCATACCTTTTTCTCTAAAATCCACAATGTATTTAGTCTTATCTATATAGAGATAATTTTTCGTGCGGATTTCTTCAAAAGTCTGTATTCCTACAGGATATTTATTTACGATTTCTGCCATATTCTCACTTGATTTTACGTTTCACGCTGCTAAGTTACAAATATTTTTTGGAATATAGGCAGCGATTAAGTTTTTTTTTGCGTGGTATTTCGTATAAGCGGAATTGTTTTTGAATGTTTTTCCCAAAAAGGTTTGTGGTTTCAGGAATAATGGCTAATTTTGCGGGCGGGAAGGGTCGCCTCTTCGTAGGCGGTGCTTCCGGGAATGATAATATAAATAGAATATGAATAGGAAAAATGATGGCCTCAGACTGATGGATGGGGCTGGATATAAGAAGATAATAATTGCTTGCGACTCTTATAAGGGTTGCCTTTCGAGCAGGGAGGTGAATGAGGCGATTGCTTCGGGATTGAAGGAATGGGATTCGGAAGATGCTTCTTCTGGAATAGAGAATGTGGATTCTGAAGATGCTTCTCCCGGAATTATTACCTTGGAAATGAGTGATGGGGGAGAGGGAATGCTCGATGCCTTTCTCTCGGCGATGAAGGGAGAGCGGATAAGGATTCATGCCCATGATGCCCTGATGAGATGGATAGAGGCTGAGTATGGAATCGTGAATGATACGGCAATTATTGAGATTGCGCAGACTGCCGGATTGGCTTTGATAGAACCAGAACAGCGTAACCCGATGAAGGCTACTTCCTGGGGCGTGGGCGAGATGATATTGAATGCTTATCGCCGGGGCGTGCGCCATTTCATCGTAGGATTGGGCGGAAGTGCTACATCCGATTGCGGTATCGGAATGCTCAAGGCAATGGGCGACGACTGGAAGAAAATCCGACAGGAATGCAGTTTTGTGCTGGCTTCGGATGTTACCAATCCGCTCTGTGGTGAAAACGGTGCGGCTCATGTTTTTGCGCCTCAGAAGGGAGCCGATGCTGAGATGGTGAAAATGCTGGATGCTCGGGCAGGGAAGTTTGCTGAGGTGAGTGCCAAGCATTTCGGTTATGATAGGAGTGAGGTGCCTGGTGCTGGTGCAGCCGGTGGTTTGGGCTATGCTTTCCTGCAATATTTTGGTGCAGAGGTTTCTGCTGGAGCCGAACTTCTGTTGCGAGAAATCGGCTTTGATGAGATGATTCGGGATGCTGATCTCGTGATAACGGGTGAAGGACATAGCGACAGACAGACCTTGATGGGAAAGTTGCCGCAGCGGATTTTGGAACATGTCTTGAAAAATAAAGCCACGACAGACCAGCAAATCTGGTTGGTATCTGGAGGAGTCAGCGAAAAACAGGCGCTTCTTGACGCAGGCTTTGGTCAGGTTCTTGCCGTATCTCCTCAGAATATGGATTTAGAGGAAGCTATGAATCCTGAAATCGCCAAAAGAAATATTGCGAATGCAATCAGAGTTTCCTTTGGAAATGCTTAGACCTCTTTTTGAGAATAATCCATGTTTTTGCCAATGATCAGGACTTTCTTTGCCATTCTTCGGTTCTTTCTTTTGAGGATCATAAATTTTTCTTTGGATTGATTCCTGATTGAGAAAAAGCGAAATCGTATATTTTTAGGTACAATAAGCTTAAAAATATACGATTTTACAT
>ERZ1035051.8-NODE-8-length-85235-cov-10.310026_pt1 | contig 85235 bp, 55 predicted proteins | sample MGYA00520586_ERZ1035051 | MGnify/ENA primary metagenome ERZ1035051 (study PRJEB33766, sample SAMN09781692) | gut metagenome | biome: gut microbiome | host: Homo sapiens | place: Madagascar | study: EMG produced TPA metagenomics assembly of the PRJNA485056 data set...
TAGAGCCGCTGATCACACGCTGCAAGGACGACAGCACTAACTCTCGTCGTGTAGTATTCAGCTACCTCCAGAACAAGTACGCCATTAAGGAGCTTTTCAGCACTGTAGCTGAGAAGGTAGGCGACCGTCCCGGTGGTTACACTCGCGTTATCAAGCTCGGCACTCGTAAGGGTGACGCTGCTCAGATAGCATTCATCGAGCTCGTTGACTTCGACGAGAACATGGCTAAGACTGCTAAGGCTGGCAAGAAGACTCGCCGTAGCCGCAAGTCTACAGCTGCTGAGACTGAGGCACCTGCTGCTGAGGTTGCTGCAACTGAGGAGCCGAAGGCTGAATAATTCGATTTATCGACTTTATCTCAATAGAATGAGGTCTGACGGAACCAAGTGATTCTGTCAGACCTTTTCTTTTATATGTCCACCTCCTCAAGGTTACGGTCGAATTGTATATCAGCGTAACCATAGCTTTCAAAGAGCTTTTCTATCCATACCTTTTGTTTTTCCGTCAATCTGCGCTTTCCGTTAAAGTAACGATAGTATCTGCTGTTATTGCCGAAGAATAGTCTCAACTCTTGTCTTATTGCATTCGCGTCAGTCACCTTAATGTTCTCCATTATCTTTCTGAATCCCCATGCGGTACGTATGGTCTTATATGCCTTGTAATACTTGCATACGCCGTCTTTTTTTACAGCATTAGGGTAAACCGAGCAACCTTCCGTCTGATCCTCAGAGAGTGCTTCGCCCGCCTTGAAGCGGACGCATGAGTCGTGTTGTCTACAAGCTTCGTTGAAGCATCTTGCCCAACCATCCGGTATGATGGTGTTTTCAAATTCATTAATGTCAATTTTTTTGTTTTCCATGGTTTGTGTAAGTGTTTATTTTAATGTCTATACTTTCTGTTTGCAAAGTTATAGTTTGGCGGAGGCAATGTCAAGGATTTTATCAAAAAATCATCTGTCTACTTTGTTGTATCAAAAAAATCCGTACCTTTGCAGTATTCTATTATTAATTCTAAAGACTCTACACATCATGGCAAAGAAATTCAAGAAGCATAGCTTTATACTTGAAATGGGTGTTTATTTGCTCTTTTTCTTTTTATTCTCCATCTTGTTTAACCTCTTTGGTTATAACGAGAATACATACGAGAGTAATTTATATGTATTAGTCTATTATCTCGTGCTCAATCTTTGCACTATTGTTGCCGTTACCTTAGTTATGGGATTTATAGCCAACCGCAAGAAGGATAATAACTGACACTTATATTTGTATTATTTGTTTGTGTGTTTACGTTTGTTAAAACGGATGCGGCTGTGTTAATGAAATAGAAATACTGGTCACTTTTGGAGTTTGATATTCATCATAGTATTATATTTGCTATTAATAATTACACGGATAGCTGCTTACGATTTTACATTTGAATATTTAAATAGTCATTTAGGATACTATTTTGGCCTGAGAGTGTCTTGTTGTGTCTTATGAATGTGTAACAATTCTCTATTACTTTAGTGTTTGAGAATGTATTTATATTGTTTATTTGTATTATCTGCAGTTGATGGACCACATAGGTCAAATTACAACGTAAGGATATGATTGATAAGCTACATTTACTATATGCCGTATATGGTATGGCCATCATGTTTCATTTTATGATGGCTTGGCTCTTTATATGTCGTCGCCAGAGCAGAGTCAGGATACTCTTATGTACCCTCATGACATTGATAGGTGTCAATTACATCAAGGATCTCTTTTTTCTTGGCAATCCCTCGAATGTTGAAGGTGTCTATTCGGTTTACAGTCCGCTTATAGCCTCCATTGACATGTCAGCATTGCCGTTCTTCGTATTGGTGCTTATAGAGCTTTGCTTTGCGCGCTTCCTTAATATCTTTAAGGCCGCTGTCATTGTAGCTCCCTTTGCCTTGTGCATCACGCTCTATCAGACAACACTCTCTTCCCGTGCCTATTTTCTGCTTTTCGCAATGTCGATAGTTTACAGCATACTTGCAATAATCCTTGTCCTTTGGCGTCTTCCGGTCTATCGTCGGCTCATCCAGCAAGAATATTCCACAGTCAATGAAGTGCATTTCCACTGGACATACTACATTCTTGTGTGTTTTGTCTTTATGTTGATAACTTGGGTTATTCGCACCATAACACAGAATTTCTATGCCGATTGTCTTTACATCTTCGCTTCTGTAGTAGGATGGGTTTTAGTATCGATGTTCCTTGTTAGGATAGAGAGTCTCGTTAGATCTATAATCCAGTGTGGTTTCGACGATACTGAGGACTTCCATATGTTCCTTCAGGAGAAGGCGATACGCACCTTCAGTCCGTCTCTTTCTGATTTCACCAGCGACTCCAGCCACCACTCAACTTCTACGGACGAAGAGTCCACAGACAATAAAGAAAGCGCTGATAGTATTGTTTCTGCTGACTTTGCCGATGCAGACAGCCCTTCTGATGTTGCCGATACTAACTGTAACGAAACAGACTGTTCTGAGTCCGTAGGCCTAACTGACATTTCTACTGCAGATCGTCGTATATATGAAGATTTGTCGAAGCGTATTAAGGTCCTTTTCGATGAGGATAAGATATACCTGGATCCGGAGCTCCGTCTTTCCACCCTTGCTCTACAGCTTGGCACTAACCGTACGTACATGAGCAATTACTTCAATCAGTATTGCGGCACATCGTTCTACGACTATGTCAACAAATACCGCCTTGAGCATTCCAAGCACCTTCTGACCGATTCTGACTACACCTATGAGGTAATAGCTTCCATGTCGGGCTTTAATTCGCTCTCTACGTTCCGTCGGGCTTTCCAGCAGATGTGTGGATGTAGTCCGAAGCAGTGGCGTATGGGAGAAATTTCCCCCCCCCCAGCCAGTGGGAAATTCTTAAATTTCGACTTTTACGACTCTGAACTTTAAGACCTGTTTGTTATGAAGTGTGCGTAGATATTATCAACTATCTTCCTATATTGTTGTGTATTTCTTCGTTTATTTGTTTAATCCCGATATAATTTTGTAAAATTACGCTTTGTAAGAAATTTCCAAAATCCCTTTTGCCGATTTTGTAATTCTAAAACTGCATAATTTTACAAGTATGTTTGTCAAAATATACAATTTTCCGTGTAGTATTTGGTAAATTAGTGTGTTTGTTTATCCGTGTCGCAGTTGTTCTTTTACTGTCTACTTGCTTTTTCGGATGTAACATTTGTGTATTGTTATTTTTTTGAAATTTTACAATATGTTTTTATTTTTTGCACCATAACGTGCCCAACTTTTTTCTAACTTTGCAAACGTCAAAGGAAACAAACCGGAAGCCGTCGGGCTGACGAATCTCCGCCGCGACGGCGATGTTTCTTCTTGACACGTATGAAAGCCAACACATGAGACTAATTAAATATTCACAAACACAAGCACTAAATGATATAGGTGAAATTAATGGAAGATAGAGATTCTTTCGTACCATATCGCTAGACACAAAACTAAAGGGATAATTTCAATCGATTAATAGGTAAAGAATTTAGAAAAAGCAGTTTGTAATTGTTTGATAATCAAGAAAAGAATGACCGCTTGGCAGTGATGTTAGGCGGTCTTTTTTTTGTACGTACGTAGCACGTACATATTATATATTATGTCATATATATGATTGTATATACTTTTTTTACGTATTCGTAATAAACAAAAAGCAAACGGAATGACGTTTAAACCATAAAAATGATATAACTTTGCGGCGTAATTAATAAATAAGCTTTTATTGTCATGAAGAAGCAGACACTTGCTATTGATACCCCATTCCAGAAAGGCGACGCATACGGCGCACTCAGCATGCCGGTATATCATACGCTCGCCTACGAGTTCGACAACGCATCCGTAATGTCCGACGCTTTCTGCGGACGCATAGAAGAGCCCGACTACTCGCGTGTGATGAACCCTACGGTAAATTATCTTGAGCTTAAGATCAAGGCTCTCACCGGTGCCGAGCGCGTCACAGCCATGTCGTCAGGTATGGCAGCAATCTCCGGCGCTCTCTTTTCTCTCGTTGAGCAGGGTAAGAACGTGGTGTCATCGCGCCACATGTTCGGCAATACCTATTCGCTCCTCACCAAGACCCTGCCGCGTCTGGGTGTCACTCCTCATCTCTGCGACCTTACCAACCTCGAAGAAGTGGAGGCTGCCGTAGACGAGAACACATGCTGCATCTTCCTTGAGATTATCACCAACCCGCAGCTTGAGGTGGCTGACCTTGCCGCTTTGGCAAGCATTGCCCACAAGCACAACATTCCCCTCGTGGCAGACACCACGGTCATTCCTTTCACAGAGTTCAGCGCACATGAGCTTGGTGTCGACATCGAAGTGGTGTCCACCACCAAGTATCTCTCAGGCGGAGCCACCACTCTTGGCGGCATCGTCATCGATTATGGTGGTCATCCTGAGTTTGCCCGTCGCCTCCATGACGAGATGCTCTTCAATCTCGGTGCTTACATGACTCCGCACGTGGCTTACATGCAGAACCTCGGACTGGAGAACCTCAAGGCACGTTATGAGTATGAGGTGCGCAACACCGTGGCTCTCGTCAATCGTCTCCGTACCCTCCCTGCCATCAAGAGCGTCAACTACGTAGGTCTGCCCGACAATCCTTATTACGAATTAGCGCAGCGCCAGTTCGGCAAGACCGCCGGCTGCATGTTCACCATCGACCTTGAGTCGAAAGAGGCTTGCTTCAAGTTCATCAACAGCCTGAAGCTCATCCGCCGTGCCACCAACCTCTTCGACAACCGCACCCTCGCCATCCATCCTGCCAGCACCATCTTCGGTCCGTTCAACGACGAGCAGCGTGCCGCAATGGACGTGCTCGACACCACCATCCGCATCTCCGTGGGCATGGAGGACGTGGACGATCTCTTCGACGACTTCAAACAAGCATTGGCATGACCGACATCAAACACGCATTAGCATGACAACATACGACTTCGATAAGATTGTGGACCGTTCAGGTTCGGGCGACCTCAAGCATGAGGTGCTTGCCGAACGATACGGACGTTCCGACCTGCTGCCGCTATGGGTGGCAGACATGGACTTTGAGACTCCCCAGTTCATCACCGACGCGCTCCGCCGCCGTCTCGACCACTCGCTATTCGGTTACACCATCGTGCCGCGTGACTTCTGGCCGACCGTCCGCACCTGGATAGCCGACCATCATCAGTGGCAGGTGGAGGAGGAGTGGATGCGCTTCATCCCCGGCATCGTGAAGGGCATCGGCTTCGTCATCAACGTCTTCACGAAGGAGGACGAGAAGGTGATAATCCAGCCGCCCGTCTATCATCCCTTCCGCCTCACCCCCGAGGGCAACCATCGTGAGGTGGTGATGAATCCGCTCATCGAGAATGCCGACGGCTCTTACTCCATGGACTTCGACAATCTTGCAAAGGTGGCAGACTCTAAGTGCCGCGTGCTCATCCTCTCCAACCCGCACAATCCTGCCGGAATAGTCTGGGACGTGGATACGCTCCGCCGTCTCGCCGACTTCTGCTACGAGCGTGGCATCATCGTCATCAGCGACGAGATACATTGCGACATGGCGCTCTACGGCAACAAGCACCATCCATTTGCATCGGTTTCAGAGAAGGCTGCGCATTGCAGCATCACGTTCATGGCGCCGTCCAAGACGTTCAACATCGCGGGTATTGTCAGCTCTTTCTGCGTGGTGCCCGACGAGAAGCTCCGCTTGAAGTTCTTCTCATGGCTTACCGCCAACGAGCTGGACGAGCCGCATCTCTTCGCGCCCATCGCCACCATCGCTGCCTATCGTGAAGGTGAGGAGTGGCGTCGTCAGATGCTGCGCTACGTGGAGGGCAACATCGACTTCGTCATCTCATGGTTGAAGGAGAATCTTCCCCAGGTTCGCGCTCTGCGTCCCCAGGCGTCATTCCTCGTATGGCTCGACTGTCGTGGCCTCGGACTCGACCACGACGCCCTCATCGACCTCTTTGTCAACCGTGCCCGTCTTGCGCTCAACGATGGCGAGATGTTCGGTATAGGCGGCAAGGGATTTATGCGAATGAATGTGGCAGCGCCACGCAGCGTGCTGAAGGAAGCGCTGGAGCGGTTGGCATCCGCCATCCGAATTAGGAATTAAGAGTTTGGCAGGGCTTCGACAACAATATTTGCATTTCTGATGTTCAATACTGTGAGCTGAGCGCACAACAAAATCTTTGATGCGAAATTCTTGAGTTTTGAGCGTTTGAAGCCAATGTGTTAATACACAGTGTGTTATGAGGCTTTCTGACGATGCGCTGTGAAATCAGACTCGCAAACGAGCAACTTTTTGCTGCTATAGCGCCACTTTTACACTATAATATCGCCACTTTTATGATACAATATCGCCACTTTTACATTCTAATAGCGGCACTATTGGACCGTAAAAGTGGCGCTATTGTTAAGCATTGGTGCTGTTTGCACAGCATAACACCATAAAAACAGCACCCCAGACCTCTAGAATCAATTTTTATTTTGTAACAAGTTTTTACTTGTTTGTACGATATTTGCATGGCGTCCGCCGTCCGCTTAGACATGTTTTCCCTTTTTAAGAAACTTTATTTAAGTAAAAATCCTCTTCTTTTATGTTTGTTATTGATTTATTTCATATATTTGCATTTTCGTTACGTAAGGCATCGATTGGTTACGAATCGTTACTTTGTGACGAAGATGACGACGGAATAAAATTATAAACCCTATAAAATCTATCGTTATGAACAACATCCCATTAGTATTTTGGCTGATCCCGATAGCCAGCGTTGTGGCATTGGGAATGGCATGGTTCTTCTTCCGCGCGATGATGAAGGAAGACGAAGGTACGGACAGAATGAAAGAGATTGCGGAGCATGTCAGGAAAGGCGCTATGGCTTATCTGAAGCAGCAATACAAGGTGGTGGCCATAGTTTTCGTGGTGCTCGCCCTTATCTTCGCTTTCATGGCTTACGTACTGAAAGCGCAGAATCCGTGGGTGCCTTTCGCATTCCTTACAGGTGGTCTTTTCTCCGGACTGGCTGGCTTCTTCGGCATGAAGACCGCCACCTACGCCTCGGCTCGCACCGCCAACGGCGCACGCACGAGTCTGGACAAAGGTCTGAAGATAGCTTTCCGAAGCGGCGCCGTAATGGGACTCGTCGTTGTGGGTCTCGGACTGCTCGACATCGCCATCTGGTTTGTTGTTCTTAACGCCGTCTATGAAGGCGAGAGCACAGCCCTCGTCACCACCACCACCATGCTGACCTTCGGCATGGGAGCCTCCACGCAGGCCCTCTTCGCCCGCGTCGGCGGAGGCATCTACACGAAGGCTGCCGACGTGGGAGCCGACCTTGTGGGCAAGGTGGAGGCCAACATCCCCGAGGACGATCCGCGAAATCCTGCCACCATCGCCGACAACGTGGGCGACAACGTAGGCGACGTGGCTGGTATGGGAGCCGACCTCTATGAGAGCTATTGCGGATCCATCCTCTCAACGGCTGCACTTGGCGCCACTGCCTTCGCCATGAACGGCGACATGCAGCTTCGAGCCGTCATCGCTCCGATGGTGATAGCCGCCATCGGCATCTTCCTTTCGCTTATCGGCATCTTCCTCGTTCGCACCAAGGAAGGAGCCACGATGAAGGAACTCCTCAGCTCGCTCGGTCTCGGCACCAACGTCAGCGCAGGTCTTATAGCCGTAGCCACATTTATTATATTATATCTGCTCGGCATCGAAAACTGGTTAGGACTCTCGTTCTCCGTAATCAGCGGACTCGTTGCGGGCGTAGTAATCGGTCAAGCCACCGAATACTACACCTCACACAGCTATAAGCCTACGCAGAAAATTGCCGAGGCTTCGCAGACCGGTCCTGCCACGGTCATCATCAAGGGCATCGGCACGGGTATGATTTCCACGATGATACCGGTGGTGACCATCTCCGTAGCCATCATGCTCAGTTATCTCTGCGCTAACGGATTCGACATGTCGCTCTCGGCAAAGTCGATCAGCACCGGACTTTACGGCATCGGCATCGCAGCCGTCGGCATGCTCTCCACGCTCGGCATCACACTTGCCACCGACGCTTACGGACCCATCGCCGACAACGCAGGAGGCAATGCGGAGATGAGCGGACTGGGCGAGGAAGTGCGTGAGCGCACAGACGCCCTTGACGCTCTCGGCAACACCACAGCTGCCACGGGCAAGGGTTTCGCCATCGGTTCGGCAGCCCTCACGGCTCTCGCCCTCCTCGCTTCCTACATCGAGGAGATAAAGATAGCCATGATACGAGCCATGGAGAACGGCAAGCAATACGTTGACGCTGCCGGCAACCTCTTCGACCCGACCAATGCCACCACCATTGACTTCATCAACTTCTTCCAGGTGAACCTCATCAATCCCAAGGTGCTCGTCGGCGCCTTCCTCGGAGCGATGGCAGCCTTCCTCTTCTGCGGCTTGACAATGGGCGCCGTAGGACGTGCAGCCGAATCGATGGTGCAGGAAGTGCGCCGTCAGTTCCGCGAGATAAAGGGCATCCTTGAAGGCAAGGCCACGCCCGACTATGGTCGTTGTGTGGAGATAAGCACCCGCAGCGCCCAGCGTGAGATGATCATCCCCTCGCTCCTCGCCATCGTCATCCCCATCGTAGTAGGCTTGGTGCTCGGCGTAGCCGGCGTCCTCGGTCTGCTCACTGGTGGCTTGGCCGCCGGCTTCACCCTCGCCGTCTTCATGTCCAACTCCGGCGGAGCATGGGACAACGCCAAGAAGATGATAGAAGAAGGCCACTTCGAAGGCAAGGGCAGCGACAACCACAAAGCCACCATCGTAGGCGACACCGTAGGCGACCCCTTCAAGGACACCTCCGGTCCCTCCCTCAACATCCTCATCAAGCTGATGTCGATGGTAAGCATCGTAATGGCAGGACTGACCATCGCCATACTGTAATGCTCGGATAAAAAGCTATAATGCCAAGTATTATGGCATCAGCGGGTAAGATGAGGCATAAGCTTATATGAAAATCCCCGGCAATACAGACGATTGCCGGGGATTTCGCTATGTTATATGTTAATGGTGTACGCTATTAATAGTATACTATTGTTCTTACCTCGGGCCATTGGGCGCCCTTCGATGGTTTGGCCACACGCTTTGTCCAGTTGCCCTGGTTGTCCGTTGCCAGCACCTTATACTCCACGGTGATACTCTCTTCGGTCTCGTCCATGTAGTTCTCTATTTTGCTGACCGAGTTTGTCATTGTTCCGTCCTGTGCATAGCTGAACGTTGTCTCTATGGCTGCGCCTGCGTCTTCGTAGTTCATGCGTGAGAGTCTGCCGTCACTGTTATACTCGAAGGTTTCTTCGCCACATCCCGGAGCGTAAAATCCGTCGTACAGAGCGCCGTTCACGATGCGTCCCTTTCCGTCGCGCTCACACTCATTATGCAATGCTGAGCCTGATCTTCCTTGTGCAGCGAACAGGATGTCGTTCCATTTTGTGCAACGTCCGTTCTGGTCGAACTCCGTTATCTCCTTGTTGGCTGTTTCGGAAAATCCATACTGCATGCATCCAGCCTTGTGGTTCACCCATGTGCATGACTTCACCTTGCCTTTAAGGTCGAAGGCTGGCAGGTCGCCCTGGGCGCTTGCCAGCAACGGCATGGCCACGAGTGCCAATGCCATCGCCAATTTCTTGATTGTCTTCATCTTGCTTTGTTGTTTTTATAGTTTATACGTTAATGTCATTCGCTTCTATGATTGGTTATCTCTTCACGGGTCTTGCGAAAATTCTGAATCCGTAGTCAATGGATGGTCCCATGCCCACCCAACGTTCGGTCGTAGGATCTACCTTTCCCGTAGCGTCCAGTATGCCATTGCCGCACACAGCCATTTCCATCTCTGCCTGCAACATCTCGCGTATGTCGTACGGATCGTCATATTCCTTCTTGTCCGCCTTGCGATATTCAGCCGTCATCTCCAACGCGCTGCCCGTCATGTCGTATATGCCGTTTTCCGAAGGCTTGAATCCGCGGACCGGATGGAGCATGTTGTAGCTGTTGTCCGCAGTCCATCCTTCTTTGGCTCTTCCTCCGCTCATATATGCATACAGCCAGTCGGCGATGGTCGGAAGCATAAACTCAACCGGCCATTTCTTTTCTTCGGCCATGTGGTTGAGCACGTCTATGAAGCAAAGCACGTCCTCGTATGGTATGTTGGTGGCAGGAAACAGGCTGCTCTTCTGCCAGAGATACCAGTTGTCCGGATAGACGGCGGTCCACAGACCTTGTGTGGTTTCTGTTTCTGCCACATATAGCGGGCTGTTCTTGTCGTCGCCCTTGAAGAGGCGCATCACGAGGTCCGCCCCGTTGATATCGAATGTCACCTTGCTTTCGCACTGGTCAGCCGGCAGGTCTTCGAGGAAGGCGGGGGCGTCGTCGTACGTCACGATGCCGCACTTCTTACACTTCAGCATGGTGCCTTCCTTCTTCTCCATGTCGTGTGGCGGGCATGGAGGCGTGGCGTCCCATTCTGCCTCTGTGTAACTGCCCACCGGTTCACGGCTGTCGTTTTCGAGGTTCACCTTGTATACGGTCTTTTCCACCTTTTTGCGGTTGATGCCCTCTATGGAAGGCAATGCCGACTCCTTCCGTTCCATTTCGTAGCTTATGAACAGGTTGTCCAGATTCTCGTTGTCATTGCCTTCGTTCTCGTCATAATCCTTCTTTTCGTCCTTTTCTTCGTCTTTTTTATCGTCCTTTTCTTCTTCTTTGTCGTTCACATTGGTTTTACACCATTCAGGAGCATCAGGATTTCTGTATTTTCTTGTCGAGTAGGTGAACTCTCTATGAATATTTCGTCCGCATTTCTTACATGTGGTATCATAGACGAGAATTTTTTTCTCCTTCAGTCTGCAGCCATTGTCTATTTTTTCAATTTCTGTTTTCGTTCCTCTTGTCGATTTGAATTTATGTATGCAAGCACCTCCTATTGTCTTGCGTGAATGGGCTCCCCAGTACTTTCCTTTGTTCAGCAGCTTGCCTTCCATCGAATAGACGTCAGCATACATATATATGGTGTCAGAATAAAGCTCGCCGGGCTTTAGCTCCGGCACTCCCACTTTATTGAGAAACCATGCTGGCAGGTCGCTGATGCTGAAGGGGTCCCAGTCGTGCCTTACGCGCTCCAGCTCGTTGGTGGAGAAGAAGGTTTCGCCTTTCTTTAAATCTTCTTCGTCTGGAACAATCGTAAACACTTCGTCATTGTCATAAGTAGTCTTGCGCATCGAACTGGTGTAGAACGTCACGGGATCTTTTCTGTATGTGTCTTTCCAGAACGACACCACAACCTTAAAGTCAGAAAGCTCCGTTACGGGATGGTCTTTGGTGTAACGGTATGAAGGGAACGACACTTTAATGCTGCTTGCACCGTCCTCGCTCACCATAGGGAGGATGTAGTGATAGTCGAATGTAAGGGTGTAGGTCATGTCGTTCTTCTTCTTTGGCTTGAATGTGTTCACGACCACGTATTTTATCCCGTTTATGACAATGCCCTTCCTTGTGTCGTTAAGACGCGCTTCTTCCAGGATTTCTATGGTGAAGTATACTTGCATCGGACCGATATAGTTGTTGCCATACCTTGCGAGCATGTTCTCTTGGAAAGGTATGGAGGACATGTCAATGGTGTACGATGTCGCGAAGTTATGCATCTCCGTGTATTGGTAGCCCGTGTCTTTGATAGGCTGTGTACATGCGGGATCGTTCCAGAACCTCACCCTTATGCCGCCACTCTCTATGGCTTTCATATTGTCATCGAGGTCCGTAAACAGCAATATCAGGCTTATGCCTTTCTCGTTTTTCGATATCTCTTCGTCTGAATATTTATATTCCACGTAAGTGGCTGAGGCGTTCTGCACGGAGATGAAGAGAAATATAAGCAGCAGCTTGAAGTACTTCATGTAGATGGTGGATTTGTGTGTCTGGGACATTGTCATAAATGATACGGTGTTAGTTGTGATGCAAATTTAGATATATTTTGGAAAACAACAAAGAAAAGCATGTCGGAATTTCCGAAGCGTTTGTATATGCTTTTGCTTTATCTCAGATTTTATTTGTATATTAGCCATGCTGTTATTTAAACAAGAAAATGAAAAGACATTAGCTGTTTGATCATATTAATTACAGGTTGCCTATCTGTTTGATATAGGTCTGTCCATATAGGTTCATGGAAGTAGCATATACCACTTGGGGATTTGTAGGTCCGTTAATTAATCCTATTTGTTCCGTGCTAATGAGAAAAGAGACTATCTGTTGGATCTTCATAAAGTATTCCTGCAAATATCCATATTACAGATGAGAGTGCTATTTGAATATAAAAATGAATTTGCCGAGAATATAACAGATACAAGTAAATTAACTCGGCAAAATCTCGGCAATTTATATAAACAAAAAATCCTAACTGCTCATATTCAAGCAGTTAGGATTCTGTATGGTGCGCCTGAAAGGCACAATGTTATGTAGTCTTATGAATTTTACTGAAAAATGTAACGTATTGAAAATCAGTAATTACCGATTTTTATTCTTTTCGTAAAGTTTCTTAATATTGCATTAGATTTTATTCATGTTGCCAAAATGTTGCCAAAAATATTAATACCTTTGTTAGGCTTTGAATAGCAAAAAATAGTATATACAATGTCTTATCTCATCAGAGATAGCGACATTTACTGAAATACAAATAATCATATAATGGCAAGTATTGAATTAAGTTTATCGTCTAAAGAAGATAAAATCACACATAGAAGTGAAGTCTTGATAAGGTTTGTTCCTTTTCGAGGAGCAAATCTTCGTGTTAAAAGTGGCATGTTTATAGCTCCGAAGCATTTTCGCTATTTTATAAACTTCAACAAGACAATAGCAAAAGGTATTGTGGCTCCTGAAAAAACTGTATCGGTGAGCAAGGAGGAAGCGCAGAAAAAAGGCTATGAGATAAAATCGTATGGAGAGATTGTTGTAACAGAACGTATTTCGTCTTCTGAGGTTGAGCATTCCAAGAAACAGAAGAAGAATATAGATGAGTTGTTGGCGATGATCATGTCAGAATTTTCGAAGGCTCATAAAGATGATGTTAATGCCGTATGGTTAGACAAAATTGTGAACTATTACCATCATCCAACCAAGCAGCCTTCCAAATTGGAAAAACGTGGAAGGAGATGTAAATCCATTTATGATTTGGCGGAAGAATACTTGGAGAAAAAACGTTTCTCATACGACCATACAAAAGCCTTTCGAGTTCTTGTGCGTGACTTGGCCCGGTATGAAGCTTTCAAGAATAAGGTTCTCAGAGAAAAGTTTGCATGGAACATCGACAAGATAACCAAAAAGGATATTGAGGACTTTGAGAACTATTTGCGTAACGAGAAAACATTGTCCGAGAAATACCCGAAACAGTTTGAATCAATATTGGAGCAATACCCTGTTGAAATCAATGTAGTGCATACTTTCACCAAATTGCAGAACCGTGGAGAGAATACAATAGTGAAGCTAAAAAAGAAATTCAAGGCTTTCATGCAGTGGCTCTATGAGACGGAAAGAACTTCCAACCGACCTTTTGATGGCATAAAGATTGGTACGGAGAAGTATGGCGTTCCTTTTTATCTGACAAAAGAGGAGCGCAATCTATTGGCTGACGCAGACATCCCTGCATTATGGGAGGGATTGGATGATGAAGAAAAGAAACTCTGCTCAAAATTTCCATTGAAGACATTGGAGGTGCAGCGAGACATATTTGTGTTTCAATGCATGGTTGGTTGTCGTGTGGGAGATTTATGCACACTGACTTCAAAGAATATCACGGACGGCATATTGGAGTATGTGCCAAGCAAAACGTCAGATGAAGATGCACCAGTAAAGCCACGTATACCGCTAAACCCATGTGCGCTGAAGTTGGTGGCTAAATATAATGGAGTGGATAAAGACGGAAGATTATTTCCTTTTATAAGTCCACAGAAATACAACGATACGATAAAGGCTATACTCATGATATGTGGCATAACAAGAATAGTTCCGGTGCGCAATTCAACTACTGGTGAAACGGAAATGAAACGCATTTGTGATGTTGCCAGCTCGCACATGGCTCGCAGGACTTTCGTAGGTGCAGCCTACAAAGCTGTGCGCGACCCAAATATTGTTGGCAAGATGAGCGGACACGTTGAAGGCAGCCGGGCATTTAACCGCTACCGTCAGATAGATGATGACATATTGAAGCAAACGATAAGCGAGATTTAATCTCGTAGAACATAAAATCCGACATAAGCTAAGGGCATACCAATAGTCATGTTGACCAATGGTATGCCCTTGTTCTTTGGTTCTATTCATGTTTCTCGTTAGAACCAATTCCACTATTTGCCCCTTAAATCAGTTGTTATTCATACGTTTTTTCTTCCTTTCGCTATTGCGCGTAATAATTTTGCTTGTGAATTCTCGAGAACACAAGTGAAATTTACAAGATGTATAACAATTAAAATTCAGAACACAATGGATATTAAAGAACTTTCAAACAACGCACAAATACAGGTTGTCTTGAACATAGCCGACCTGAAAGAACTTTTCCTTGAATGGAAGGAAGACAATAACAGAAATGTCAACATCGCTGATGAGTATATGACTGCTGATGAGGTTGCCATCAAGTATCATGTCTCAAAGACTACGCTTTGGCGTAACGTGAAGAATGGTGTGTGGCCTGCCCCGATAAAGGTCGGAAGAAAAGCCCTTTACCGTAAATCTGACATAGATGCTGTATTTAACCCTTCAAAGCAGCTGCCGTTATGATAAACATAACTTCACATTCCCTTGAAGCCCCACCACACGAGATTCCCATTTGGGCATTGCGTTTGGAGGTGCAGGGGATTATCAATCGTTATGCTGAGGTCTTCGAGTGCTCCCGTGACTTCATAACGGCAGCCGTGTATGCCATCGTAAGCACAATATGTGGCAAACATATAGAGCTTTTCGATGGCAAGTACAACAACAATCCCAACCATTGGATTTGCGTGGTTGCTCCAAGCGGTTCAAACAAGAGTGCTCCAATAAAAGCCCTGTTGGAGCCCATCTTCAAAGAAGAAAAATTGCGCATAAAGAAATTCAAGGAGGAATATCGTGAATACAAGAAGAATGGCGGTGAAGAACCAGTCAGAGACAGGCTGATTGTTTCGGACGTAACTCCGGAAGGGTTGTATCAAGTCCTTGCCGACAAGGACAATACAAAGGCAGGGCTGTTGCTATATCGTGATGAGATTAAAGGTTTTCTTGATGACATGAACCGCTATAATTCAAGTGGTGAAATCAGCAACTACCTGTCTATCTACGACGGAACCCCGTTCCCAGTTGACCGTAAGACACAGGAACCTCAATGGATTTCCAATCCTTTTCTTTGCATATTGGGGGGCATACAACCTCGTGCCATTGCCAATGCCTTCAAACCCTCATGGGCAGACGAAGGCTTTGTGCAGCGTTGGCTGTATGTTTATCCACAAGTTCTTCCAGATAAGGAATATAAGGACAATGTGCTTGATGAAATGTACAAAACCGCATGGTATGAAATGACTGATAAATTAAGTACTATTGGAGATATGAAACTATTGTTAAGTACCGAAGCAAAGGTTCTCCTCACAGAGTTCAATAAAGAAACTGCAAAAAAAGAAAGAGATGCCGATCCTTGGGTGGCATCCATCCTTTCCAAAATCAGAATACAGATAGAAAAATGGTGTGCCATTACCCACATTCTTTCTTGTGGAGAAAGTGCTGGCGCAGGACAATACTTTGCATTGCCAGCATCAATGATAATTTCGGAAGAAGAAATGCGGTACAGCATAGAGTGCATGCGTTATTTTGAGTACTGTGGTTACAGGATGTTGAAACAGATGAAGGGCTACTCGTCAAACGAAATGACAAAAGCACAACTGATAGCGGAATTGGTCAAGCGCACGGAACGCCAGAAACTTAATATTCAGAAACTCGCTGATGCCATAGGTGTATCACGGCAATATGTAAGTAAAATCGTAAATCAAGCCTCCGAGTTGCGGGGTTGCACTTGCGACACGTTTCAACTAACTGATAATGAGGATGTAAACTCATGGCGCAACCGCAACCTGTAAACGAATGAAAGACTATGGACATTTTTAAAACTCATATATCCGTTTATAACGGAGTGACTGACAATACGGGGACAAGAATGCCTTTAGGGACATTCCTTTTCTGTAAGGAATATAAGGATGATATACTAAGGTTGAGAGCTGTCTTTGACAAGGAGAAGCGTAATGCCTTAAAACGTAGTCTGCCACAGGCTACTATTAGTGGCGTATTCTCTCCAACAAGAGCAAAGAACAATCTTTCCCAACACTCAGGACTAATATGTGTGGATATTGACGCTAAGGACAATCCAGACATTTTGGATTGGGAAACATTGAAACAAGACTTGTCGGTACTTCCACAAATAGCATATTGTGCATTAAGTGTAAGTGGCAAAGGATTGTTTCTGGTTATCCCATTACGCTATCCCGAAAAGCACTTGCAGCAATTCCGCCAACTTCAGATTGATTTCCGAGAGATGGGGATAATGATAGATTCGGCATGCAGCGACATCACCCGATTGCGTTGCTTGTCGTATGACGAGCATCCTATCATAAATGAAAACGCCACATTGTATGAAGGAGTTTATGTGGAAAAACCAAAGCATAAATCCTTTCCGACTTGCTTTATATATGAAGGTGAGAACACATCTGCAGAGGTGGCTGTTTGCTGTCGAAAAATACAACAATGCGGCATAGATATTACAGCCTCTTATGATGATTGGTTGAAGGTGGGGTGTGCCTTGGCAACCCTTGGCGAGAGTGGAAGATCACTATTCCATATTTGCAGCCGGCAAAACGCAAAGTACAATGCTGCTAAGACGGACAAAATGTTTACCGACCTCCTTCGGAGAAACTATCAACAGGTTAATATCGGCACGTTCTTTTGGATGTGCAAACAACATGGTATAACAACAAAAGAATAAAAAAGAGCTTGCTCTTGCTTTGAATATAATACTTAGTGAGGAAACGATTTATAAATCGCATAGCCTAATATGCGTTAACTTTCGTTGACGCTTTAGGCTAACCCCTCATAAAGGTTCCTTCGGGGAGCAAGCTCGGTTAGAACTTAACATGAAATAGATATGGCAGAAAGAAAACAAGTGATGGATATACACGCCAATAGCGGTGGCATCACGCAAGCAGAAAGCAACGAGCAACAGCGTAACTGGAATGACAAAATGTGGAGTGTGAAGGCTTCCGACAGTCTCTCAAATTATGATCCTACAAGAAAGCATCTTAATTTTGAAGTGGCAAAAGGTGGAATAATACAACCAATCGATACGTCAAAATCAATAGCACAGAAGATGGCTGAGAGTCTTGCATCAAGAGGCATCAAAGACCCGAACGACCGTCCGAATGTCAGACGTAGGCAAAACACTCTCGCCCAGTTTGTCTTTGGTGGCAGCCGTGAACGGATGCTCAATTTGGCTTTCGGAAGTCAGGAAGTAAGTCTTGAAAAAGGAGCGGACAACTCTCATCTTTGCAAGACAAAGGATATAGAGGATTGGGCGAAGGATGTTTATGATTTTGTGGCGAAGCGTTTTGGCGAAGACAACATTGTAGGCTTCTACGTTCACCTTGACGAGACAAATCCACATATTCATTGTTCTGTTATCCCAATGGATAATGAGCGTGGCAAGATATCTTGGAGATCGGTATTTGGAAAAGACAAATATCAAATGGCAGCCATTTTCCGCAAGCTTCATGATGATCTGGAAAAGGAGGTAGGTCAGAAGTGGGGATTGGAGCGTGGCAACGACATTGCCACCACAAAAGCCCGGCATCGTTCTATTTCAAAATACAGGCATGACTTAATATCTGAGGTTACACGTTTGCAAACAACCAAAGAAGATTTGCTGAAGCAGATACATCGTGCCGAGATAAAACTGAAAGGCATCTCAACCATGATTGCAAACTTGCATACTCGTAAAGAGGAGGTGCAAAAGCAGATAGACCTCATAGCCCGACAGTTCGGGCAAGACGGTGTTGATAATGCAGACTTGGCAATGCAAATGTCAAAACTACGCAAAGAGATGGAAAGTATAGACGAAAAACTTGCTCTCCGCAAAAAGATGCTTGACGATGCCAACTTTATCATTACGGAAGCCAAACAGAGGCTTGCAGAAATGAAATACGAGCACAGCAGAATGCAAGCAGTTCTTGGTGAAGACAGGGACTTGCACTCAATTCAACTTCAAAGAAATATGCTTGCCACTTTCAACAGTATGCTTGTTTCTTCCTTAGAGCCTCTTACCTCTACGCTTACCGACCGTCAGCAGGAAATTCTAAATGAGTCTGGCTATTCTGACTTGATGCGAAACAGCAACTCAATAATCAACTGCGCCATGCTTCTTTCGCTTGGCTATATCCGTGAGGCTACAACCTATGCAGAATCATGTGGCGGTGGCAGTTCGCCAGGCTCTGGTTGGGGACGAGACAAGGATGAGGATGATAATCATTGGTGGCGCAGGTGCATCGCCGTGTCGGCTGCGATGATGCGACCTGCGAAGTATCGGATGCGACGTGGCAGATGATATAAATAAGTGACTCTTCAGATAAAATGTCATTACATTTTTATCTGAAGAATCACTTGTGAAGAACGACCGCAACGACAGCAAAAACGACCGAAAATAGCCGAGAACGACCGTAAAAACGACTTAAAACGACTAACTTTGTCTCTTAAGAATCAAATTCTTGCTCGCCTTTTGCAGTTATAAGCTATAGCTTGCTGCTATTAGAATTCTGTTTGAAGTCTCTATGTTATATTTCTGTTTTTTTACTCTCCGATGTCATTATCGTGCAAAAATAAGCCTTTTATATTTACAAGTAATTCTTTGGAATTTATTTCCATTTCTTTTGATTTTTGTTTCATGGTAGAAAATGCAAGAAAGACAAGAAAAGATTTTAATATTGCATTATCGAAATCTGCAGAAAATAGGTATGAATGACCTTCTAATTGACAAAAAGCATTAACAGAAAGAAACATAACATACAGCAAACTAAACAAGAAATTATAGTTCTTGGGAGAAATGACATATAGAGCTAACTGTTCTTTATACTTTTCATATTTATGATTTTTCCAATTCTTAAATAGTAGGTTTTTGATAAGCCATTGTGGAATGCATGGTACATGAACACATATTATCTCTAATATCGTTAGCATTATGAATAACTGTGTATGATATACGATATTTGTGCTTATGAAAAAATGCAATATTGTAAGAACAATCCAAACAATACTTGAGATGATTATAATTGGAAGAAATAATGCCCCATAAATAATGACTGCAGGTTGTCCTATTTTAAAGAATAATTCTAAAAATATACCAGGTGTATAGACTATCCAATTGATAAATTTTAGAGTATTTAATTTTCCGAAAAACTTATTCCAAAAACATCTAATGATAATGTAGGAAAACAAACAAAGGCATATTATCATTATATCAAAATGTGTAAATATTAGAAAAAACAAAGCTGCAAAAAGGGTACTTATAATAAGTGTGCCTATTATAAGTACTCTTAGTTTTGTTTCTGTGGAAAAAGAGAGATTATTTAATATATTCTTTATGGTGTAGAATGGAATAACTGCCTTTAATCGTTCTTTTTCTTTGCAAATTTGTGCTTCATTAGTCAATTCGTAATATTCTTTATTTCCAGTTAAATGACGAATAAGCTCATACTCAATTACGCTTTTATCTGAAAATACACAAATGACAAATGTACCTATAATTCGTCCATAAGTTCCTTCGTCTTGATAGAAAATTTTCCTTTTAACTTCTTGAATATTGTGCTTTCGTTTTGAAATATAAAAAGTAATCTGCTCATCTAACTTATCCTTTATTATAGATAAGAGAATAGCATCTTTTTTATTACTTTTATGGTTTACATAGTTATATGCTATAAACATGGCTATGAATACCCCTATTAGAACTATTGAACAGATTCCTTTAACCCAAAAGTAGTCTATAATGCCTGATACAATCAGTACTATGAGGATTGCTGAAAAAAAAGACAAGACTCCTTTATAGGAGTCTTTTTCCCAAAAGAAACAGAAATTTCCTTTATCATTGATCCACGTTGTTTTCTTCATTTTACTACAATGTCTAAATCATTAATGTTCGTATTTGTTATATTATTTACTTTTCAAGACCACTCAATGTTCTTATTCCTACTTGGAATATGCTTGGTTTTACAATTCTGCATTGATGTATTTACAGTATTCCTCAATACTGCGTTGTATAACGCTGCCAACTTTCAATTGCTCTTTGTATTGCATAATCATCATTGGGCTCATGCTGCGATTGAGAGCAAATCTGACAGTTTCCATATCAGATTCTTTGCACAGGATAATGCCAATGGTTGGGTTCTCATTAGATCTGCGCTCTTCTTGGTCAAGTGCCTCGAGGTAAAATTCTAACTGTCCTTGGTAAGAGGGGTGAAATTCTGTTGTCTTTAACTCAAATGCAACCATACACTGCAATTGCCTGTGATAGAAAAGCAAGTCAATTTTGTACGTTTTCCCTCCAACTTTTATAGGATGCTCTTCATCAATAAATAGGAAGTCCTTACCCATTTCAAGAATAAAATCCTTCATATGTTCAACAATTCCTTTGCGTAATCTTGTCTCTTTATATCTTTGTGGTAATCCAAGAAAGTCAAGGTATGCAGTGTCTTTGAAAAGGGCTGGCGATTTTGTATAAGTGGTATGCAGAGCTTCTGATTGAATATCTTTAGCTCTTAAAATTGATGCCATAGTGTCTGTCTTGATAGCCCGCTCTAATTGTTTGTTTTGCAAATGTTCTTTTTGAGCAAACAAAATATAGAACAGACGCTCATCATCGCTCTTGCAGCGATTCATTATGATTTGATGGTTAGTCCAACCAGTAGAAAATAGAATAGTAGGAATTTGTGCCGTTTCAAATGGCACAAAATCATCTTTCCCAATTTGTGCCGTTTCAAATGGCACAAAATCTTTTGATGGTAATTCTAATTTTGTAAACTGAACTAATTTTGTGGTTTGCAACAGATTCTTAAATGATGTTGAGCTATATACCTCATAAAATTGCACCATTTTATATATAGTACGATAACTCCAACCTTTAATAGTTGGGTCTTGAGTTCTTATGTATTCTGATAGTTGACGTACAATATTAGATCCCCATTCTGATGCTTTTAGTTTTTTGCTAACATAGCCTCCAACTTCCCATATCATACGCAGGGATTCGTCATCAACAGTTTTTGAAACCCGTTGACGATGATAATTGATGATTTCAAAAATTTGATTGAAATCATTGTGTACTTGGACGTTTATACTATTTTCTACCATTGTAATTGCTCGTTTTAATTGTCAAATCCAAATATGTTCCATGCTTCGAGGACGAGGCGCTTGGTGCGGTATTCTCCGTACTGGCGTATCTCGTTGTCTTTCAGCATATGGAAGACTTCTTTTAAACTGCTTTTCTTCTGCAAATATAAGGCTTTTCTTTGAGGTGTCACAATAAAATGCAAACTGAATTGTATAAAATTGTGCTCACTTGTAAAGAACTACCATGTCAGATAGATTGTTGAGGCTGTCAGAAGGATTATTAAGGCTGGAGAATAGCTTGTTAAGGCTGGTAGATAGGCTGGTAGATAACCCGATTTTCGAGTTATCTGCCAGCCTTTATTTTGCTTATATACAACGAATTATGCAGAAGCTGGCAGATATGACAGATTTTTTCACGTACTGTGTTATTATATATGTATAAGTAGTTTGTGACTTGTTAAGACAAATAACGACCGCAACGACCGTAAGAACGACTTAAAACGACCGAAAATAGCCGATAACGACCGCAAAAACGACTAAAATGGTCGTTTTAGCTAAGTTCTTGCTCGCCTTTTGCAGTTATAAGCCATAGCTTGCTGCTATTAGATTTTTGTATGAAACATTCTTTCGCAATTTTTCGTAATATTTACTTTGTTTTTATGAATTAAATCTCTGCATAAAGAAATCAACCCGTCTTATATCTGACAACTCATATATAGCTTCATTTCCACGAACGTTCACCAAGGTTGAATTAGCTTGCATTTGAAGATATTGATCACGGTACCTATTTGCCAATATTGGAAAAACCTCAATGTAAAAATTGTGTCCCAATAACCAAATATGAAAGAAACCATATTTATTCATGTCTTCTATTAGTTTTTCACTTATAGGAAGAATTGGATTTTTTCTTTCTTCATCTCCAGGAGCTAAGATAATATTGTTAAATGCATAGTAAACATGTGGATCTCTCAAGTCATATCTAGCAAAATTACGTACGAAGTCAAACTTTGGATTGTTTCCATCCTTTCTAAAGAAATGGTATTTTTGTAAGAAGATTTCGTAAAGTCCTCTTTTAAATTGCCTCGTGATAGCGTTGTAATTAATGTTGTTTTTAATCCTAATAGTTCTTTCCTTATGTCTGTAGCTAAAATATGCAGATGAATAATTCTTATAAGATTGAGCATTCAAGTTTTGGCTAAACATTCTGAATGCACCAAAGATTTCCTTTAGGGCGTGATCTATGCTAGGCACACCAAATTTTCCTTTAGGTGCTGTACCAAAATAGTGATTACACTCATCACAAACATCAAATCCAATTTCTGTTCCGCCTAATCGTCTAGGTAATATATGTGGAGCAGTGGCAAATGAAACTTTGGGTTCCATTTGTCCACACCAAATACATTTTGCAGTTTCTTTATATTGTTTCATCTGTTACTCTTTTCAAATATTATACCCAAATTTGTTCCATGCTTCGAGGACGAGGCGCTTGGTGCGGTATTCTCCGTACTGGCGTATCTCGTTGTCTTTCAGCACACGGAAAGTCTCGTTGATGCAGCCCTTGCCGCAGATGTCTTCGGGGTCTAAGATGTAAACGAGGTCTTCTGTGTTGAGGCCATAGAGGTGGGCGAAGATGGCATCAAGTTCGGCTTGAAGGATGGCTCTGCGCTCAGGATTGTAAACCCAAGGCTGCTGTGCTCCCAACTGTGGTAGCTCGGCACGCTGCTCCTCGCTCATTTCTTCCCACAATTCCGAAGCCCAGCCGTCCATGTCGTGATTGAAATAGCATAGCTCAGCTACGCGCTTCACGATCTGCCATTGCATGGCTGATGGGATTTGGTCGGGGGTGAGTACCGGCAATTGTTTGACAAAGAATATGTTCATATTAGTACCTCCAACTTTTTGCCTAACAGTATAATCGTAAACCAAGGATGTAAGCATTGCGCAAAGCGAAGCCACGGGCACAGTGCCACGCTCCGCATAGAGGAGTGTAACACTATCTCCAAGGCCTTTGGCATTAGGGATAGGTGTACAAATAAACGTACGTTCAGTTGTCGCATTTGTTAATTTTCTAAAACCAATAAGCCATTTATGTTCCCATTCCCATACCAGATTTCCTTCATTATCCCTCTTTTTCAATCTTTCATTTACTTCAGTTAATGGTACCCAATACCATGGAATGAGGTAGCTGTTAGGATTAGATAATTCGTCTAAAGATGGCATATTGATGGAATTTGGACGTCCTCCTTCAGTAGGCCATGTACCATAATGATGATTGTAATGCCAAATCATCTTTCCTTCATAAAGAGGCACGTATTTGTTGCCGTCTATTGTTGTGAAGACATTTCCTTTTAATATTGCTCCTGCTTCTGCCAGTTGAGCGTGTGTGCGGAATAGGTTAGAGTCTGTTGCCATGTTAAACATGCTACCAAACTTTACATCCCATGGATTGTTGCCATTTTCTTCGTTGAGAAGGATGGTTGAGTTACGGTAGATTTTTGCAGTGAGCGAAGCATCACGGCTTGTGCGGAATACTGGACAAGTCTTTGTATTTGGGTTTAGACGTGCAAAATCACTCGTCTTTAATGTATATATACGACGAGGGTCTAATAGATGGTCAACCCGTCTTAAATAAAACCCACCTTTAACTTCATGCGGTGTATCTTTCATGCCACAACAAGTTAGTAAGCAGAATTTGAAACTATGATGTATATCAAACAACTTTTCTTCGTTTTCAAAACTATAAATAGACATGAGTCTGTTTTCATCAATCAGCTTTGAAAAGAAATACTTGTTGCTATCATTCACAGCGATACCAGTAGGTAGTACAAGTCCCCATGCCTCTTTAGAGAAGGAAAGGCATAGTTCTGCGAACAACGACGAAAGTTCGAGTTTTCCTACTGCTGTCAGTGGAAAACGTCCAGAGTTTTTTACAAAGTTGCTTTGGCTTGTTAAGGCATTGCATGCTGTTGTGAATTCCTCATATAATTTAGGGGCAGATGTTTGGAGTTTGGCGATTTTCTCTTTACGTTCTGCTTGGTTGGCTGCTTTGACAATATCCTCATCTTTACCAGCAAACCACTTCTCTTCCTCCATTTGGAGTTTATCCCATGGCGGATTTCCGCACATCACGTCAAATCCCTTGTTGGCAGCGAATACCTCCGGGAACTCCACGCACCAATGGAAGAAACGCTGTTCTTCAGCAATTCGTCTTACTTCGGTCTTGAAGTCGGCAGAGAGCTGACGATAGTATGTTGGCAGTGGCTCGCCTTTCTCAAGATGTTCCATCGCCTCAATCTCTTGCAGCGCACGCATCACGGTCTTTGTGTATGGCACCTCAGCCTCCAAGTCGAGTTCCTTATCGGTGCCGCCCTTGTCTTTGTACAGTTCATCCGCTTTTACGGTATGATAGAAAGCATAGGCATAGATGTCGCATGCACGGCGCAGACAGTCTACTCTTGCCGATGCCATCAGTTCTTGCCAACGCAGTTGCTTGACGATTTCCTGCTCCAATGTGTCTTCCGGCAAGTGATTGATGAAGCGAATCTTATCCGCCAAACCAATCTGTGCGATCGACATCTCCTCAATGCCAAAAGGATTCTCGAAGCCAAAAGTAGGCTCGTTGCCAGTATTTCCATTCACAGCTTTTACGGCTTCTTGGTTCATCTTCTTCAATGCCTTCAGCGTGTCCTTATCCTCAGCGGTCAACGCCTTGTCGGGCACACCGTCGATAAGCATTTGCAGGTCGGAAACGCCCAAAACCGAGTTGCCGCAGCGTATGTGATGGTTGAGGAAAGAAAGCGGCTTGCCTGCGCAATAGCCTTCAATCCACAGCACCACCTTACACAGCTCCACTGCGTCAGGATTGTAGTCGACAGCATACACGCAACGCGAGATGACCTCGCGAAGCGCCTGACGATAATCCAAGGATGCCGGATTGTCCTCGCCAGTACGGAGCGTGCATACATACCAGGCAATGGTGCGAGCCATCGCCAAGACAATATGTCCGGATCCGCTTGCCGCATCACAAACCTTCATATTGAGCAGAGCCTTTATCTTCTCTTCGGTGGTGGCGCAGTTTGCCATCTTCTCCTTGATGACAGGCTCGAGGGTGGTCTTGATAAGGTTTTGCACCAAGTCAGGGCGAGTGTAATAAGAAGAAGTGCTCTGACGATCCAATCCACCGACGAAACCGAACTGCCAGTCGGAAGCTGCAACACCCGGCTGTACAAACGGACGCATTTCGAGAATGCCCTCATACACAGAGCCAAACTCCTCTACGTCGAGCGAAGAATAGTTTATCTTCACCCGCTGCTGGCGTTCGTCAGTGAACTCGTTGAGAGCCGCGAATGCAGCCAGCAAATCACGGTTGCTAACCTGGCATTGCTTCAGCCAATGCAGGGTCTCCGTGCCAAAGAGCACGCCGCCCAAAGGCTTTATGCCCAACTTCTCACCAAACGTGTCAGGCTCGAAGAGGTGGAAGGTGTCCATCAGTCCCTGCCACAGGTCGGAATACTGGCGTTGCTTCAGGTATGACAATTCAGATAGACGGCGCAGACGGCTTGCCGCATAATACTTCTTGTAGATGTCCTGCCACTGGCACTGCTGCTTGTAGTCGGGCGCATCAACAGAGTCGGGAATCTGATAAACCAGTCCTCTCTCCTCAATGATGAAGAGGAAGAGCAAGCGATAGATGAAGTGGATAAGCTCCTTGTTGAGTTTGGCGGCATCCATAGTGCCATCAGCGAAAGCACGGCGCAAAGCGTCGTTGCTCTCACCCTTAGATGTAAGCACAGCATTGCCGATGGTCTCCATCGTGGTCTGCACGGCACGCGACAAGCCGTTGCGGATGCGGTTGCCCGACTCGATGCTCATGTTGAACCATCGCTCCATGACGCACGGTTCGTCACCGCTGGTGCGGAAACGGGAAGCATGAAGCAGACGGAACATCAGGCAGAACTCGGTGTATTTGTCTTCCTCCAGCATACGGCGGAGGTCGAACTCTATATAGGTGAGCTTCACCAACTGTCCGGAGTTGCGGATGATACGCAGGATTTGTCCGTTACTGATGATGCCATACACATTCTCCGTGGCGTTGAGATATTCGAGCATGGTGGCATGAGCCGACTTCTTGCGCATATTGCCTTTTGCACGATAGTCGAGCGAACACTTGTCCAGAGTGTTAATGCTTCCGTCTGTAGTGATATTCTCACCAATAATGACAAAAGGCATATTACCTAAGTCAGTACAGGTGTAGCTGATGTCATAACCAGTGCCAGCCACCTCAATGTTGGCCACTTGGCGGTCAAGCTTATAGCCTAAGCTTTGCAGCAGCCGCTCCATCAAGTCGCGGGCACGGCGAGTGCCGTATGGGTCTTTGTTTACCAGACGTTCATTGCCGGCACGCTCCTTGTAGAAGTTCCAGTCGTTGCGCAGGCTGCTCCATACGTAGTCGATGGCCGAAGACACGGAAATGTCCATTCCGAAATCCTGGTCGCGGTTGCCAATGAGCGTGTTGTCGCGCTCTATGTTGTGCAGGATGTCATCAGAGAGAAGATGACCATATATATGAATACTTGTATAGTCCATAATGGATTAAATGTTTATTTGTGGAACAAACAGATAGGCAGCTATCACATCCATAGGCAATACAGGTTCTACCACCTGATATTCGGACGCCTTTAGATAGGTGCGGTATTTAGCGAAGGCATCCACCAGATGTGAAGCCCTTTCGAGGGCAATATTGTCAGTATGTTGGCGGAGTTCTGTCTCGCTGTTTATCCATCGTATTGAATTGGAGAGAAGAGTCTTTTGGGTGGTCATATCCATATCACCAGATGCCATTGAGTTAAGGAACAGATGTTTGGCTTCATCCTGTGTGAGGAAATCGTGGTTGTCTATCTTTCCACGATAACCAACGAATATCATCTCCTCACCAACCAACTCACGATTCTCTATCTTCTTGTCTCTAATGACACTGCGCACACGCATAAGCAGAATAGTGGTGCGTTTCGGCACTTCAGCGGTAGCCATTACCAATGCACGACAAGCGCCAAGTTTGCCACCGTTGACAGAGTCGTTGACTACGGCGCGGCTCAAATCCTCTACGAACGTATGGTTGCGACCTATGTACATATAGTGCTTGGGAGTGGAAGAGGCGAATGAGATGCGCACAATGCCTTTACTTGTTGCTTTGTCGGCGAAGTAATGGCGCAAGTTGGCTGGCAACTCCAAGAGTTGGAAGCTGTAGCAAAGAGGTGCCTCGTCCGTATGCACGCTGACACCAACATGCATAAGCTGCTCAATCACGAAGTCGCGAGTGTCTTCCACACCACCTATGACAGACTTCGTTTCTTCCAACGAGGCGGTAAGTCGGGTTGGATCCATCTGTTTGTTGTTGTGTGCAAAGTAAGTGTGTGAGATTTTCTCGTTCTCCTCCATTTTCTTGAGCTGTATTTCCAAGTCTTCATCCTGCTGACGCTTCCATTCGGGGTCGTCGTCGAATAAGGACAACTGCATATAGTCGGTCTTTGTCGGAACCTTTGCGTCGAAGATGCGCTGCATGATTGTCTCCATGAGCGAAGCATCGTTATCGGCAATAGGAAGATATACGCCCAACTTCTTGCGAATTTCCTCTTGTTTCTTATATAGCACATTGAGCACAATGTCATCAACAGGATTGTTCTTGGCATGAAGCGTGGATATTAGGACAGCATCGGCAGTTTGTCCGAAGCGGTCAATACGGCCATTTCGCTGCTCCATGCGGTTAGGATTCCAAGGAAGATCGTAATGGATAACAGCCTCAAAGCCCTGCTGCAGGTTGACACCCTCAGAAAGACAGTCGGTACATACTAACACATGGCGTTCCTCCTGTGATAAGACATCAATCTTCATCTTGCGTTCTTCATCTGCCAAACGACTGGTGACAATGCCGACTACCACTTTCTTGAACTTCTTGGAGTTTGACAGTTGCTTTGTGATATATTGTCCTACATATTCTGCTGTTTGTATGTATTGGCAGAACACGATAGGGTTCATGCCACTGTCAAGAGAGAACTTTACAATGTCGAGAGCCTGCTTGACCTTTTCGTCCGCATCGGTCTGTTTGATATGTTCCAATTGGCTGATAAAGCTGTTGAACTCTTTCTTGTCGGCAGATGTTGTGGTTTCCAATGCTTCCGGCACGACATCGTCTGCATTCAACAAATCCTTCAGAGGTTCGTTGAATACATATACCTGCTCCGAGTCATCATCGGTGTTCTGTGCCGACGTGTCTTCGCGCTTGTCAATCTTGTTTCGCAACATACTGATGCCTGCATCGGGACTTGACATCACTCCACGCATCAGAGCCAGCAAGTCCCAGTAGATGTAGCGCTGCTTGCGCTTGTCGGCTCCAGACACTTTTTTTATACCATTCTTAACGTATTCAATCAAGTGGCTAAGCAAGTTGCGATAATCGGTGGTGAAAGAGTATTCGTCCTTGTCAATCCGTACGCGCTCAGGGAAGACCACCTCATTGCCTAAATACTGCTTGATGTCAGCGCGACGACGCTGCACAAAATAATGAGACAGCTCTTCACGCTCTGCGGCAGTCTGTAGCTGGTAGTTTTCAAACTTTGGGTTCAGCAGACCAATGAGCGACTGAAACTCCTCGCTTTGTCCACTATGTGGAGTCGCAGTAAGCAGCACCAACTGTTTTTCGGGTTTGTCGGACAAATCCTTCAGCAAGCGATAGCGTTGCTGCTGATACTTGTTGGCACCGGTAGGCTTGGCGCAAGTATGTGCTTCGTCGACGATAACGAAGTCAGGGCAATGATCAAGGAAGATGTTGCGCTTGTTGTCCTGCTTCACATAGTCGATGGAGATAACTTGGAACGGAATGTCACGGAAAACATTCTGGTCAGGACGTAGTTTCTTCTCCAAACGACTGATAGTAGAAGAACGGATAATCTCTGCTTCCAATCCAAACTTATCCTTGATTTCATTCTGCCATTGCTCGCAAAGATGTGGCAAGCATACTACCGCAAAACGGTTAATCTCGTGGCGATCGAGCAGTTCCTTGGCTATCAGCAGCGACTCCAATGTCTTGCCGATACCAACGTCGTCAGAGATGAGCAGTCGGATTCGTTCTTGCTTGAGTGCAAGAATCAGTGGAACCATCTGATATGGACGTGGCTCAAAAGAAAGTTTGCCTAAGCATTGGAAAGGTCCGGCTATGTCGCGGAAAGACAGACGGCAAGCATTATAAAGCACCTTTGCAGATGCCTTATAACTGTTCTTGCCGATGTCGTCGGCAGAAGGACGACGGAAGTTGTAAGAATGAATCTGTAGTTCATCCCCATAGAGTGGAAGATAGAGGCCTATAGTCTCGGCATCCGTACCTCCCAATGGTTTTATTATCATAAGATTGTCCTCTGCTGATTGCTGAACAACCCAAGGACGATTTCTGAATTCTATCAATGTACCAGTCTTATAGTCCATATCGTTTATTTTACTGGAGTGAATATATCTGAATATTGGTTGATGAAGTCAGCCAATGGCGTTGCGTAGTGCCAAGCCAAGACTATGAACCCTGCGTCTTCAAGCACCTCACGCTTTTGCATGTCGTCTTGCTGAACCTCTGGACGGTCGTGTGGAGTGCCGTCACAGAATATGACAATACGGTCGCCGTACATAAAGTCAGGTTGTACGTAATACTCTTCAGGGAACATCGGCTGTGCCTTATCTGGCAGACGCAGTTGATGGTCATGAAGATACTTTAAAAACTCATATTCCGTAGAGCTGTTATGGTCGCGTGCAGCTTCCAGTGCGGCATACTGCTCGTCATAGCTGAGTGTCTGTCCTGCATGATGTAGTTCAACTCTTGCCTCTTGCATCAACTTCAACGTTTGGTATATCAAGCGAATGTCGATTTGCTGATGATAAGGCTGATTGTAGTAGTTGAGCAAATTGGAGTAGTCGGCAGGGGGCAATTCGTTTATCTCGTCCGGTGTCAGTTCCGGCTTGTTAAAGCAAATGTCGTATGCCCTTTGCACAACATCACGATAAGCCTCAGGCTCATGCACAAGCCTACTAAGCACTCCCAAAGAACCTTCCGCATTCTCATAAATAAGAATGTTTGGCGTTGCTCCTTCTCCCATAATCTCTGCCCCCATCTCGCTTCCTTCTATTTGGAACACATCCTCTATGGCTTGCTTGAAGGCATAAAGGAAGGTACGAACAGCCTCTTGTTTTCTTAACAGCAAGGCTGTCAATGGTTGTATGTATATGGCATTGGCTGTGTTTTCGGCAAAAAGTTTCACGAACTTCGTTCTGTCAGCTTCCTCCGGATTGTTGGCAGCTTCTTCCTGAATGCGTGACAGGCGTTCGTTGCTGATCCAATCACCAGTCTTGGTGTCGAAAGCAAAACCATTGGCATTATTGTCGTTGCGCGACTCCAATATGTAAGTGAGGCGACATGACGGAATGTATCGAATGTTTGCCAAATGCTCGCCATGTGGTGATAGCAATTCGCACTCGCTTATACTTCTCGGATCGTCACTTGCAAAGTAAGTCTTTGTCTGGTAGTATTTACGTGAGCGTTCTTCCTCCTGACAAGTGATTTTCTCGGTCTCAGTGGCAACCATATCCTGTGCTTCGATGCACATGCCAGGGATAAGTTTCGCCACGCCATCAAGTGATTCGCCGGTTATGATGTCCGTATGATGCGTTGTGTTCTCTTCATCTTTATATACGACACCGGTCTTTGGATTGTAGAAGAACTTGTGAGGTATAACCTCAGACAGTATCTGCATACGACTGATGCGGAACTTTCCACCATTATTATATATAATGTTCTGTGGACCGAACTCGCTCAATGCAAGACGCTTCGGACGACTAAGATATTCCACCTTGTCCGACTTGTATTGCAATAGCGCACGTTGTGGCAACTTTGTGAAGTTGTAGCCAGGCAAGAATCCTTCGCTTGCGAGATAACGATAAGGGTAAAATTCGTTCTCTTCCTTGTTCTTGCCTTGGTTAACGCCCAACAACATATCTCGAAGATTCTCTCCACGCAACTGCTTGATATGTGCATCGCGCTTCTCTTTGGAATTTTCGCCATAGATGCGGTTGTTGATGACAAGACTTGCTTCTTCTATCTGTGTCTGGGCTTGCTTGTATAGCGAACGCCAACGATCGAGTGCTTTGTCGAAATCGTGCTCATAGTTGGTGAGGATATTGTCCAGCCAATGTTCGGTAAACCAGACGGGTTGTTCGGAGTCCATACGATTCTTCAAGAACGAGTCGTTCATTATTTGCTTGAACACCTCTTTTATTTGTTCCTTTCGTTCTGGCGTGAGTTGTAGGGCAACACGAATCTCTTCCTTTAAAGTGATGTTGTTAATGTTACTATAGTCAACCAAATCCTTTATACCATCCGAAAGCTCTCTGATAGGACACAAAGACAGAATAGTGGAGTGGAGGTGAGTACGGAACAGTTCTTCGTTGACAAGCTCCATACGAGGAGCCTTCACTTCACCTTTAACCATTTTGTCAGGGTGACTCAAGTAATAGTTCTCGTGTGAATTGCGTGGACGGCAATATGTATAAACCAATGCAGCCTGTCCACTACGACCTGCTCGTCCTGCACGCTGTGTATAGTTGGCTGGTGTTGGCGGTACGTTGCGCATGCCCACAATTGACAGATCTTTGATGTCAATACCTAACTCCATTGTCGGAGAACAGTAGAGCACAGGGAATTTTCCCTCACGGAAATCTTGTTCGCGCTGTTCGCGCTCTTCTTTGGATACTTGGCCTGTATGGTCTTTTGCCTCTAAACACACGTCTTTAAGAGGTATGCTTTGATAGAACTGTTGGAAAAAACAATTCGGTTCCTTTTCAAGCAAGTCACCGCCATTTAATGTGCGGAATCTTACCTGGTCTCTACGAATGTGCTGTTTGTCGCCTGCTTGCCACAAGATACAACCATAGTCAAGTTGGTATGTACCATTTTCAAATATTATGTAATTGGACAAAGCTTCGAAAAGTCCTGTCATATACTTAATGTACTCATCCTCATTGTTGATGGTGCGTCCTGCATTCTTTTCCATATAGTCGCGGACGAACACCCCCAATTTGCTCCTGAATCCACCGCTTTCCAAATTATAGGCATTGCGTCTGCGTGGATTTACGATGAATAGTTCTTTAGCTTCTTCTATATTGTCACTCTCGTCAAGAGTCCAAGGAGCTTTGAGATTTTCTCTTACTGCCTTTGTTGTGTCCTTGACAGCCTGAATGGTTCTCTCGCTACTGTAGATGCAGAGCTTATGGCGCATATAGTCGAGAATCTGTGTGATAAACTCTTCTTTTTGTTCATCATCTAAGTCTTCCAATTCGGGTATGTCGTATAGACGTTCCGAATCGTTTTCGCCCGTAATTTCATCATGCAGATATTTATAGCCGATATTCAATAGAGCACAATCTTCGAGATTGGGCATTATAACAGTCCAGTTGCCGGCAAGGTCGTCATATATAATTGTGGATAGATAACGCTCCATGATATTCTTTATATCATTGGCACGTCCACCACGAAGTCCCTGACGTACTGAGTAATCATTTAATTCAAGATGTAGATTGTCCAGTACCATTCTTGCAATTCTGGTATTGTCTATAGGTTCGGTTGCATCTTTTATAGCATTCCAAATGGCAGAGCGAACCTTGCCGATACGAATGAAGTCGTTGAAGTGACCAGCCTGCAAGGCGGCATCTTGTCGGGCATCGACAAAAGTCAACACCTTTCTGTCGCTTTGCTCTATTCCCATTTGCTGCATGAGGATAATATCCTCGTATGACAACACGGTGGTGGCGGTACTTCTTCCTTCGCCGCCTATTCTTGACAACTTTGAATATTCTGACTGCTTTCCTTTATAGACGACACGGGCTGTAGGGTCATACATAAGAGGAGAGGGTACAAAAATCGCCTCCATGTAGTCAAAGCCGTCAATAGGCTTTGTTATGCTATATGCTCCAGCCTGATTGACATATACCTTTTGTGGCATACGCGACAAATAGGTTTTCTTTAATTTACGTTCGCCTTTTCTGTTGATGGTATACCAATCAGATGGGATATCGTCAGAGTTTACGTCTAACAAATAGCTGTCAGCGATTTCTCCATTATGAGGCAATATGATGTATCCGTCATTAACGTCATTGTCTCCATCCCCCGTTGCATAGCCGTCGAAATTTCTTGGCATAATACGGCTTCCTTCTACCTTGACAACATAGAATTCATGACCACTGAGTCGACTGAATACAACTGGATAATACATAATCTTCACGTCACCATGCGACAATTCCTTACAGTAAAGTTTTTCATCTACTGTAATTTGACGGTTGGATTGCTCTCCTATGGTAAGATATACGTTTCCTGTTTGAGGTATAAACTGATGAACTTTGTACGGAAGTACAGAAGCACCTTTCTGTTGGTTTAAGGTATTGCACCAATTAAGTACATCTATAATATGCTTCTGACACTTGTCTGCATCTTCTCCAGTTTGCATACAAAGGCGCTTTGCCTTGTCTTCTATGGAGATAGGTTTACCTCGGAAATACTTACCTTCCTTTTTCTTGTAATCAAGAGCGATGCTTTGTTCTATCCAGATGGCTGTTGGATATTTTTTAGCGTCAATAATGTCAGTTGAGTTAGGAACGGGATTATTGATGCAATTACGCAGTTCACCGTCAGAAGGGTCTTCGTCTGATAATCCTAATGCAAGCGTTTCGTCTATCACCTGTTCTTTAGTGTATGAACTTCCGAAAATGCACGACGCAACCTCTGCAACTTTTTCTCGTTGTTGACTATAACTCATGCTATCGTCTGCAACCATAGTGGCTGAAGTTCCGAAGCAAAGCACTTGTCCCTTTGCCAATGATTTGATTCTGCGTATAAGAAACGAGACATCGCTTCCTTGCATTCCGCGATAAGTATGCAACTCATCGAATACAAGGAAGTGTAGGTTCTCCAAAAAACATCTGCGTAAATCCTCTTCTTTTCCGGCACGAGTCATAAGCAACTCCAACATCATATAGTTGGTCAATATGATGTTGGGAGGAGTTTGCTGCATTTTTGTGCGTGCGTCGTCGTTCTCTTGTCCTGTGTATTTACCAAATGTGAAAGGGCATGGACGCCCAGTACTCTCTTCAAACTCCGACTTATAACGCTCTAACTCTTCTGCTTGTGAGTTGATAAGAGCATTCATTGGGTAAACGATAATGGCTATGGTTTTGTCTTTGCAGGCTTCTTCATTGAGTAGGACATGGTTAAAGATGGTAGCCATAAATGTACGAGACTTTCCGGAACCGGTTCCAGAAGTCACTATAAATTCCCTGTCTTGACATCCCAATTCAATAGCTTCTTGCTGATGCTTATAAAATGGTTTGTCAAAGAAATGCTCCAAGTCTTTATGAATGGGAAGTCCTTTAGCAATAAGTTCTTTTACACCTATTCCTTTTGCAAAGTTAGGATTGAATTGAATCAAAGCTTTGGGCCATAACTCCTCGTTTTTTATAGAGTCACGGACCTTGTCTTTAATTCGCTCGTCCTTTATAGTTATAAAACTTTCAAGGTAACGTTTGTAACTACCCTTCAAGTTCTCGTATAATTCAATAATGTTCATACTCTTGATCTTTTATGGTTCTTTTCTGTTCAGCAAGAACAAGTTTAAGGCAGTTCTGGTCTTTTTGCCATTTGTTTTTAAGTACAAAAATAACGTTTTTCTTTGACGGAAACAACAAAAAGCGAATAAAAGTATATAAGTTTGCTATTTAGTTCTGTTTATGAATCCTACCTATAAGGCAAGATATCTTATCAAGCAATCATGTTGATAAAATCCCTTAAAACTGTGTAAATGAATGTGAAAACGACTCTGCTTTTAGTAATTATAATAAATTAGCATCAAAATACGTTGCCAATCCGTTGCCAAAAATATAAAAGCAAAAATCCTAACTGCTCATATTCAAGCAGTTAGGATTCTGTATGGTGCGCCTGAAAGGACTCGAACCTTCACGTCCTAAAACACCAGATCCTAAGTCTGGCGCGTCTACCAATTCCGCCACAAGCGCATTCTGAAATATTCGAAGCAGGTGGGAAAATGCTGCACACGGCTTCGAAAATGTTCCGCAAAGGTAACGTTTTTTATCCGTTCGTACAAGTTTTACTTACTTAAACTTTTGCAGAATGAAATAAATGTACTACTTTTGCTTTTGTTATAATCGACTTTTTGACAATCCTCCCTATCGAGAGAGGAAACATTTATTAACTAAATAGTGTAGTTATGAGAAAGATTTACATGACGTTTGCAGCAGCGCTCTTTGCTGTTGCCGCTTTCGCACAACCCCTTGCGAGAAATCATCAGGCGAACGGACAAATCACCAGTCCTTTGCGTTATCAGGCTCAAAGTGTGCCTCAGTCTTGGCAGAAGACCGACTTCCTGCTCCCCAACTTCGGCAAGGCGCGTCCTATGTTGGCGCCCAACTTGCAGGTGACGGACGATATGCAGATGATTGTTGACCAGCCTGAAGGCACATTATATCATAATTATTATGGTGTCAACTCCGGTTTTGAGGTGTTCTTCGGTACGGTTATTTCCACAACTGTGGACGGTGTGGCACAGGACTTCGTCATCGCTGACGACGGAACGATGTATATCAAGAACATCATGGCTACGCTTGGCCCGAACGTTTGGGTGAAGGGACAGAAGACTGGTGACGACGTTTATACGTTCACATTCCCGCAGAAGTATTACAAGCAGCCCGTATATGACGAGAACAACGAGGAAACCTCTGAATTTGAAGATTTCTATCTGTTTCGTATGAAGATTAACGATGCCGGCAACTCATTCATCCCTGACACCGAATCGCAGGATATCCGCTTTGTCTTCCGTAACGATTCGCTCATACGTCTCGACGACAATAGCGACGGCGTGGTGCTTGCACTTGCCACTGCTGAGGGCGAATGGGTTGGTTTTGCCGACTTTGCAAGCGAATGGCATAAGGAGAAGGCTCCCATTGAGGCTCCGTCTGCTTCTGCCACCGTCTCTGACTATATGATTACGTACGGAAATGATGAGAACGACAGGGATGCTGCATTGGTGAAGGTGGCGCTCGAAGGTGACGGCTTCTACATCAGCAATCTCTCCGGCAGCAATCCGGATGCTTGGGCTAAGGGTAAGGTAGACGGTGACAAGGTGGTGTTCGACGGCATGAAATACCTGGGTGTTGACCCCGTTTTGGGATATCATACGTATTTCGCTCCCTCTGGCAAGCAGAAGGTGACATGGGAGGAATATGACTATACCTTTGATAGTCTCTACTTCGAGAAGGAACTTGTCTTTGCTTACGACCGTACGGCTAATACGCTGAAGTCAGAAACCAACTTCCTTGTAAACGCAGGTAAGAATGTTGTCTATAAGGTCAACGAGTATGAGAAGCCTATGCTCACTCCTTGGAAGGAGGAGGCTGGCACGCCGAAGGATCCTTCTGTATTTGAATTTATGCCGTATGAGAGCGAGTATGGTTATGGCTGTATGCAGATACACGTGAATAAGGAATCGACAGATGGCAAGTTGCTCAATCCCAACAAGCTCTTCTACAATATTTACTTCGACGACGCTCTCTTCACTTTCTATCCTGACGAGTATGCCGCATTGGTGGACGAGATTACTGACGTGCCCATCGACTTTACTGACAACAACGATATCGTGAAGAAGGGTACTAACAGAAAGATATACTACTTCTTGCAGGGAATGACTACTGTAGGCGTTCAGGAAATCTATAAGGACGGTGACACGACATACAAGTCGAACCTCGTAAGCTATAAGGTGGACGAGAGGGGCAATCTGACTGGCATCAGCCGCGACATCACCACTGGCAGCGAAGACGTTAAGAGCGTGTCTTACACCGACCTCGCAGGTCGTCGCATCAGCAAGCCCGCTCACGGCATCTTCCTCAAGACCGTTAAGTATGCTGACGGTTCGCAGAAGACCGTTAAGTATGTTAGATAATATGTATCATTGAAAAGAATGAATTGTATGAGAAACATATTTAGTACATTACTGCTTGTCGCTTCGCTGGCATTGATGCCTGAGGCTGTCATGGCAGGAACCGGTAAGGTGGCATATACAGCCAATATGTCTGGTAAGGTGTCTGACTATGGCACAGGAAAGAAAGAGAATTATGACGTGGCTGTACGTCTCGTTGGAAAGGACCTTAAGGGTCTGAAGATTGAGGACATCAGCGTGCCCGTAGCTTTCACTGACGCTAATGTTTCGGACGTGAAGATGTGGGTTACTCGTAGCCTTGCGCTCGATGACAAGAAGAAGAATCTTGTGGACGGCGTTACTGTTGACGGCGTAATCTCCAACGGCACGTTAAGCGCTACGCTCGCTTCTCCGTACACCATTGAGGCTGATACGCTCTATGTGGGCTATTCGTTTAATATTACAAAGCTTGCGAAGGACACCAAGAAGCCTGTCAAGGTGACTATGGAGGAAAGCCCGCTCGGCTTCTTTGTCCACAGCTCACGTACGTATCTGAAGTGGATGGACAAGTCGGCAGAGTATTGCTCGGCTTTGGAGATTGTTCTCTCCGGCGTTGAGACTGACGCTGCCGGCATCGACGCTTTCGGCACTATCCACGGCGAGAAGAACAAGCCGACGGATGTGACTTTCGTTATCCGCAATCACGGTGCCAATGCGGTCAGCTCCATTGACTACAGCTACATGGTGGGAACAACGAAGAAGACCGGACACAAGGATTTCGAGATTCCGGTGCCTGCCTACTATGACGCAGCAGCCAAGATGGACATCACTCTGGACGCTGTAGATACGAAGGGCGACTATCCGTTCTCGTTCACTATGGACAAGGTCAACGGAGTGGCTCAGCAGTCTGCTGCTTATGAGGGAAATCTCAAGATATACAACGTCCTGCCCAAGCGCCGCTCTGTAATGGAGGAGTATACGGGCACATGGTGTGGTTATTGTCCGCGCGGCTTTGTCGCGCTTGAGGTGCTCGACCGCCTTTATCCGGACGACTTCATCGGACTGTCTTATCACAATGCAGACACCATGGAGGTGATGACTTCTGACCAGTATCCTCTTGCTGCAAGTGGTTTCCCCTCAGCCGAGATTGACCGCCGCACAGGAATGGTAGACCCGTTCTATGGCATGCAGAACACTGGTTTCGGCATCGAGCAGTTGTGGAAGCAGCAGTGTGAGGTATTGGCTCCTGCCAACATCTCTACAGAGGCTTCTTACGACGAGACCGGCAAGAAGATTAACGCCAAAGCCACTATGGTGTTCCCCGGTGACAGAACTGACGCTGACCGCTTTAAGGTGGAGTTTGTGCTTGTCGCTGACGACCTTCATGGCGAGGGCAACAGCTGGGCTCAGAAAAACTATTTCACGCCTGACAGCAAGGAGGAGCTGATGTTTGACGAGGCTGCACCGTTCGTGCAGGGCAATGAGAAGGTTGTAGGTCTGCACTTTAATGATGTGGTAATGGCTACGACACGTCTCACCACGGGTCTTGCTGCTCTTCCCTCTAACGTAGTTGAGGAAGTGCCGGTGACAGTGGAAGGCTCGTTCGATGTGGATGCCATTAAGATTATGCAGGACGCACGCAAGTTCCGCATCGTGGCTCTCCTCATTGACAGCACAGACGGAACCATCGCCAATGGTGCCAAGGCTCCCGTTACGGGCAGCGAGCACACTGGCATTACCACTCTCGGTGCAGACAAGCAGGACTGTCCGGTGGCTTATTACGACCTCGATGGTCGCCGCCTCCAGCAGCCGCGCCACGGTCTTAACATCGTTCGCTTCGCCTCTGGCAAGAGCGTTGTTAAGGTGGTGAAGTAAGAGAACAAGATTATCTAAATAAAAAACTCGTTGTAAACGTCCAAGCAGGACGCTTACAACGAGTTTTTTAGTTTAGAGTTGAGGGTTTAGAGTTTAGAGTTATGATTAGTTGTGGTGTGAGAGTTCTTGCTAAGGCAAGCGACAAAGCCGACAGATGATTACCTTTTCTGATTAACAAATACATATCATAATTCTCAACTCTCAACTCTCAACCCTCAATTTATCGTGAGTGTTGCGTCAGGCAGTCCCTCTGCCGATACAGTCAGCGTTATGCTTCCTTTTCCCTTTGTTCCAACTACAATTACCATTTCGCCGTTGAAGAGCGGCATGCTGTCCGATGTGAATGGCACGAGAGAGGTGGCATCACCGTTGCAGGTGGCTCTCAGAGAGCCTGCTCCCTTGACGCTTGCCTTTATAAGGTTGGAGGCGGTGGGGCAGGGATTGCCGTCGCGGTCGGTCAGCGATACGGTTACGAAAGCCAGATCGTCCTCCGCCGGATTGAGCGTTGTGCGGTCTGCTTTAAGGACTATGTGGGCTGGAGCGCCGGCTGTGCGGACAGTTTGCGTGTCAGCCACCGTGCCGTCGTAATTGTATGCCACGACGCGCAGTTCGCCCGGCTCATACTTCACGTTGTTCCAACGAAGACGATAACGGTCGAGATGTGTGTTGGGATTCTTCACGATGCGTCCCTGACTCTTTCCGTTAACGAAGAGTTCGGCACTCGGATACGACGTATAGCAATACACAGGCGTTGTCTCTCCCTCGCGTCCCGGCCATGTCCAGTGGGGCAGAAGGTGCAGGGTGGGCGAGTCGTTGCGCCAGTGAGAGCGATAGAGCCAGTAGCGGTCCTTGGGCAGTCCTGCAAGGTCGCAGATGCCGAAGTAGCTCGAACGTGAAGGCCAGTACTCGTCGTAGGGCGACGGTTCGCCGAGATAGTCATATCCGGTCCATACGAATTCGCCTATAACATAGTCGCGGTCGTCCTGCATCTTCCAGTCGTCATCGGGCAGATTGCTCCACGGACAGTATTCCACGTCGTACGACGAGCATTGTCCGTCGGGATAAGTCTTCGAGTCAGACACCTCCACTGGGAACTTATACACTCCGCGTGAGCTTACCGTCGAGGCTGTCTCCGAGCCCAAGAGGAATCCCTTTGGCAGCTGACGGATGTTCTTGTCGTATTTATGTACGCGGTAGTTGAATCCAGGAACGTCCATTACCTGGGCGAAACCCGACTTCAGCGCATCCTCCGCACGGTCCATTCCCTGCGTCACAGGGCGTGTGGGGTCGAAGCGATGGCAAAGGTCCTGCAGGTGCTTCGATATGTCGCGTCCATCCTCGCTCCACTGTTCGGGTATCTCGTTGCCGATGCTCCACATCACGATGGACGGATGGTTGCGGTGGTTGCGTACCAGATTCTCTATGTCCTTGTCAGCCCATTCCTTGAAGTTAAGGGCATAACCGTTCTTGCATTTCGGATAAATCCACATGTCGAAACTCTCCGCCATGACCATCATACCCATCGAGTCGCACACCTCCATCTGCCATGTAGAAGGCATGTTGTGAGCTGTGCGGATGGCGTCGCAACCCATCTCCTTCATTGTTCGTATCTGACGGATGAGCGCAGACTTGTTGACAGCGGCTCCAATCGGACCAAGGTCGTGATGCAGGCATACTCCCTTTATCTTGCGCGACACGCCGTTAAGCTGAAAACCGTCATGCTGAGCCACACGAACTGTGCGTATGCCGACCTTCTGCTGTGTCTGGTCAACGAGCTTTCTCTTGCGATAGAGACGTGTTACGAGCTTATAGAGATAAGGCGATTCGGGCGACCATAGCTGTGCGTTGTCCACGTTCAGCGTCTTTATGATATTACCCTCAGCGTCGAAGTCGGCATTCTTTATCTGCGCGACAGTCTTTCCTGCGGCGTCAACGAGCAGGTTCTCCACGGTAAGCGTCTTGTCAGCGTTCTTCACGTTGGTGCAGATGCTAACCTCCGCCTTGCCGTCTGCGATGGAAAGAGTGCGGAAATAGCTGCCCCATTGGTGGATGTGGGCTGCGTCAGCATTGGTGACAAGCTGCACAGGACGATAAAGACCGCCACCCGGATACCAGCGCGAACTTTCCTCGCGGTTGTTGAGGCTGACGCTTATCTCGTTCTTTCCCTTCTTCAGGTACGGCGTTGCGTCCACGCGGAAAGCGTTATATCCGTATGCCCAATGTCCGGCAAGGTGTCCGTTTACATACACGTGTGGGTCAGCCATAGCACCGTCAAACTCAAGTATGGCGGAAGCCGGCACCTTCTTTAGATTTACGGAAGTCTTGTAGAAGCCTCTACCAATCCAAGGCAGCGCGCCCGAACGTCCCGACTTCTCTGTCTTCTCCGTCTCTCCGTTCTGCTCAATGGCAACAAACTGCAGGTCCCACTTCTTGTCGAAGGATCCGCTTATGGCCCAGTCGTGCGGCACGGTCACCGGTTTATAGCTGACGCTGTCTCGCGAGAATTGCCACGTCTTCAGATTTATTGTGTTGCGCTGCGCCGAGGCTGTAAGAGCCGAGGCAAGCGCAATGGTAAGTAATGTTAGTTTATTCATATGAGGATTGTTGTTTATCACATTATTAATAGTTGTCTGCTCTGAAGTCGGCGAAGCTCTTCATTGCCTTCACCACCTTTCCCGTGTGGTTGTCAAAGAGTCCACGGTTTATCCAACTGCCAATGACTTTCTTTCCGCTTTCGTTTTCTTCGGGGAACCACCAGTATAGACCGGTCACTTTAGGATGTCGTTTGAGCATATCCACAAGCTCCTTCGTGAATCGGTCCTGACCTTCTTCCGAAATAGCATACAGGTCGGAATGTTCGTCCTTCGATTTAGCCCATCTGTCGTTGTCGTGAGAGTAATAGAACGCGGTCTCTACGATCATTATGTCCTTCTCGGGGAAGTCAACGGCGAGTGAGTCGAGTGTCCGTGAGAGGTTGGGTATGTCCTTGTGCCACATAGGATAGTATGACAGTCCGATGATGTCATAGTCTACGTTATTATTACGCAAGCGCATGTAGTAGTTTTTTGTGGCGTCCCAGTCTCCTGCATGTTCCGTGTGTATGATAATGCGTGCATTAGGGCAAACCTCACGGCAGGCACGCACGCCGCTCTTCAGCAGGTCTGTCAGCACGTCCCAGTTCTTGTCGTTAAAGGGGTCGGTCTTTGCCGTAGGCCAAAGCATTCCGAAAGTAATCTCATTGCCCACTTGTATCAGGTCTGGGGCGCAACCGTTCTGCTTCAGATGTCTCAGGGCATGGGCGGTATGTTCGTAAACCGAGTCACAGAGTTGTGCTGGTGAGCATTTCATCCACGCTTTTGGAGTGAACTGCTTGCCAGGGTCTGCCCAAGTGTCGGAATAGTGGAAGTCGAGCATAAGATTCATGCCAGCTTTCTTTATCTGCTTGCAGAGCGGAGTGATATAGTTGAGGTCTTGGCATACTCCTTCGTCCTTGTTCTCGGACGGAGCATCCGCCGGATTGACAAAGAGGCGCACACGTGCAGCGTTCCATTTGTTGTCTTTCGCAATCTTAAGCAATGGACGGGCTTTGCCGTTAGCGTCAATGTATTTTGTCCCTGCCTTTTCGTAGGTGGGAAGAAGCGATATGTCGCCACCAAGCAGACGTGTCTGGGCTTGGGTTGTCGAGAATGACAATACGAGAAGAAAAGAAAGAATAAATTTCATTGTCTTGTTTTTTCAGGAAAGTGTAGGTGGCTACGGCATTGCTGTCGTAGCCACCTTTTAAAAACTCATGATCAACTTTATTTATTTACTACATTGTCACTAAATGCATTCAATACTGCTGTCGGCTTGCCGTTAGAGTCGAACGCTCCCTTGTTATAGTCGTTCCATCCTCCGTAGCACTCCGGCTCCCAATAGAAGATGCCGAGACATTCGGGCTTTGCCTTACATCCTTCCACCATCTTCTTCATCATGGCAGCGGCGTTCTCTGAGTCCCAAGCCATGCCGATCTCGCAAATCATAACCTTGCAGTTATAGCGAGAGGCGAGGGTGGAGATGTTTGTGAGGCAGTCGTCGGTGGCTGTCTGCCAGTTGTCGTCCTCAGGATAGAGCGACATACCGATGACGTCCCATTTGGCTCCGGCAGCCTTCAGACCGTCAAACATCCATGTGAATCCGCCGATTTCGTTGCCGCGGTCGATGTGGATGATGCACTGAGCGTCGGGATAGACAGCCTTGGCAGCGTCGTATCCGGCGTTGTTGAGAGCTGCGTAATTGTCAAACTTGTTGTCGCTGACAAGACCGAGAGGCCAGAGCATGCCCGTGCGGGTCTCGTTGCCTATCTGCACCCACTCCACGTCGATGCCGTTGTCCTTGAGCGTAGTGAGCACGTCCTTTGTGTGCTCAGCCACGGCAGCCTTCATCTTCGTGAGGTCGTCCTTGAAGTCTGTCCAAGCGGCGGGGATGTTCTGCTTGCCTGGGTCAGCCCATGAGTCGGAGTAATGGAAGTCAATCATGATGCGCTCGTCGAGCGTCTTGGCACGCCAAGCCTTTACGAGCACGTCCTGCTTGCCTGACCATCCGTCTGCGGGGTCCACCCATACGCGGATGCGCACCGAGTTGGTGCCGAGGTCGCGGAGCAGCGTCATGCAGTCCTGCTCCGAACCTTTAGCGTTATAGAACTTCTTGCCGCTGGTTTCCATCTCTGTCAGCCAGCTGATGTCCGCACCCTTGGCAAAGCCAGTCATGTCGTATTTGGGTTCGGTCTGCGGGGTTGTATCTGTGTCGTCGCTGCATGAAGAGAACGCGATGAATGCGAAGGCAGCGAAGAGGAATGTTTTTAGGATTTTCATTTTTTCTGAGCCTTATTGGGCCTTTCTGGGCACTGGGCCTTTTAAGCCTTACTGAGCCTTTCTGGGCCTCTTTAAGTTATTGGTAATTAAATTTTGCTGGGGGCTTCTGCTTATTCTTAGCTTCTGCTAATCCTTTGCTTCAGCCTATTACTTGCTGTAGCTCCACTTCTTTGTCTTCAGATCCACGGTAATGGTTACTGTTTCGCCGGCTTTGGCTCCTTCGTCAAACCAGATGTTCCATGCTCCGGCGTCTGAGGAGAGTGTGTAGAGGTCGCTGGGGTCGGAGCCGTAGACTACGGAGTTGTCGCGGTCAACGATTTTGAAGTTCTCCCAGTCGGCGGTCAGCGTGTAGGTGCCGCTGTATGTGGTTTCGCCGGTCTTGGCGAGGTGGGCGAGTTCTATGGAGATGTCGTCCTTGTTAACCATGAAGAGCTCTGAAGGATATTGTGTCTCGGGCTCGTCTGTGGCGTTGAGGTCCACCTTGCCTTCCAGTACCGAATAAGTCAGATAACCGTTGGCGTCGGCTGCCACCACCACTGTGTATGTGCCAGCCTTGGCGATGGTGAATGACGTTGAGGCATCAGCCTGGGTCAGCTTGCCGTCGGCAGCAGCGAAGTGCAGCGTCTTGTCGTTGGCATAGTCGGTGCGTGTGGTCTTGTCATACTCCTTGCCGTCGGCGTCTATGGTGACAGCCTCGTTAGCGGATGTGGTGGTGATGTAGTAACCCCACTTCTGACTCTTCGAGTAGTATGTCATGTCGTTGCCGTTGGCGCGAATCTGCGAGAGTAATGTGGCTGTCCATTCCATTTCCTTCGTGTCCACCTTCACAAACCATGCACCCGAACCGTCTGCGAACCAGCAGTTCCATGCGTCGCTTGCGTTGCTTATCTCGAAGGCATGACCGTCCACGGCGTAGTTGCCCCATGTGTCGCCCGAATATTCATAGAACCAGCAGTTGAGCCACGGCGTAGCGTTAATATAACCTGTATATACGCCGTCTGCCTCGGGTGAGTGTAGATAGCTGATGGTGTCGGTCTTGTTGGATGCGAGCACTGCCATCTTGGTCATGTCCACGAAGTACGGCGTTACGCTGACGCGGCAGACATTGCTGTACTGCGGCTCCATGTTGTTGCCCGCTACAGCCTTGATGCGGAAGTAGAGCTGTCCGGCTGTTCCGACCGGCAGACCCAGACTCTTTGCGAGTGTGTTAAGCTCCGTGCCTGTGTAAGCCTTGGTGAGTGCGCTTACGGCTGATGACGAAGCTCCGCTGAAGTCCTCCGAAGCCGAAGCCTCGATGTAAGTCTTGAGGAGGTTGTCAGGCACGGGATTGTTCTCGTCGCTTGAGAGCAGCGTCGGGTTCTTCCAGGCGAGCTGCATTACTATTTTGGCACGCTGGCTTACGTCCAGCTTCACCTCCGAAGTGGTGGCTATCAGTTCGGACGGAGCCATTCCGTCCACGTAGATTGTGTCGCCGTCGTTGTTGCAACTTGCGCAGAACAACGCAACACAAAGGTACAGAAATATTTGGCTTAATATCTTGTTCATGTCGGTTTTTTCTATATTATTACTACTTACTACTATTCTCTTTCTTAATATCCCTCATTCTTCAGATTCGGGTTGGCGGTGAGGTCAGTCGACGGGATGGGGTAGTAGTTATACTTGTTGTCCACTGCCATGCCGTCCTTCGTTCCACCCTTCCATTCCCATACATAAGAAGAAGTGGTGAACTCGCCGAAGCGGATGAGGTCGGTGCGGCGATAGCCCTCCATGTAAAGCTCGCGTGCACGCTCGTCGATGATAAACTCCTTGTTGAGCTGGCTCTCCTTGATGTTGCCGCTCTCGTCGCCGTAGGCACGCTTGCGCAAGTCGTTGATGTAAGCAAGAGCCTGAGTGCGTGAGCCGCCGTTGCCTCCTCTTACCACAGCCTCGGCGTACATCAGATAGACGTCAGCCAGGCGGAAGAGCGGGAAGTCGGTGGCAGCACCATAGGATGCCGTGTTGGAAGCCGTCTCGCCGTTGTCCTTCAGGTTGGTCCACTTCGTGAAGAGATAGCCTTCCTGCTGGTTGGTGAAGTCGCTGATGTTCTGCTGCTGTCCCTCGGTGAAGAACATATAGCGGTGGTCCTTGTCGCCGTCAGCGAACTTGGCAGTCAGGTTGCCGCGTGAACGGAAGTTGCCCCAAGGCGAAGCCACGCCAAGGTCGGCGGCGTTCTGCGCTGTGGACGTGCTGCTTGTCGAACCGCAGATAAGATACGTGGTCGATCCGTATGTGAGCAAGTGCTCTGGGTCCTGCGGCAGGGCGAAGATAATCTCGTTGGTGCGCTTGTCGTTGTCGGCATTGAAGAGCTGTGCGTAGTCGCTGTTGAGCGAATAGCCCTGTGCTATGGCATTGTTGCAAGCCTCGATGCACTCCGTGTATTTAGCTGTGCCCGTATAAGTCTCGGCATTGAGATAAAGCTTTGCAAGCAGCGTGTAGGCAGCTCCCTTCGAAGCCTCGCCGTAAGGACAGTCGTCCTTCGAAGCGAGATTGTTGACGCAGTCCTTCAGTTCAGACTCGATATATTCGAATGTCTGCTGCGGCGTGTAGCGTGGCGGAACGTACGTACCGATGGGGTCGTTCTCCGTTACAAAGGGAATGTTGCGGAAGAGGTCGAGCGCATGATAATAGAAGAGGGCACGCATGAAGCGGGCTTCAGCCTTATATCGGCGCAGCTTCTGCTGGTCCGAATCGCCGAACGACGAAATCTTCGAGTCAGAGCAGTTGCGCAAGAACTCGTTGCAGAGCGTAATGTTATAGTAGATGCGATAATACATGTCGCTCACCCAAGTGTCGTTGGCGTCCCACTTCATGAAAGAGATGTTGGTCATGTCGTCGCCCGTGAGCCACGTGTAAGCCATCTCGTCCGTAGGACCCTCCTGAAGGTTGAGGAAGGTACGCATATAGTTCTCGCCGTGGTTTGACGAATAATCCACGCCTGACGACTCCTGTCCGGTGGCAGTCATCGAGGCATATATCTTGCCAAGCACAGCCTCATAGTTCTGCACGTTGGTGTAGACCTGCTCTGAAGTGGTCTCGTTATGCGGGAATTGGTTGAGGTCGTCGGTGCAGGCGGTGTTGAGAGTGAGAGCCGCAGCAGCGATGCAACCAAGAATATATCTGTTCATAGTTTTTCTTAATCTGACAATTAATAAATAATAAATACTAAATACTAAATACTAAATACTTAGAACGTCAGTCCCAGACTCATTGTGTATGTTCTTGGACGCGGATAGAAGCTGCTGTCCACTCCGTTGGGCACCTCAGGATCGGCTCCTGAATAGTTGGTGATGCAGAACACGTTCTGAACCATTGCCGAGAGCGACAGAGAGCACCACTTGGTTATCTTACCGAAGTTGTAGCTCAGGTTGATGTTGTCCAGCTTGAGGAACGAAGCGTTCTCCACGTAGTAGTCAGACAGATACTGGCGTGTCTGGAATCCGGTCTTCATATAGCTGCGGTTGAGGTTGTTGAGCTGCAGTCCGTCAGCCCAAGTCTCAAGCTCCCATGCGCCGGTGTTCATCGCTGTGGCGTTATACACGTAGTTGCCGATATTTGCGCGGAAGCTCATGCCGAGAGTCAGCTGCTTGTAACGTGCCGACGTTGAGAGACCCATGATATAGTCGGGCATCGGCGAGTGATAACGATAGCGGTCGGCATCATTGATTACGCCGTCCTTGTTGGTGTCGGCGTATGCACCCTCGATGGGCTTGCCGTTACGGTCGTAGAGCTGGTGGTAAACGTAGAACATGTTGGGAGCATAACCCTCGGTCAGCACCTGAATCATGTTGTTGTCCTTAACGGTCGGACCAACCATCATGTTGGTCTTCTCGTCGGTCTGCACGAGCGAGAGGTTCTTCACCTTCATCTTCTGCCATGTGAAGTTGTACGACACGTTCCATTCCCAGTCCTTGGTCTGGATTGGAGTGGCGTTGAGCGTCACCTCAATGCCGTGGCTGTCCACGTTGCCCACATTGGTGGTGACGGTCTTGCCGAACTGCGTACCTGCAGCAGCCGGAACCGTTGCGATAAGGTCCTTGGTCTTGCGGGTGTAGAAGTCGAACGAACCTGAGATGCGGTTGTTGATGAATCCGAAGTCGAAGCCCACGTTCCAAGAGTCGGTGGTCTCCCATTTAAGGTTCGACACGTAAGCCTCCGGTCGGTAAGTGTTCGTCCATGAGCCGTTGACGTAAGCCTCGGCTCCCGTGGCGCTGTAAGTATAGACGGGCAGGTAATTGTAATTGCCGCCCACCTCCTGCTGACCTGTTACGCCGTAAGAGGCGCGGATCTTGAGATTGCTCAGCACCTTGTTGTCCTTGAGGAACTTCTCGTTAGACACGGTCCATCCCAGACCCACTGACGGGAACGTACCCCAGCGATAGTCGCTGCCGAAGCGCGAGCTGCCGTCGCGACGCATCGTGGCTGTGAGCAGATAGCGACCGTCGAACGAATAGTTGACGCGACCGTAGTAAGAGAGCAGCGTGTGGCGATAGTCCTCAGCCTTGTGTGTCTTGAGCTGTGCGCCAGCCATGTTATATTCCGTTGTAGCGGGCGACGTAGACTTCCAGTACTGATAGTCATAACCGATGGTGGCGTCCACGTTGCTCTTAGCCTCCTCAAAGTAATGACCGTAGTTGGCGTATACGGTCAGAAGGTTGTTGAGCTTCTTCTGCGGACCGTAGTTATAGTTATAACCGCCGTCGAAGAAGTAAGAAGCGGCATAGTCGGGCACGCGGGTGTGTCCCTTACCCTCAGCCACGTCCGTGCCCACCGTTGCGTGGAGCTTTACGTCGGGGAAGAAATGCAGCTTATAGTCAACGTCGAAGTTGCCGATAAATCGCTTGACGTCGCTGCCAGCGTCATACATATCCACCAGTCCGCGCGGGTTGCGCTGTCCTTCAGCCGTATTGATAGGGTTGCCCGTTGCGTCGATTGACTCTGTGTAGCCGCCGAGAGCCGACGAACCTGAGCGTACGGGCAGCGTAGGATTGAACGTAGCGGCTGCCCAGATGGCGCTGCCGTTATAGAATGAGTTCTTCGTCAGCGATCCCTTGGCGTTGAGCGTAAGCTTCAGATGGTCCTGGAAGAAGCTCGGATTGAGCACCAGGCTACCCGTGAAACGCTCCGACTGGTCGCCGCGGATGATGCCGTTCTGATTGGCGTAGCCCACGGAAGCGCGGAAGGGAAGTCCCTTGACGAGAGTACCTGAGAGCGAGAGGTTGTTGTCTGTGGAGAGCGCCGTGCGATAAACCTCGTCATACCAGTCTGTGTTGGCTGTGCCGAGCAGAGCCTTCTGAGCGTCGGTGCCCTGAGCGTTGATGACCGAGCGGAACTCGTCAGCGCTGAGGATGTCCACCATCTGCGCACGTGTCTGCACGGTGTTGGTGGTGGTGAACTGCACGTTGAGCTTCGATTCAGAACCCTTCTTCGTGGTGATGATGATTACGCCGTTGGATGCACGCGAACCGTAGATGGCTGTTGAGGCTGCGTCCTTGAGCACGGTCATCGACTCGATGTCCTGCGGATTGATCATGCTGAGGAAGTTGTCGGCGCCAGAGATGCCGCCAAGCTCCAAAGGCACACCGTCAACGACAATCAGCGGGTCGTTGCTGGCGTTCAATGAAGCGCCGCCACGGACGCGGATGGTGCTGCCCGACGTAGCCGAACCAGAGTTAGACATAATCTGCACACCCGAAACCTTACCGTTGATAAGCTGTTCGGGAGACGATATGGCACCCTTGTTGAAGTCCTTCGCCTTCACGGTGGAAACCGATCCGGTGAGGTCGCTCTTTCGTGTGGTGCCGTAGCCCACCACCACAACCTCACCGATCTGGCGGTCGTTAGTGTCGAGCGTGATGTTTATGACGTCGCCCTTGAGCTGCACGGTCTTGGCTATGTAACCAATATAAGATACAGTAATCTGCTTTGTTCCGGTCGGAACAGTAAGAGTGTAATTGCCGTCGATGTCGGTCACGGCTCCCGTCTTGCCTCCGTCCAAAGTGATGGTGGCACCCATAAGCGGTTCTTTGTTATTGGCGTCGGTGATGCATCCCTTGATGATGCGGTTCTGCGCCTGCGCTGAGAGAGAAGCGGCGGAAAGTGCGCCAGCCATCATCAGCGTGAAGAAACGGCTCTTTTTGTTTCCTTTTGTTTGATTCATGTCTTGAATACGTTTAGGTAAATTATGGTTTTTAATTATAATATTCGATTCGTTCAGCTTAACACGTTATGTGCGTTTTCTTGTTGGAAGATTTGAAACGGTTAGGTTTTTTCGTCGGCTGCAAAATTACAAACGCTGACAAAAAACGACGTTACAAATTAGACAAATGGCAAAACAAATCGGACAAAACCCTCGCTAATCCCCGATAAATAAAGGGTTTGGCAAATTTGTAAAGAGGAGAGGGGAGAAATGGATGGTAAATTAATGTATATCGTTTAGTCTGTTAGGTAGGCATGGCTGGCAGTCTAAAAAACATGTCTTCATGTCTTCATGTCTAAAAAACATGCTTCTATTGCCTTTTTTGTGTGGTTTAGCATCGCTTTTGACCCCATAATATATAAGAAAAGCCTCTTTTCCTCTCCAATACAGCCGCGGTTGGAGTGGAAAAGTGGCTGTTTTGCTTGATAATAGGGGCTGTATTGGAGTGCTAAAGAGGCTCTATAGTACCCCAATAATGCTTGTTTAGCTCCATTATTCATTGCACACTTTCTTTCTTGTCTGCATAACCGTATGTGCATCAGTGTACTATTGCTGCACGCTCAAAACTCGCAAATTTCGCACAAGTGATTTCTTGGTGCGCTGAACGAGGAGTATTGAGCGTTAGAAATGCAAATATTGTCAGGCAAACTCACCGCTAAATAGAAATTTATCAGCGAGACGAATTAACAACGAAAGTATATTATATATTGCCTTAGACGGCGAAACAACGAATTTGAACGAATTTACGAATTTTTGCGGTGTTCTTCATCCAACAATTCGTTAATTCGTTTTAATTCGTTGTTTCCGCGTCTGAGCGTAATGATATATTTGTTGTTTCTTTAATTCTTCTCAACGATAAACTGCAATTTATCTGTGAGACAGTCTGCCTAATATAGTATAACTCTCAACTCTCCATTCTCAACTCTCCACTAAACCCAACTTCCGATTTTAAGATTTTTTTATTTTCCGCGTGCTCTAAAAGTCCGTAAAATTGCCGACATCCCGATATATTTGTTGTATATTTGCACTTGCTAAAAATTAATTTATGAAGACAACAAATCTATTACGATCTACAGCGGTGGCTGTGTTGTTGCTCTTTATGGGCATCATCAATGCAGCGGCTGCTCCAAACCTCACCCAGTATGTCAATCAGTACGTCGGAACAGGTGGACACGGTCATACGTTTATGGGCGCCAATGTGCCCTTCGGACTCGTGCAGCTCGGCCCCACGGAGCCTACGCGCGGTTGGGACTGGTGCTCAGGCTATTATTATGACGACAACGAGCTTATAGGCTTCGGCCACATGCACCTCTCAGGTACCGGCATCGGATGTCTCGGCGACGTGGCTTTCCTGCCCATCAAGGACAGCAAGCAGACGGCGGCACGCTTCTCGCACGACGACGAGAAGGTGCACCCGGGCTATTACTCGCTCCGCCTTCACGAACCCGAAGTGCTCGTGGAGCTTACCGCTACGGAACGTTGCGGCTTCCATCGCTACACATTCCAGAACGGCGCCAAGGCACAGCTCGCCCTCGACCTCTCGCAGTGCATAGGATGGGACAAGCTCAATGACTGCCTCCTCACACAGGAGACACCCACACGCCTTACCGGATTCCGCCGCTCCAACGGATGGGCAGCAGACCGCCGCATCTATTTCGACATCGAGTTCTCGCAGCCCGTAACCGTGCAGCGCCTCGACTCGATGGAGCGTGTTATGATTACTGTCAGCGACGCCACGAAGCCGTTGTTGGTAAAGGTGGCGCTCTCGCCCGTCAACATCGACAAGGCAAAAGCCAACATGGCTGCCGAACTGCCCGCATGGGACTTCGACGCCGCCGTTAAAGCAGCCGATGAGGCTTGGAACCGTCAGCTCTCGCGCATCGAGATTCAGACCAACGACCTCACCAAGAAGCGCATCTTCTATACTGCCATGTATCATCTCATGACCTCATGCTCTAAGTTCAACGACGTTGACCTCGAGTATCGTGGCGCAGACGGAAAGGTGCACAAGGCTGACTTCACCAACTACACCACACTCTCGCTCTGGGACACATACCGCGCTTCACACCCGCTCATGAGCTTCCTCTTCCCAGAGATGCAGCGCGACTTCGCCAAGACATTCCTCAACATCTACAAGCAGCAGGGACGCCTCCCCGTATGGCATCTTATGGGATCGGAGACCGACTGCATGGTGGGCAACCCCGGTGCCATCGTACTTGCAGACCTTACCATGAAGGGACTGGTGGAGGACAAGGAGCTTGCCTTCGAAGCCCTGAAAGCCACACAGATGAAGGACGACCGTTCGCTCGGTCTACTCAAAGAGCACGGCTACATCCCCTGGAACCTCGAGCCTACCAATGAGACCGTGGCAAAGGCGCTGGAATACTGCGAGGCTGACGACGGCGTGGCTAAGGTGGCTAAGATGCTCGGCAAGACAGCCGATCAGGAATACTTCTACAAACGTTCACGCTCATACAAGAAATACTGGGATCCGAAGACACGCTTCCTCCGTGCCATCAGCACCGACGGTACCTTCCGCGAGCCCTTCAATCCCTTCTTCGCAGAGCACCGCACCAACGACTACACCGAGGGCAACGCTTGGCAATACACCTTCCTCGTTCCCCACGACGTGCGTGGCCTTATCTCGCTCTTCGGTTCGGACAAGGCATTCATGACCAAGCTCGACTCGCTCTTCTTCGTAGAAGGCTACGCCGGCGACAACGCTTCGCCCGACATGTCAGGCATGACAGGACAGTATGCCCACGGCAATGAACCCAGCCACCATGTTATATATATGTATAACTACGCCGGACGTCCCGACAAGGCAGCCCCCATGCTCCGCAAGATGATGAACGAGATGTATCGCGACCAGCCCGACGGACTCTCAGGCAATGAGGACGTAGGTCAGATGTCGGCATGGTATATCATCTCTGCCATGGGACTCTATCAGGTGGACCCCGTAGGCGGACGCTTCGTAATCGGATCGCCGCTCTTCGACAAGGCATCCGTAAACGTCGGCGGCGGCAAGAAGTTCACCGTCGTGGCTAAGAACAATTCGGACCGCAACATCTACGTGCAGAGCGCACGCCTTAACGGCAAGCCCCACAGCAAGTCATACATCGAGTTTGATGACATCCGCCACGGCGGAACACTGGAGCTGGTGATGGGTCCGAAGCCCTCTAAGTGGGGTACAAAGAAGGCTGACAGACCGTAAAGCTGGCAGCCGGACAATCAGAGAGAAAAAACAACAGGTCATACACAACTTAATATTTTACTGTTATGAATCTTCATCTAAGTTCACAGATTGTACTTAACAAAGTTCCTGAACAGTACTACCGTCCTCGTACAGCAGTGGAGCGTTCAGAGATTACGCGTTGCGAGAAAATCTTCACCGACATCTTCCCAAGCGTGGAAGAAGGAGCCAAGCTCATTGCTGACAGCGTGGAGAAGGAGATAAAGCGTGCCAAGGAAGCAGGCAGAAAATGCGTGCTCGCCCTCGGTACGGGTCTCTCGCTCACTCCCGTCTATGAGGAACTCGTGCGCCGTCATAAGGAATGCGGACTGAGCTTCGACAATGTCGTAGTGTTCAACGCATACGAATATTTCCCCCTCAACGCCGATAGCAAGCACAGCGCCATCAGCCAGCTGCGCACACGCTTCCTCGACCATGTGGACGTGAAGGCAGAGAATATACACACACCCGACGGACACATTGGACAGGAAGACGTCCTCGAGCACTGCCGCGCCTATGAGCAGCTCATTGCAGCCGAAGGCGGACTCGACATCGCCCTCCTCGGCATCGGACGTATGGGCAACATCGCCACCAACGAGCCGGGCTCGAGCCTTGCATCGCAGAGCCGCATCATCCTCATCGACCAGACCTCACGCGATGAGATGACCAACAGCTTCGGCACACAGGAGCAGGTGCCGCCGTGCTCCATCACCATGGGCGTGCACACTCTCCTCTCAGCCCACAAGATGTTCCTTACGGCATGGGGCGAGGAGAAGGCAGAGATGGTGCAGAAGATTGTGGAAGGCCCAGTTACGGACGCCATCCCCGCATCCTTCGTACAGACACATAACGATGCCAAGTTTGTCTGCGACCTTGCTGCCGCCGCCAAGCTCACGCGTATCGTACATCCCTGGCTTGTCACCAACTGCGAGTGGACCGAGAAGACCATCCGCGCCGCCGTCGTCTGGCTCTGCCAGCTGCTGGACAAGCCAATCCTGAAGCTCACCAACAAGGACTATAACGAGAACGGACTTTCAGACCTGCTCGCCCGCTTCGGTTCGGCATACAACTGCAACATCAAGATATTCAACGACCTGCAGCACACCATCACAGGATGGCCTGGCGGCAAGCCCAACGCCGACGACACCAACCGCCCGGAACGTGCCATGCCGGCACAGAAGCGCGTGATAGTGTTCTCGCCGCATCCCGATGACGACGTCATCTCGATGGGTGGCACCATCCGCCGCCTCGTTCAGCAGAACCATGACGTGCATGTGGCATACGAGACCTCAGGCAACATCGCCGTGGGCGACGAGGAGGTGACACGCTTCATGCACTTCGTCAACGGATATAACCAGCTGTTCTGCGACAACAAGGACGAGGTGATAAAGAAGATGTATGCTGACATCAAGAACTTCCTCGCACAGAAGCGTCCGTCAGACATCGACACGCCTGAGGTGCGCACCATAAAGGGACTCATCCGTCGCGGTGAGGCACGCACAGCCTGCACCTACAACGGCATCCCCCTCGACCACGTCCACTTCCTCGACCTCCCGTTCTATGAGTCGGGCAAGATAGAGAAGCTCCCGATGACGGAGAAGGACGTCGAGATTGTACGTGCGCTGCTCCAGGAAGTGAAGCCGCATCAGATTTACGTGGCAGGCGACCTCGCCGACCCGCACGGCACACATCGCAAGTGTACGGACGCCGTACTCGCTGCCGTGGACCTCGAGAAGCAGGCAGGCGCAGCATGGCTTGACGACTGCCGCGTCTGGATGTATCGCGGAGCGTGGGCAGAATGGGAAATCGAGAACATTGAGATGTGCGTGCCTATGTCGCCGGAGGAGCTTCGCGGCAAGCGTAACAGCATCCTCAAGCACTCTTCGCAGATGGAGAGCGCACCCTTCCTCGGCAATGACGAGCGTCTCTTCTGGCAGCGTGCCGAAGACCGCAACCATGCCACGGCAGAGCTTTATCATTCGCTCGGCTTGGCATGCTACGAGGCAATGGAGGCTTTCGTGCGCTACAATCCGTAACGCACGCTAAGATGTAAAGACTTTTCTTATAATTTTGTATATCCACATAACTTATTTCTGGGGGCGATTGGACGTGAGTCCGGTCGCCTTTTTTCGTATGCCTACAAATATGTTGACGATATTTGTGTCTAAAATTTTGTTTTTTATTTGGTTCTTTTAAAAAAATCGCTAACTTTGCAAAAAGAAAGAATAATATTTTACATTTTACCTACCACCTGCTGTGATTTAAACCAATGCGCCATAACACGAACAAAAATTCATTCCGCTTGTTTGCCCTTGCCACGGCGTTCATCGTCATGGCATTAGTCTCGGCATGCGGAGGCAAGACAGACCGTGCTGACGGCACCGATACCGTCAGGCTCAAACGTCTCAGCCAAATAGACGACTCAATTGTGAAGCGCGTCCCGAATATGGAGGCTATTGTGCATCAGGGAATGAAAAACGCAAAAGACAGCATCACCTATTACGAATATTATCTCAGACTTGCCCGTATCTACTGGCTCTCCACGGAGCCGGAGAGAGTGGACGCCTGCGTGCGCCGCATCGAGGCTTTCTGCAAGCGCGAGATGCAGACGAAGGAAGGCTGTAAGAATCAGTCCCGACTCAATTCGCTTCTCGCCGGCGCATACAACTGCCTTGCAGCTGTCAACCATAACTTTCATCGTGACCGTGAGGTGAGCGTGCCGATGTATAAGAAAGCGCTCGCCCTGCTAAAGAACAGCGACAGCAAGGAGGAAATGCCGAAGACGTACGCCAATCTTGGCGACGCATACATACAATGCAGCGACATCCCAGAGGCTGCACGCTGTTATCGTCGTGCCCTCTTCTTAGTGGATTCGCTCCGAATGCCTGAACAGGAGAACGTGACGCTCTATATGGGACTGGCTCAGATTTATCTGACGCTCGGCGACGAACGTAACGCCCTGAAGTATTATCGCGCCACGGAGAAACACTACTCCGACATGACGCCCGCCATGCAGTCATACTATCTCTGCAACTGCGGCAACTTCTATTACTTCACGAAGGATTATCCCTCCGCGTTAGGGATGTTTCTCAGGATGAAGCGGCAGCTTGAAGACAATAAGCTGCAGAACCACTTCGACATGTATCTTTGCAAGATAAACCTCGCCGACGTTTATCTTAATATGGACAGCCTCGCACAGTCGAAGTGCATGCTGGACGAGGTGGAGCCGTTCTTCCGTAGGGTGGGGGATGTCACAGCCAAATATTACTGCAACACCATCCGCATCGGACTGGCAGTGAAGGAGCATGACAGTCAGGAGGTGGCGAAGATTCTGGCGTCGGAGAAGCCTAATGATGCCGTGCCTTATATGATGGTGAACATCCGCAACCGATATCTGCGCCAGTACTATGCGTTCAAGGGAGATTATCGTAAGGCTTACACAACACTGGAGGAGGATGTGGCTTACACCGATTCGCTGGAACACAACAAGTCGAAGATGCGATCAGCCGAAATCATGGCTCGATTCCAGGCAGACACCACCCGACTGCATCACGACATTGCCATAGAGCACAAGAACGCCGTCATACAGAAAGCCAATACGAAGGTGTCTATAGCTGTGTCTGTAGTGCTGGTCTTGGTATTGATAATGGTGGTATGGCTGATGAGAATGAAGAAGAAACGCATAGAGTATCAGGTGGATATCCTCAATCTGAAGCTCCTCAATATGCGCAACCGCATATCGCCCCACTTCGTCTTCAACGTCCTGAACAACAAGATAGGTTCGTCAGACGAGAAGGAAGCATCAGAACTGGTGGCGCTCTCGAAGCTGATTAGGGCAAACCTCGACATGTCGCTGATGCCATGCATCACGCTGGACCGCGAGATGGACTACCTGCATAAGTACATCACGCTGGAGCGATATCTGCTTGGCGACGACTTCACATTCCATCTGGACATCTGCGAAGGACTGGACATGAGCACCATAAATATGCCCTCGATGTTCCTGCAGATTCTTACCGAGAACGCCATCGTACACGGACTGAAGGGATGGGAAGGACATAAGGAACTCTCCATCAGTATCACTCGCAAGCCCGTCAATGACGAGGCACGCGACGGAGCGATGCAGACGGTGGTGACCGTGACCGACAACGGACCCGGATTCAACCATCTCAGACTGAAGAAGAAAACTGGACTTGGGGTTATCACGCAGACCATAGCCGTGACTAACCAGCGAAACCGCAGGAAGATGCGGTTCGACATACATAACATCACCGACAAGGAAGGAAAGGTGAAGGGTTGTCAGGCAACATTAGCTGTGCCTGACGGAATACGTTATTGATACTTTTATTAAACACTTTAAACGGACATAGAGAAAGATGAACATCGCTATTGTAGACGACGACAAGACGGCTGCGAGATTGCTTGCCGATAAACTGAAGGGATTTGAGGAGGCTCATATCTCCGGCATTGCCGCTAACGGAATGGACGGACTGGCCCTCGTCATGGACACAAACCCCGACTTACTGTTCCTCGATATCGAGCTGCCGGACATCTCCGGCATAGAGTTTCTGGAACGCATCGCCGATTCGGCTGCAAGCGATTGTCGCGTGGTGATGTATACGGCACATCAGAAGTTTATGCTTTCCGCCTTCCGCAACCAGGCGTTCGACTATCTGATGAAGCCCATCGACGACCAGGAGCTGCGCACCATCATACGCCGTGTCTGCCTCGATATGCAGATGCCGAAGCCCGTTTCGCCGATGCGTGTGGCTTTGTCAGACAATGCCGCCAATGCAGTGACGATGTGTGCAGACGGCATCGGACGACGCACGGACGGCAAGTTCCTTATCTATACCAATGCCGTGGACTTCCGCCTTGTGGACGTTCGCGACATCGGCATCGTTGCTTATCAGCACGGTTCGAGAGTGTGGGAGATGTACGTCTCAGGCCTTGACAAGCCCATCCGACTGAAGCGAAACGTGACGAGCGACATGATTGTGGCGCTCGATCCGTCTCTTGTCCGTGTCAGCCAGAAGCACATCATCAATCTCACTTACCTTATGGAGGTGACCGACAATACGTGCCGACTCTTCCCTCCGTTCAACAATCTGACGGATGTGAAGGTGGGCAGATTCTACAGGAAGAAGCTCATCGAGATGTTCAGCGGCTTCTAAGTGTGCTTTGTCTTGGGTCAATCAAATGGCAGTACATATAATATAAGTATGTGATAAAGACTTGACTTGGCGGAAAAATGCGTAACTTTGTACCCTTAATGTGTTTTAAAAAGAAAGGATACAAGTAGAATGTTAGATTTACCAAAGGATCCGATGATGCTCTTCAGCGTCATCAATATGCGCTTGCGCGACATTTATCCATCGCTTGATGCGCTTTGTGACGACCTTCATGTCGACAAACAGGAGATAACAGACCGTCTGGCTGCCGCCGGATTTGAGTATAACGCTGAACAAAACAAATTCTGGTAATGAACACAAGACCTACACGCCACCACTACCTTGCGTTGCTCTCCATCGGCATTCCCATCATGATAGGACAGATGGGAATGATAGTGCTCAGCTTCGCCGACACGATGATGGTAGGTCATCACAGCACCATAGAGTTGGGTGCTGCTTCTTTCGTCAACAGTATTGTCAATCTTGTCATCATCGCAGGCACCGGATTCTCTTACGGACTGACCCCGATCGTAGGAGGAGCCTTCGGACGACGCGAGTTGGCTCAGGCAGGTTCGGCTCTCCGCTCCGCCCTTGTCGCCAACACGTTAGCTGCCGCTGTCATGGTATTGGCGCTCGGTACGCTTTATCTGTTTGTTGACCGACTCGGACAGCCTGACGAACTGATGCCGTACATACGCCCTTATTACCTGGTGTTGCTTGCGTCGCTGCCCTTCGTGATGCTCTTCAATGCTTTCAAGCAGTTCACGGACAGCATAACGGAGACACGCACGTCGATGTGGATATTGCTCTCCGGCAATGTCCTTAACATCCTCGGCAATTATCTTCTCATCTACGGTAAGGCAGGTTTCCCAGAGCTTGGCGTAGTAGGAGCAGGTGTTTCCACGCTGTTTTCGCGAATATATATGGTGGTGATGTTCTGCATTGTGTTCTGGATGCGCCGCACATTCGCCGCTTACCGTGAGGGCTTTGCCGGGTTGGGCTGGTCGCGCTCCGTGGTACGTAGGCTTGTTGCCATCGGTTCGCCCATTGCCCTTGAGATGGGTATGGAGACCGCTGCCTTCTCGCTTACCGTGATAATGGTGGGTTGGATTGGTACCATAGCGCTCGCTTCGCATCAGGTAATGACCACCATATCGCAGTTTACGTTCATGGTTTATTACGGTCTTGGAGCCGCGGTAGCCGTTCGTGTGAGCTATTTCCACGGACAGTCAGACCATCAGGGCACACGTCAGACCGTCATAGCCGGGCTACATCTAATGGTGGCTTTAGAGCTGCTTCTGGGTGGCATCATATTCCTGCTGAGATATGACATAGGATCATGGTTTACTGATTCGGCAGCCGTGACAAGCGGCGTGGTTTCGCTGATGTTGCCGTTCTTCATCTATCAGTTTGGAGACGGTCTTCAGATTACCTACGCCAATGCCCTGCGAGGCATAGCCGACGTCAAGCCCCTCGTCGTCATAGCCTTCATAGCCTTCTTTGTCATCTCCCTGCCCCTGAGCTATGTCTTCGCCTTCCCCTTAGGCTACGGTCTTGTAGGCGTATGGATGGCGTTCCCCTTCGGACTGACAACAGCCGGCTTGATGATGTGGTGGAGGTTCAGGAGTCAGATGAAAGCGCTGGACAAGAGCCCCAAGGCATAGCTCCTGGAAAATTCTCTCCCAATAATTTGGCAGTCTCAAAATTTATTGCGTATTTTGCGAAGTTAAAGGGAGAGAGGCCTCCTTTCTCTTATAGAATCACAAGAGCCTCTATCCCCTAACCAAAAAACAGAAAAGACATGCAATACACTATAAACGTTCGCGGGCGTCTTGTTGACCTCTCCCAGCCAATGGTGATGGGCATCCTCAATGCCACCCCCGACTCCTTTTATTCAGGATCTCGCAAGCAGACAGAAGCCGAGATAGCCGACCGTGCCAATCAGATTATCTCCGAAGGAGGACGTATGATTGACGTCGGCGCGTTCTCAACGCGTCCCGGAGCTATGGAAGTGAGCGAAGAAGAAGAGACATCGCGCCTTAAGCATGCCCTTGCCATCGTGAGACGAGAGCAGCCTGACGCCATAGTTTCCGTCGACACCTATCGCCCTCGCGTGGCACGCCGCTGCGTGGAGGAGTTCGGAGCGGACATCATCAACGACGTTTCCGAGGGAGGCATCACCGGCATTGTCGACACCCCGATACACGAGGAAGGCGACATGTTTCAGACTGTCGCACAGTTGCAGGTGCCTTACATCCTTATGTCCGTGCAGCCCACCCTCGAAACGATGATGAAGAACTTCGCTGATGAGGTGCAGCGCCTTCGCGACCTCGGCGCTAAGGACATTATCCTCGACCCGGGATATGGTTTCGGCAAGACCCTCGACCAGAACTATGAGATACTGAGTCATGCAGAGCGCCTTTCCGAACTTGAGCTCCCCGTACTTGTCGGCATCTCGCGCAAGAGCATGATATTCAAGAAAGCCGGCGGCGACCCTACGACGTCATTGCCCGGAACCATCGCTCTCAACGCTGTCTCGCTGATGAAGGGAGCCTCCATCCTGCGTGTGCATGACGTTAAGGAAGCCGTGCAGACCGTTGTGTGCTGCGGCGGCTTGAGTGATTGACACTTTCACAATACATATACGCGTATGTTTGAAATATCCATAAAGGACATCATCGACATCTTCCTTGTCGCCCTGATGCTCTTCTATATCTACCGACTGATGAAGGAGAGCCGTTCTCTCAACGTCTTCATCGGCATCATTGTCTTTGTGGTAATCTGGCTCTTCGTGAGTCAGGTGCTTGAGATGCGCCTCCTCGGAGCCATCATGGACAAGCTTGTCTCCGTGGGTGTGCTGGCGCTTATAGTCCTTTTTCAGGAGGACATACGCCGCTTCCTCTATTCGCTTGGAGCACATCAGCGTTTCCAGACCATAATGCGCTTCTTCTTCAGCAATCGCGACAAGGACAAGAACATCGACAAGGAAACCATCATGCCCATCGTGATGGCGTGTATGGATTTGTCCAGAGGTAAGGTCGGTGCGCTCATAGTTATTGAGCGTGCCATCAGTCTTGACGACATTGTCGACACGGGAGACGTCCTCGACGCACGCATCAATCAGCGGCTCATCGAGAACATCTTCTTCAAGAACTCGCCGCTCCATGACGGTGCGATGGTGATAGTGAACAAGCGCATACGTGCAGCAGGATGCATCCTGCCCGTCAGTCACAACCACGACATACCAAAGGAACTTGGCTTGCGCCACCGTGCCGCTCTCGGCATATCGCAGGACAGCGACTGCATTGCCATCGTTGTCAGCGAGGAGACGGGAGGCATTTCCGTGGCTATAAAGGGAACCTTCCAGTTGAGGCTCTCCGCTGAGAAACTCGAGAACATCCTCTCTAAGGAGATGTCGCTCTGATGAACCATCATCCGATAGAAATATACATATATAATAGATACTTACAGTAACTGTAAAAAATGGAATTATCCGAACTCTACAAGCTCTTCGAGCAACACCCCACCATCACCACCGACAGCCGTGACTGTCCTGCCGGTTCCATTTTCTTCGCCCTCAAGGGCGCTTCGTTCGACGGCAATAAGTTTGCAGCTGCATCCCTTGAGAAGGGTTGCGCCTACGCTGTCATTGACGAATCGGAGTACGCCGTGGATGGCGACAGCCGCTTCATCATCGTAGATGACTGCCTCCAGACCCTCCAGCTCCTCGCCCGTTACCACCGCCGTCAGCTCGGCACACCGGTGATTGGCATTACAGGAACCAACGGAAAGACCACCACAAAGGAACTTGCTTCGGCTGTTCTTGGCGAGAAATACAACGTGCTCTTCACACAGGGCAACTTCAATAACGACATCGGCGTGCCCAAGACATTGCTGCGTCTGCGTCCCGAGCACGACATTGCCGTAGTGGAGATGGGAGCTTCGCACCCTGGCGACATCAAGACTCTTGTTGATATTGTAGAGCCTGATTATGCCATTATCACCAATGTGGGACGTGCTCACTTGCAGGGTTTCGGATCGTTCGAGGGGGTCATCCGCACAAAGGGCGAACTTTACGACTTTATGCGTGCCCACATCGTGGAGCCACGTGCTACCGCAGCCAACGCCGAGCATGACAGCTTTGTCGCAGCGCATCCTTGCACCGTCTTCATCGACAACGACAACCAGTACCTTAAGGGCATCTCACACGACCTTCCGCTTACGTCGTACGGACGTGGCGATGAGGCTGGGCTTACCATTAAAGGACACGCTGTCAGCTGTGAACCGATGCTCAGCTTCCAGTGGAACGACGCCCGTAAGGAGGCTGATCACACCGCTTACGACGTAGCAACACACCTTATCGGCGACTACAATCTCGCCAATATGCTTGCCGCAGTAACCATCGGAACATATTTTGATGTGGCTCCGTCGCAGATTTGCCATGCCCTTTCCGCCTACGTGCCGAGCAACAACCGCTCACAGTTTGAGAAGACGGAGAGCAACAGTCTTATCGTTGACGCATATAATGCCAACCCTACAAGTATGGCTGCCGCCCTCGCCAACTTCGAAACCATTGAGGCACAGCACAAGATGTGCATCATCGGCGACATGAAAGAGCTTGGCAGCGTCTCGCACGACGAGCATCAGCGCATCGTAGACCAGCTCGCTGGCATGCGATTGGAGCAGGTTTGGCTCGTAGGAGAGGAGTTTGAGAACTGCTCTACACCAGCCACATTCCGCAAGTTCGACAACGTGGCGCAGGTGAAGGAAGCCATCGCAGAGCATAAGCCGCAGGGAATGTACATCCTCGTGAAGGGAAGCAACGGAACACGACTCTTCGAGCTGCCGCAATATCTTTAAATCATATTCATACAATTGTAAGAAAGTGAAACCCACACTACAACTCATTTCGATATTCGTTATAGCGCTTGTCTACTTCATTGGCTACTCAATGGTGCCAGACTCCGTAGCTGACGCCCTGCATCTAAAGCAGATAGGACAACCGTCCATTGCTGTAGCAGGAGAGAAGTCGGACGACATTGAGGCAGCGGCGAAGGACGACAATGCTCCGGCAGAGGCTGTGGACACCACCAAGCAGCGTCTGCTGATCTTCGGCGACTCAATGACTCAGCTTCTTGCACTCCGTCTTTCTGACTACGCCAACAAGAACGGACACACGCTGACCTGCGTGACATGGAACGGTTCGGGCACAAAACAATGGTCGGAAACCGACACTCTTGTCCGCTATATGCGCTCCGTCAATCCCACACACGTGTTTATATGTCTGGGCAGCAACGAACTTTATTCAGCAGACCTGAAGAACATCCGTCGTCGTGCTGAGGCCATCATTCAGAAAGTCGGTAAGGTGCCTTATACATGGGTTGGCCCTCCAAACTGGGCTGAGGACAAGGGCATCAACACCGTCCTCGAACAGGTGGCAGGCAAGCGCCACTTCTTCCTATCGAAGGGACTGAAACTCCCGAGACAGAAGGACGGACGTCATCCTACCTATCATGGTGGTGTGATATGGACCGATCATCTGGTTTCATGGCTTAAGAGCGGAAAGGCAGCACATCCGTTCGCGCTCGAAAAGCCGGAGAAACGCAATGCGCATTATCGCCAGCTGTTTGTAGGCAAGACCCCGAAAACATCCGCACATCGTGCTGACCCGCTGCCCGCACAGGCTGAAGAGGAGCCGTCATTGATTCTTGATGACAACTCTGCAACGCCCGCATCTGACGTGCATACAGCAAAGCCCCAGGCTGAAACACAGCATCATGCCACGGCAGAACATACCGATGGCGCGAAGCCCAATGCCAAGAATTCTGCCAAGACCGACGCTGCGAAGACCTCTGCCAAGACTGACGCAGCCAAGTCTGCAGCCAAAGCTGAGGCTCCTGCAAAGACTCCAGCCGCAGACAATGCGCAGTAAGCAGTGATGTATGCCAGCCACATAGTGTTCATAATTAAGTTACAGACTGACACCAATCCAATATATGGACTATACAGACATAACCGTGCAGATGGCGCTCGTAGCGTTTCTCGCCGTCTTCACCCTTATAAGGCAGAGGTCAAAGATAGCGATGATGCTATACGTCATTGCCTTCAACCTCTTCTTTGCCTATAAACTCAACGGTGCGCTGATGTGGCTGTTGCCAGCCACGGCGTGCTTCAACTATGCTCTTACACAGGAGATGAAGACGCGTGAGGGAGCTGCCCTTAAGGCATTGCTCTCGCTGCTCGTCGTCGTTGACCTCGGAGTGCTCGGCTACTTCAAGTACGCCTCGTTCTTTATGAACGACGTTATAGGAGCGATGCTCTCCACCAACTTCTCCTTTGCCTCGATAGCGTTGCCGGTGGGCATATCGTTCTACACGTTCCAAGCCATCAGTTACGCAGTGGACGTCTATCGTCGCCGCTTCGATGGCGATGCCACGTTGTTGGAGTTTATGTTTTATCTGACGTTCTTCCCGCTGCTTCTTGCCGGACCCATCACCCGCGCCAAGAACCTCATCCCACGTCTGCGCCGCAATGAGCAGGCGTCCAGCCGTATGGTATGGGTGGGACTTTGGCTCATCATGCTCGGCGTGGTGAAGAAGAACATGCTCGCTGACTATATCGGACAGTTCACCAGTTGGGTGTTCGACGGTCCTCAGGGCTTCTCTGGCTTCGAGTGTGCGGCAGCCCTTGTGGGCTATCCCGTCCAGATTTATCTCGACTTCTCGGGCTATAGCGACCTTAGTATCGGCACGGCAGCCATACTCGGTTTCTGGCTTCCGGACAACTTCTGGTTCCCTTACCGTTCGCTCAGCCTTACCGACTTCTGGCGCCGTTGGCACATATCGCTCTCCACGTGGTTTCGCGACTATCTCTACATACCCCTCGGAGGCAATCGTCGCGGCACCGTCCGCATGTATGTCAACAACATCATCACGATGCTCGTGGCAGGACTATGGCACGGAGCTTCCTGGATGTTCGTGATATGGGGCGCCCTCCACGGCTTGGGACTTGCCATACATAAGTTCTTCAGCCGCCAGCTCCACTTCTCGTTCCCTTCCACCTTGTGGGGTAACGCCATAAGCTGGACGCTCACCTATGTGTATGTATGCTTCGCATGGTCGTTCTTCCGAGCCAAGGACATGGCGCATCTGACCGACCTATACAATAAGATAGCGGCAGACTTCAGCATGGACTATCTCGTACCGTTCTTCAATGCGCGAACCATGTGGACCGTGTCTGTCATCGCCGTCATGCTCACCTACTTCGTGTCGGAGAGACAATACCAACGTCTTCAGGCGCGATTCGTCACATTGCCGTGGGCTGTAAAGCTGGTTCTCTTCATCGTCTGTATGCAGATGGCGTTGCAGATGGCAACGGAAGATGTCCAGCCGTTCATATACGGTGGTTTCTGACATATATTATATATAAGTTGATACGAAAGTTTGGCTATATCCGAATAAATGCTTACTTTTGCGATTGAAAAACATACAATAAGTAACATAATAAGGATAATATGCTGAATTTGGACAACTTCTATAAGGCACGCTACGTCCTCAGTAAGGTAATACGTAAGACTGCCCTGGTACACGCCCCGAAAATAAACACGGAATGTGACGTTTATCTCAAGCCGGAGTGCTTGCAGCTCACAGGTTCTTTCAAGATACGTGGAGCCTATTATAAGATTTCGCAGCTCTCCGACGAGGAGAAGGCTAAGGGTGTGATTGCGTGCTCAGCAGGCAACCACGCACAGGGCGTGGCGCTTGGAGCTACAGCAATGGGCATCAAGTCGCTCATCTGTCTGCCGGAGGGAGCCCCGATAAGTAAGGTTGAGGCTACGAAGCGTCTCGGCGCTGACGTCAAACTTGTGCCGGGCGTATACGACGACGCCTATCAGGAAGCCCTTCGTCTGCGTGACGAGCATGGCTACACCTTCATCCATCCCTTCGACGACGAGAACGTAATCGCCGGACAGGGAACCATAGGCTTGGAACTGCTCGACCAGCTGCCCGACATAGAAGCTGTCGTGGTGCCGGTAGGAGGTGGTGGTCTGCTTTCAGGCATCGCTTTCGCAGTGAAGTCGCTCAATCCTGAGGTGAAGGTATATGGTGTTCAGGCGGCTGGAGCAGCCAGCATGGTACGCTCCATAAACGATCACAAGCAGGAAGCATTGCCTTCCGTTTCGACCATTGCCGACGGCATCGCCGTAAAGCAGCCGGGCAAGATAACCTTCGAGACATGCTCGAAGTACGTAGACGAGATTGTCACAGTTAGCGAGGACGAAATCTGCGCTGCCATCCTGCAGCTCATCGAGAGCGAGAAGATGGTGGCAGAAGGAGCAGGTGCCGCCAGCGTGGCAGCCGTGATGTTCAATAAGGTGCCGGTGAAAGGCAAGAAGACAGTCTGCGTGGTAAGCGGCGGAAACATTGACGTTACCATCCTCAACCGCGTTATCTATCGTGGACTTGCCAAGAGCGGTCGCACCTGCTCGATGTGCATCGAACTGGAGGACAAGCCCGGTCAGATGCTCGGCGTAAGCAAGGTGTTCGCGGAGCTTGGCGCCAACGTGGTGCGTGTCAATCACGAGCGCAACGCCGACAGCGAAGATGTCAACTCCTGCATCCTGCGTCTTCAGGCAGAAACAAAGAACGAGGAGCATATCCGCCAGATAAAGGACGAGCTGGTAAAGCGCGGCTTCAAACTCGTAGACTACACGCTGTAAGCGTCGGCAACAATGCCAAGCAAACATAACAGTAGCACATATAAGCTCACAATAAGTAACATATATAAACCCTAAAAATAATATCATTACAACTATGAACAAGCAGATTAGTACAGACAAGGCTCCTGCAGCAATCGGTCCCTATTCACAGGCTATCGAGGCAGGCGGCATGGTATTCGCATCAGGTCAGTTACCCATCGATCCCGCTACGGGCGCATTCGTTGAGGGTGGTGTAAAGGAGCAGACTCGTCAGTCGCTCACCAACGCACAGAACATCCTTCGCGAGGCAGGTGTCGACCTTTCTCACGTCGTTAAGACCACAGTGTTCCTCTCAGACATGGCCAATTTCGGCGCTATGAACGAGGTTTACGCTGAGTTCTTCACACAGCCGTTCCCGGCACGCTCAGCCGTTGCCGTGAAGACTCTTCCGAAGGACGCATTGGTAGAAGTGGAGTGCATTGCCGTTAAGTAATACATACTCTTCACCCCAATAAATCATTATATGAAAAGATGTATCACATCAGCCCTCCTTGCCATTTCGGTGGCAATGGGGGCTTATTCGGTTACGCCGAAGGCTGCCACAGAGGACCATTACGTACCCACAGCAGAGAATCTTGAGGCACGCAAGGAATTTCAGGATGCCAAGTTCGGCATCTTCCTTCACTGGGGGCTTTACAGTATGCTCGCCACCGGCGAGTGGACTATGACCAACAAGGACCTCAACTATCGCGAGTATCAGAAATTGGCTGGCGGATTCTATCCGTCACGCTTCAACGCGCACGATTGGGTGGCAGCCATCAAGGCTTCAGGTGCAAAGTATATCTGCTTCACCACCAGACACCACGAGGGATTCTCGATGTTCCACACAAAGTATTCTGACTATAACATCGTGGACGCCACACCGTTCAAGCGCGACATCGTTAAGGAGCTTGCTGACGAGTGCCACAAGCAGGGCATCGGCATTCATTTCTATTACTCGCACATCGACTGGTGGCGTGAGGATGCTCCGTGGGGCCGTACGGGTAGAGGAACAGGACGTCCCAATCCCAACGGCGACTGGAAGAGCTACTATCAGTTTATGAACAATCAGCTGACAGAGCTGCTCACCAACTATGGCAAGGTGGGAGCCATCTGGTTTGACGGCTGGTGGGATCAGGACCAGAACCCGTCGTTCGACTGGCAGCTGCCCGAGCAGTATGCCCTTATCCATAAGTTGCAGCCCGCCTGCCTTATCGGCAACAACCATCACCAGACACCGTTCGAAGGCGAGGACTTCCAGATGTTCGAGCGCGACCTGCCCGGTGAGAACACAGCCGGACTCTCAGGCCAGCAGATTTCGCGTCTGCCCCTTGAGACTTGCGAGACGATGAACGGCATGTGGGGATATAAAATCACTGACCAGAACTATAAGTCGGACACCACTCTCGTTCATTACCTCGTCGGAGCAGCCGGACGCAACGCCAACCTCCTTATGAACATCGGCCCGCAGCCGGACGGATGTCTTCCTGAAGTGGCTGTGGAGCGACTCAAGAAGATGGGCGAGTGGATGAAGGTGTACGGCGAGACCATCTATGGCACACGCGGAGGCTTCATCGCTCCGCACGACTGGGGAGTGACCACGCAGAAGGGCAACCGCCTCTTCGTACACATCCTTAACCTCCAGGACAAGTCGCTCTTCCTGCCGCTTGGCGACAAGAAGGTGCGCAGCGCTGTCGACTTCGTAAGCCGTCGCGCAGTAAAGACACAGAAATGTCAGGGCGGCGTAGTTATCAGCTTCGATAACGTGCCGACCGAAATCGACCGTGTCGTTGAACTTCAACTATAATCTTATATAAAAACGGTGTCTATGCGGAAGTAATCTTCGCGTATAGGCACCGTTTTGCATTTAAATAAATCCATATTATTAACTATCAAATTCATATTACTATGACCAAACGATTACTTTATTTCATCACGCTTCTCTTCGTGATGCTGACAACGATGTCACTCAACGTGGTAGCACAGAAATACTCTGTTGCTCCGTCTCAGCTCCAACCTAAGGTTACGGTCACTCCTTCTGACGAATACGTGAACGTGCCAATCCGACTTACGAACTGGGGAACCAACCCTGTAAGCCAGATTACGTACACGCTTTTCGATCCAGATACCAATGAAACATCCGAACCCATCAACATGGACTTCGAGACACCGTTTGCTGATAACCTGGATGTGAATATCCCCATCAAGCCCGGAACAAAAATCGGTGAGTCGGATGTTACGTTAAATATAACGCATGTGGACGGCCATTTCAACGAGGTGACAATACCGTATACGATGATTACACGCAGCACCGTGCTGCAGGCTCCCAAGAAGCGCGTTGTCTTTGAGGATGTCACTGGTCTGTGGTGCCAGTACTGTCCGCGCGGCATTGCCATTATGGAGTATATGGAGCGCATCCATCCGGAAGACTTCATAGGCATCTCCATCCACGACGATGAAATGAGGACAAACGCATATACAGAACTAATGTCTAAATGGACTGGCAGACCGTATATTACATTTAACCGTTACGAAAAGGTGAACTCTTACACCGGTGAGGGCGAATACAATATGGCTATGAATCAGACAGCCTGCTTCGACATCAACGTAAAGGCCAACTTTGACGAGAGCGGCAATAACATCATCGTCTCAACAGACGTGCTGCCCTGCCTCACCACTGACGAGAACGACAAGTATGAGGTGGCTTATGTGCTTACAGCCGACGGACTGAAGAACGACAGCTGGGTTCAGGCTGTTGCCGCAGGCGAATGGGACGGCATCGAAGGACTGCCGGAGGAATACGCTCCCTTCTTGGGCGGCGTATCTGAGGCAAGAGGTCTGACATTCAATCAGGTTGCCATCGCCAGCAAGGGCGTTGAATATGGTGTGGAAGGCTCGCTGACTGCTCCTTACACAGTAGGCGAAATGCAGCATCCTACGGTTACATTCGAGAACATCTCGCAGCACAACCTCATTCAGGACCGCTCCAAGCTGAACGTCTGCGCATTGATAATCTGCAGCACCATCGACCCGAACACCAAGGCCGTAACAAAGACTGTTATCGACAATGCTGCCAAGTGCCGCGTAGGCAATGACAATTCAGGGACCGGCATCAAGGAACTCACCGACAGCGCTGACTCTGCCATCACAGGCTATTACTCGCTCGACGGACGCCGTCTGAACGCACCTGCCAAGGGCGTCACAATCGTGCGTTACGCCAATGGCAAGACCATCAAAATTCAGAAATAAATAGATGAAAGGCGAGAATGTGTCACGACACATTCTCGCCTTCATCCGACTAATCCAACTAAAACAAAAGTATGAAACTATTATCTCTTTACTCTCTTTTCTTGTTGTCTCCGCTGACAACTACCGCACAAACCCAAACGCCCCTTACTTACTGGTTTGACACTCCCGTATCTCTGCGCGGACAAGCCATCTGGTATGGCGGCCATCCTGAGAACTTCACTGGTGGCAAGAAGCCCATCTCTGCCGGCGACACCGCCACCAATCCCGACTCAGACTGGGAGTCGCAGTCGCTGCCTATAGGTAATGGCTCGCTTGGTGCCAATGTTCTTGGCTCCGTTGAGGCTGAGCGCATCACCTTCAATGAGAAGACGCTGTGGCGCGGAGGTCCCAACACCAAGAAGGGAGCCGACTATTACTGGAACGTCAACAAGCAGTCGGCGCATGTCATCGCTGACATCCGCAAGGCGTTTGCCGAGAACGACTGGGAGCGTGCCTCACAACTGACTAAGAAGAACTTTAACAGTGAAGTGCCGTACGAGTCGTACGCTGAGGATCCGTTCCGCTTCGGAAGTTTCACCACAGCCGGCGAGTTCTACGTAGAGACCGGGCTTAGCGCCGTCGGAATGACAGGCTATCGCCGTTCGCTCTCGCTCGATTCCGCCCTTGCCGTCGTGCAGTTCAGCAAAGACGGAATTGACTATCGTCGCGAATACTTCGTCAGCCGTCCTGCCAACGTCCTTGCCGTACGCTTCAAGGCATCGCAGAAAGGTATGCAGAACCTCACCTTCTCGTATGCACCCAACCCCGTTTCGGAGGGCAAGATGACCGCCGTAGGATCTGACGCCCTGCTGTGGGACGCCCGTCTGGACAACAACGACATGCAGTACGCCATCCGCATCAAGGCCATCAACCACGGCGGAACGCTGACCAATGAGGGAGGACGCATCACGGTAAAGGGAGCGGATGAGGTGGTGTTCCTCATCACTGCCGACACGGACTATCGCGCCAACTACGCCCCCGACTTCCATGACCCCAAGGCATACGTCGGTGTCAATCCGCTTGCCACCACCGCTACGTGGCTCGATAAGGCTGCGGACAAAGGCTATGACAGTCTGCTCAAGGAGCATTATGCCGACTATCATAACCTCTTCAGTCGCGTAAGCCTTGACCTTATGGGCGACAATACCACCTTCACCGACATGCCCATCAACCGCCGCCTCGAGGCTTACCGTCAGGGAGCCAAGGATCCCTACCTTGAGCAGCTCTATTATCAGTTCGGCCGTTACCTCCTCATCTCTTCGTCGCGCCCCGGCGATATGCCAGCCAACCTTCAGGGAGTATGGCATAACAATGTGGACGGACCGTGGCGAGTGGACTATCACAACAACATCAACCTCCAGATGAACTACTGGCCGGCTTGCCCCACGGCACTCACCGAATGCGAGCAGCCCCTCTTCGACTTCATCCGCACGCTCATCAAGCCCGGAGAAGTGACGGCAAAGTCATACTTCGGTACACGTGGATGGACCACATCCGTGTCGGGCAATATCTTCGGATTCACCACGCCGCTCTCCAGCGAGGACATGTCGTGGAACTTCTCTCCGTTCGCCGGACCGTGGCTCGCCACTCATCTCTGGAACTATTATGACTATACCCGCGACCGTCGTTTCCTTGCCGAATATTATGACATTCTGAAGGGAAGCGCCGACTTTGCCGCTGACTATCTGTGGCATCGTCCCGACGGAGTATATACAGCCGCACCGTCCACCTCGCCCGAACACGGACCCGTGGATGAGGGAGCCACCTTCGCCCACGCCGTCATCCGCGAGATTCTCCTCGACGCTGTTCAGGCAAACCGCACACTTGGCAAGGACGCCAAGGAGCGCCGCCAGTGGGAGGACGCGCTGAAGCATCTGGCTCCGTATAAGATTGGACGTTACGGACAGCTGATGGAATGGTCGAAGGACATCGACGACCCGAAGGACGAGCATCGCCACGTCAATCATCTCTTCGGACTCCACCCAGGCCATACCGTTTCGCCCGTCACCACACCCGAACTGGCTAAGGCAGCAAAGGTGGTGCTCGAGCATAGAGGCGACGGAGCCACAGGATGGTCAATGGGATGGAAACTCAATCAGTGGGCACGTCTGCACGACGGCAACCATGCCTACACTCTCTATGGCAACCTGCTGAAGAACGGCACCCTCGACAACCTTTGGGACACGCACGCTCCGTTCCAAATAGACGGCAACTTCGGCGGAACAGCCGGCGTCACGGAGATGTTGCTCCAGAGTCACATGGGCTTCATTCATCTGCTCCCAGCCTTGCCTGACGCATGGGCAAAGGGAAGTGTGACGGGTCTGCGTGCAAGAGGCAACTTCCATGTTGACATCCATTGGGAGGGCGGCAAGCTCCTGAAAGCCGTCATCCGCTCAGGCTCAGGCGATCCGTGTCAGGTGCGTTATGCCGACAAGACGCTTCGCTTCTCCACAAAGGCTGGCAAGACGTACGTCGTAGGGTTGGACACCAACGGAAACATTAAGTTAATGAAGTAAACAACAACGTATATTATAATGTATATAAGGAACACATCACTCAAGATGCTCCTTGGCCTTTGCTGCGCGGTTTGTCTCTGCATGCTTTCCTCATGCGTTGACGAGGACGAGTATGCCGACAATCCGCGCGGCAACTTTGAGGCTCTATGGAGCGCCGTGGACGAGCATTACTGCTTCTTCGACTATAAGAAGAAGGCGTACGGACTGGACTGGGACGAGGTGCATGAGCGTTACTCACGTCAGATTGACGACCACATGACGTCCGTGCAGCTCTTCGAGGTGCTCGGCAATATGCTCGGCGAGCTGCGTGACGGACACGTCAACATGTATGCGTCGTGGGACGTGGCACGTTACTGGTCGTGGCATGAGGACTATCCCTCCAACGTCAGCGACACGCTTCTCTCGCGCTATCTCGGCACCGACTATCGCATAGCCTCGGGCTTGCGCTATCGCATCCTCGACGACAACATCGGCTACGTCCGCTGTCCGTCCTTCGCCAATCCGATGGGGGAGGGCAATCTTGACGACGTGATGATGTATCTCGCCACGTGCAACGCTCTCATCGTGGACATCCGCGACAACGGCGGTGGACTTGTGACGAGTGCCGAGCAGCTGGCGGCAAGGTTCACCAACGAGGAGACGCTCGTCGGATATATGCAGCACAAGACTGGTAAGGGTCGTAACGACTTCTCGAAGATGGCGGAGCAGCGCCTCAAGCCGTCAAAGGGTCTGAGGTGGCAGAAGCGTGTGGCTGTCATTACCAACCGTGCCGTATACAGCGCCGCCAACGAATTTGTGAAGTACATGAAGTGCTTCCCCAATGTCATCATCGTCGGCGACCGCACAGGTGGCGGTGCCGGCATGCCCTTCTCTTCGGAACTGCCCAACGGATGGAGCGTGCGTTTCTCCGCATGCCCCATGTACGACAAGGACGGCGAGTCCACCGAGTTCGGCATCGACCCCGACTGCAACGTCGGTCTCTTGCAGGACGATTTGCTGAAGGGTGAGGACACGATAATAGAGCGTGCCAGACATTTGCTGGCAGAATAAGACAGGATTCGGACGGCGGATGCCGTCCGAATAGGCAGGGCTTTGACAAAAACCTGACTCCACAATCCGCTTATGGGCGCAAATCCTAACGGATTTAAATAAAAGGCTTTACATTAGGTCTTACGAGAACCAGTTCTCGCCAACCTAACGTAAAGCCTTTTATTTGTGCAGAGCACGCGCCCATAAACGGAAAAACCTTTCAAAACACAAGGCTCAACAGAGAATGAGAAAGGCGTTAGCCTTGTCTGCTTGTCAATTCACGTGTCAAAATTCACAAGTAGGAGATTTTGTTAAGAATTGGCCATTTTTTGTTAAGTTTATACAATTGACTTGAGCGGAAAAACGCTTTCTTTGCAAAAGTTAACGATGCCTTTCGAGCATGGCTCAACACAACAACATGTTTAACGTACTAAAACCCACTATTATGAAAAAACTAAACTCACATCAGTATTCGGTGCTAAGGGGGAACACTCCTTTTACCACCATGTGGCTACGGATGTTCTTTCTGTGCATCGTAGCTGTTATGTCGTCCGCGTTGGCACAGGCGCAGACCAAATACTACAACATTGAGGTTGCCGGCGTCGCAGTGTCAAGTGATAACTGCGCTGATCTCAGTGTCATCCCAGGCGTGGAGGGAAAGATTAACTTCGATCCTGAGACCAACACCCTCTACATGAAGAATGTAACCATCAATTCTGAGAAAGACGGTATTGTGGCTTTAAATCAGACTAAAATTTTTATTAAGATTGTTGGTGAAAACAGCATCACATCTTCACGTACTCCCATACTTCTCAAAAAATCAAAAACAATTATTAATGGTTATGGAGCGATAAAGCTGAACACTTCAGAATATAGTGCAGTGAAAATGTCGAATTCTTCGCTCACTCTCGAGAACCTATATCTTTATGCCGAAGGCAAGTGTGGCATATCAGGAGAAAATAACGACAATGATGTGCTCACCATACGCCGCTCATACGTTGAGGCTACAGGCAGCGAAGGTTCTGTCTGCGGCATCAGTGGGCTAACTCTTGAGGAAAGCTTTATCCAGCAGCCTGAGAACGCTGTGTACAACAAGCAACGTAAGAGCGTGACGCTCAACGGAGAGACTGTTACCGACAAGGTGGTTGTCGAGCCAACGATAATGTATTACGGCCTCACGATATGTAACGAATCCGTATCGACCCTCAACTATAATGACCTCAGCGTCATTGACGGCGTGAAGGGAAAGTTAAGTTACAATCCTGATACAAAAACACTTACTATGGAGGATTGTACCATCAATTCTGTTTATACTGGAATCTCGATTTCAGATGAAGACATTACGGTTGAGGTGCTCGGCAATAACAGTATTACGACAAAAGGTGTTGGCATACTTGTCAAAAAGCCATATTGTGCTATTAGCGGGTCAGGAACTCTAAGTGTTAACAGTCCTATAGAGGGTATCATCATTTTTGATGAGCCTCTCACCATCGAAAACGTCAAGCTGTTTTTTAAAGTAGATACGGGAATAGATGGATACAAGAATGGTTCAGATCTCACCTTGAAAAACGTATACGCTGAGTTTGATGCACGTGTGGCTATGAGCAACATTAATAGCCTCACACTTGACGGCTGTTACATTACACAGCCACAGGGCGCTGCCTTTGACGCTGCTCGTAAATCTGTGATGCTTGATGGAAAGTATGTTGGTAATCTGGTGATTGCCCCTCCAGTGGACTATGGCTTCTCAGTGGCCGGCGAAGATGTTACAAGCCTTAACTGCGCTGACCTCAGCTTCATTCCTGGCGTGGAGGGAAAGATGAGCTACAGCCCCAAGACGAATACCCTCACGATGCAGGATGTTACCATCGATAATGTCGATAATGGTATTTTTATTAATGGTAGCAGTGAAGGATTGAACATTGAGGTGCTTGGCGACAACAGTATTACGACAGAAAATGTATGTATTACTGGCTGGAGTAAACCTTGCAATATTAGCGGATCAGGAACCCTCAGATTGAAGAGCGCTGAATCTGCAGGAATATACGCCTTCTGTTCGCAGACTGTTATTGAAGGCGTCAAGCTGTATACGGAAGGTAAGTATGGCATCGCAGGATGGGATGGCGAGAGTGGTGAGGAGCTCATCGTGCGCAACGCTTACGTTGAGGCTACTGGCAGCAACGGTTCGATCTGCGACTTCCAGAACGTCGTTCTTGACGGATGCTCCATCACCCAGCCCGCTGGCGCTACTTTCTCAGCCAGCTTGCATGCTGTGGCGCAGAACGGAGAGAAGGTCACCGACATTGTGATGATTGAGCCTGATAAGTATGGCATCCAAATAGCCGGTGTGGACGTGACTGGGGATAACCGCAATGACCTGAGCGTTATCAATGGTGTAGAGGGAAATGTGAATTACGACCCTCAGACCAACACTCTTACCCTGGAGGATGCCACAATCAGCAGTGCTGACGATAACGGCATTTTGGTGAATGATTATGTAAAGATATTGATAAAGGGCACAAACACAATAGACTCACATTGGGCAGGTCTGTGTGTGGAAGACTGCTCATCCTCTATCAGCGGAAGCGGCACACTCGTTCTGAAGAGCGATGACCATTGGGCGCTGAGCATTGATAATTCTGACATCACTGTCGAGGACGTTAAGATAAGTGCCGAAGGCATGTGGGGAATAGCCGGAACTGGCAAGTCGACAGCTGCGCTCACCATACGCAACGCCTACGTGGAAGTGACGGGCACCAACGGCTCTGTCACCGACATTAACGATCTCATCCTTGAAGGATGCTCCATCAAGCAGCCGGAAGGTGCTGCCTTCGACGCTACGTTAAAGTGCGTTGCGCTCAACGGCGAGGTGGTCACCGACAAGGTGGTGATTGAGTCTTCCGCAAGCGGCATCAACGACATCACAGCAGACGTGCCCGCACGCAAGAAGGGCATCTTCACCGTTCAGGGTGTGAAGCAGACCCAGTCATGGAACGAGCTCCCCGCCGGCATCTACATCGTTGACGGCGTGAAGCGAGTGAAGAAATGATTAGACATGAAGACATGTTTTTTGGGAAGGACGGCCATATTCTTCATCGTAAGAGTATTAACCAACGGTTCTCTGTGCATGGGCGGGCTGCTATACTTATAACACATTCTCGTGCGTAAAGCTAATGTCTGCGGCTCCTACAGTTTGCTACCGCGAGAAAAACCTGTCTTCATGTCTTCCTGTCTAAAAAAACTGTCTTCATGTCTAAAACTTCCAATTCAAAATTGGATAATTCACAATCGCAGGCGAAGCCGAGAATAATTCAAAACTCAAAATTCCTAATTCAAAATTCGGGCGATATGACGGCCGAATAGGCAGGGCTTTGACAAAAACCTTTATCCACAGTCCGCTTGTGCTTTTCGAGCCTCTCTCGAAAAGCACAAGCGGAAAAAACAAAGAAAAACACAAGGTTATAAAATCCTGTGATTAACAAGGCATACAGTAGGAGCTGCGGGCATTCTTGCTTTGTTATTTATTGACTTTTGCTTAAGTTCTTACTTTTGACTTTACTTCCTGTGTAATCTTGTGTTTTTATATGTTTTTCCGCTTATGGGCGTGGCTGCGTGGCTACGGCGGGACGCCATAGCCTCCTAAGTTAGCCTTGTCTGCTTGTCAATTCACGCGCTAAATTCACAAGTGGGGCTATTTTGTTAAGAATTGGCCATTTTTTGTTAAGTTTATACAATTGACTTGAGCGGAAAAAAGCTTTCTTTGCAAACGTAAACCACGCCTCTTTCGGGGCATGGCACAACACAACAACTTGTTTAACATACTAAACCCAACTGATTATGAAAAAACTAAACACTAACAAACAGTCAATCATCCAACGGCTTCTTGAGAGTCCTCCAAGAGGCGGCGCATGGATGCGCATGTTCTTCATGCTTATATTAATGATGATGTCGTCAGCATTCGTGATGGCGCAAGACAGCTATGGCTTTAAGATTGCCGACGTGGAGGTGACGAGTGAAAACTGCAAGGACCTCAGTGTCATTGAGGGAGTGGAGGGAAAGATTAGCTACAATCCCGAGACGAATACCCTCACGATGCAGGATGCTACCATCGATAATGTCGATAATGGTATTTTTATTAATAGCAGCGAAGGATTGAACATTGAGGTGCTTGGCGACAACAGTATTACGACAGAAAATGTATGTATTACTGGCTGGGCGTCTCCTTGCAGAATTGGCGGATCAGGAACCCTCAGATTGAAAAGCGCTGAATCTGCAGGAATATATGCCTACGATTCGCAGGCTGTGATTGTAGGTATCAAGCTGTATACGGAAGGTTTATATGGCATAGGAGGAAATAATGGCGAGAGTGGTGAAATGCTCTCCTTGCGCAATGTATACGTTGAGGCTACTGGCAGCAAAGGTTCGATCTGCGACTTCCAGAACGTCGTTCTTGACGGGTGCTCCATCACCCAGCCCGCTGACGCTGCCTTCGACGCAAATGTGCACGCCGTGGCGCTCAACGGCGTGAAGGTCACCGACAAGGTGGTGGTTCAGCCAGAAAACTATGGCATTTTGATTGCCGGCAAGGATGTGACAACCCAAAACTGTGCTGACCTCAGCATTATTGAGGGAGTGAGCGGCAACGTCTCTTTCGACCCCGACACCAAGACCCTGACTCTTGCGAACGCCACCATTGAGGTAGATGGCAGTAATGCTATCTACAACAATACATACAAAGACCTTGTGATTAGGTTGCTCGGCACAAACACCATTAATGTCACCAACTCAGCTGGCATATATCTGTGCGAGTCAACAGCTATCAAGGGCGAAAGCGGTTCTAAGCTCAGCATAACGAACGACAGATGCGCCGTGCTTTTTGAGGGCTCTCCGCTCGAAATCGTCAACTGCTGGTTGGAGGTGGAAGGCGACTGGGGCATATCAGCAAACGACAACGTGGCAGAAGAGGTGCTCACCATACGCAACTCTCACGTGGAAGCTACGGGCCCCACAGGTTCAATCTGCGACATAGCCAACTTGGTGCTTGACGGATGCTCCATCAAGCAGCCGGAAGGTGCTGTGTACGACGCAGGGAAGAAAGCCGTTGCGCTCAACGGCGAGGTGGTCACCGCCAAGGTGGTGATTGAGCCTTCCGCCAGCGGCATCAACGACATCACAGCAGACGTGCCCGCACGTAAGAAGGGCATCTTCACCGTTCAGGGCGTGAAGCAGACCCAGTCATGGAATGAGCTCCCTGCCGGCATCTACATCGTGGACGGCGTGAAGCGAGTGAAGAGATAGCGGACGGCGGATGCCGTCCGAGTTAGGAATTTTGAGTTTTGAATTAGGAATTGTGCGCCATGGCGCATTTTGAATTGTTCAATTTTGAATTGATAGGACGAAATTTTCCAATTCAAAATTGGATAATTCACAATCGCAGGCTAAGCCGAGAATAATTCAAAACTCAAAACTCCTAATTCAAAATTCGGGCGATATGTCGCCCGCCATGCAAATATCGTACAAAAGAGTAAAAACATGTTACAAAATAAAAATCGGTTTTAGAGATTTGTTAGGTCGTTTTTGTGGGGCTTGGCATTGTTGTTGACCCCATAATATATAAGAAAAGCCTCTTTTCCACTCCAATACAGCTGCTGTTGGAGTGGAAGAGAGGCTTTTTTGTATGACAATAGAGGCTGTGTTGGAGTGGTAAAGTGGCTCTATAGTGCCCCTATTGTGCTTGTTTAGCTCCATCATTCATTGCACACTGACTTTCTTAGCCGTATAACCGTCTGTGCATCAGTATGCTATCGCTGCACGCTCAAAACTCGAAAATTTCGCACCAAAGATTTCTTTGTGCGCTGAACGAGGAGTATTGAGCATTAGAAATGCAAATATTGTGTTGGCAAGCATGTACGAATTGGGCAGGGCTTTAACAAAAACCTGACTCCACAATCCGCTTGTGCTTTTCGAGCCTTCGGCAATTCCTTTATGGCATATATGGTCTTACGAGAACAAGTTCTCACGCCCATATATGCCATAAAGAAATGAGAGGCTACGCCTCTCTCGAAAATCACAAGCGGAAAAAACAAAGAAAAACACAAGGTTATAAGAGGATGTGTGAACTAAACAAATTGATGGAAAAGGCAAATCGTAGGAGCTGCGGGCATTGCTTATCACGCGGCTCCAATTCTTAGCTTTTTCCTCAATTTCTTTAATTTGTCACACACCTCTGTTATTGTTGTACTACCCTTATCGCTTGCTGCGGAGGCCGGAGACCTCCGCTACTGTGTAACCTTGTGTTTTTCTTTGTTTTTCCGTTTTTGTCGAAGCCCTGCCTAACACAGCAGCAACGCGCCGATAAATCAGAATTTCTTTCCGAAGACAATGCTTATGAACGTCTTGAACAGCACCTTGGCGTCGAACCACATTGACTGGTGCTCAAGATAATAGAGGTCGAGCTCCAGACGACGCAGCATCTTCTCTATGGTGTCCGTATAGCCGTTGTAGAGAGTGGCGTAAGAAGTGACGCCTGGGCGGATCTTGTAGAGAAGTTCGTAACGCGGGTCGCGCTCCATAATCTGGTCTATATAGAATTTGCGTTCGGGACGATAGCCGATGAAGGCCATATCGCCTCGCAGGACATTCCACAACTGCGGAAGTTCGTCAAGATGATGGGCACGCAGAAACCGACCCACACGCGTGAGGCGCGGGTCGTTCATGGCTCCGTCGAGCAGCAGCTGCGGCCCGTCCTGTTCGGCGTCACGTCGCATGCTGCGGAATTTGTATATATTGAATGGCTTGCCGTGCAGTCCTATGCGCTCCTGGGTGTAAATGGCAGGTTGTCCGTCTTCCAGCAATATGGCAATGAAGCATACGACGAAGAGCGGCGCAAAGACAATAATACACATACAAGCTATCAAGAAATCAAGAAATCTCTTCATCTTGCCTTTTTGAGTAGTCTTAAAGTCTTGCAAAGGTAGCCCTAAATTTTCAAATTACATAATTCTTTGCCACCGAATTGCTTAGTTTGGGGCAAAATCGTTAATTTTGTATTGTTTAAACAATCTTTCAACTATAATTATTAGGGAGGAACCGAATCTATGATACCGCAGGAATATCGCCAGTTTTATCTGAAGGATGTGACGTTTGTCAATCTTATGATGCGTCGCATCTATAATGTCCTTATCGTCGCCAATCCGTACGACGCCTTCATGCTGGAGGACGACGGACGTGTGGAGGAGAAAATCTATAACGAGTATGTGGAGCTCGGACTACGTTATCCGCCCACCTTCACGCAGGTGAGCACCACGGAGGAGGCTTACCAGGTGCTCAGCACCATGAACATCGACCTCGTGATCTGCATGCCGGGCAATGCCGACAACGACGCGTTCTCGGTGGCGAGGGACATAAAGGCGGGATTTCCGGATATGCACTACGTGGTGCTCACGCCTTTCTCGCACGGCATAACGAAGCGCATGCAGAACGAGGACCTCAGCATCTTCGACTATGTGTTCTGCTGGCTCGGCAACACCAACCTCATTCTCTCCATCATAAAGCTCATAGAGGACAAGATGAACCTCGAGCACGACATACAGGAGGGTGGCGTGCAGATGATATTGCTCGTGGAGGACAGCATCCGCTTCTACAGTTCTGTTCTTCCCAATCTCTACAACTACATCCTTGCACAGAGCAAGCGCTTCTCCACGGAGGCGCTCAACCGTCATGCCGCCACGCTGCGTATGCGCGGACGTCCAAAGGTGGTGCTCGCACGCAACTATGAGGAGGCGCTGGCGCTTTACGATAAGTATGCCGACAACGTGCTGGGCGTCATCAGCGACGTGCGCTTTCCGCTCGGTGGCGTGAAGGATCCGGAGGCGGGCCTTAAGCTTCTGCGTGTCATCCATCAGCGGGCGCCCTTCCTGCCGCTCATCATGGAGAGCTCGGAGACGGAGAACAGGGCTAAGGCTGAGGCTGAAGGCTTCCGCTTCGTTGACAAGAACTCGAAGAAGATGTCGCTGGACCTCCGTGCCATCATGGAGGAGCACATGGGCTTCGGCGACTTCATCTTCCGCGACCCGAAGACGAAGGCGGAGATTATGCGCATACATAACCTGAAGGAGCTGCAGGACAACATATTCCGCATACCGGACGACTCGATGCTCTATCATATCTCGCGCAACCACATGAGTCGCTGGCTCTCGGCTCGTGCCATCTTCCCCGTGTCTGACTTTCTGAAGAAAATCACGTGGGAACGTCTGAAGGACGTCACCGCTCACCGTGAGATTATCTTCGACGCCATCGTGCAGTATCGCCACATGAAGAACATCGGCGTGGTGGCTGTGTTCGACCGTATGAAGTTCGACTCGTACTCGCACTTCGCCCGCATCGGTGACGGATCGCTCGGAGGAAAGGGTAGAGGTCTGGCTTTCCTTGACAATATCATAAAGATGCACCCCGACTTCAGTTCGTTCCCCGGCGTGACGGTTCAGATTCCGAAGACAGTGGTGCTGTGTACGGACGTCTTCGACCAGTTCATGGAGCAGAACAATCTTTACCAGATAGCGCTCAGCGATGCCTCCGACGAAGAGATACTGCGCCACTTCCTGCGTGCGCAGTTGCCCGACTCGCTCATCGCCGACTTCTTCACGTTCTTCGAAGCCACGAAGAGTCCGGTGGCAATCCGCTCGTCATCGCTCCTCGAAGACGCTCATTATCAGCCGTTCGCCGGAATATATGCCACGTATATGATTCCGTATCTGGAGGACAAGTATGCCATGCTGGAGATGCTGGCGTGTGCCATCAAGAGTGTGTATGCGTCGGTGTATTATCGCGACTCGAAGGCGTATATGACCGCCACGAGCAACGTCATCGACCAGGAGAAAATGGCGGTGATATTGCAGGAGGTGGTAGGCAAGCAGCACGACGGACGCTACTATCCCAATTTCTCCGGCGTATTGCGGTCGCTCAACTATTATCCCATCGGGGACGAGAAGGCGGAGGAGGGCATCGCTTCGCTGGCTCTCGGACTGGGCAAGTATATCGTGGACGGAGGACAGACGCTGCGCGTGTCGCCGTATCATCCGCATCAGGTGCTTCAGACCAGCGAATTAGAGACGGCGCTGCGACAGACGCAGACCCGATTTTATGCGCTCGACACGCGCCATGTGGGTAATGACTTTACGGTGGACGACGGTTTTAATATTCTTAACCTTAGAGTAAAAGAGGCTGAACGCGACAATGCGCTCTCCTATATCGCCTCCACGTACGACCCTTACGACAACGTAATACGCGACGGACTGTACGACGGCGGACGTAAGGTGATAAGCTTTGCAGGTGTGTTGCAGCAGGACGTATTCCCGCTGCCAGAACTGCTGCAGATGTCGATGAAGTACGGAGCGGAGTCGATGCGTCGCCCCGTGGAGATAGAGTTTGCGTGCAACCTTAACGAAGACCGCACAGGCCAGTTCTATCTGTTGCAGATTCGTCCGATTGTCGACTCGAAGCAGATGCTCGAGGAGGACGTGGCTGCCATCCCGGACGAGGACTGCTTGGTCCGTTCACACAATTCGTTGGGTCACGGTGTGAGCGAGGATGTCACGGACGTGGTGTACGTAAAGGCGGACGACAACTTCTCCGCTGCCGAGAATCCGACCATCGCACGCGAGATAGATAAGATAAACTCCGGCTACTTGGACCGTGGACAGGGCTACGTGCTCGTAGGTCCGGGACGATGGGGTTCGTCAGACTCGTGGTTGGGCATACCGATCAAGTGGCCGCATATCAGCGCTGCGCGAGTGATAGTGGAGGTGACTCTGAAGAATTACCGTGTAGACCCGAGTCAAGGCACCCACTTCTTCCAGAACCTCACCTCCTTCGGTGTGGGCTATTTCACGGTGGACGAAAACCGCAACGAGGGCGTCTTCCACAAGGCCATGCTCGATGCCATGCCCGCCGTGGAAGAGACCGAGCACGTGCGTGTGGTGCGTTTCAGCAAGCCGTTAAGAATATTGATGGACGGAAAGAAGCAGGAAGGCGCCGTGGTGCCGGTATGCCGTCCGAGTTAGGCAGGGCTTTGACAAAAACCTTACTCCACAGTCCGTTTATTGGCGCAAATCCTATCGGATTTAAATAAAAGGCTTTACATTAGGTCTTACGAGAACCAGTTCTCGACAACCTAACGTAAAGCCCATTCGCCAAACGATATTATGAACCCGAAGGGTGTGCCAACAAAAGGTATGTGGATAAAGGTTTTTGTCAAAGCACTGCCAAACACAGCAGACAGTCTCACAGATAAATATCTGTTTGAGGCCACGCTAAAATAAAAAAGGATTCCGCTTTGCAGCAGAATCCTTTTTTATTTCTTTTCGTTTGGTCAAACCGTCCCGAATTACTCGCCGGTGATAACACGACGCTCAGCGATACGAGCCTTCTTACCAGTGAGCTTGCGGAGATAGTAAAGCTTGGCGCGGCGAACCTTACCGTGCTTGTTGATCTCGATGCTGTCGATGTTCGGTGACTCGATGGGGAAGATACGCTCTACACCTACTGTACCAGACATCTTGCGAACGGTGAAGCGCTTCTTGTCGCCATGGCCAGAGATCTTGATAACTACGCCACGGTAGAGCTGGATACGCTCCTTTGAACCCTCGATAATTTTGTAAGCGACTGTGATTGTGTCACCAGAGCGGAACTCCGGGAACTTCTTGCCGGTTGCAAATGCTTCTTCAGCAACTTTAATTAAATCCATTGTTAATTTTGATAATTAAATTTGTTTTATCGTTCTCGCGCAACTTAACTGGGCTACTCTTCTTCCCGTCATCGGTTACGCCGAAAAGCGGATGCAAAGTTACGACTTTTT
>ERZ1035051.10-NODE-10-length-74734-cov-6.015158_pt1 | contig 74734 bp, 68 predicted proteins | sample MGYA00520586_ERZ1035051 | MGnify/ENA primary metagenome ERZ1035051 (study PRJEB33766, sample SAMN09781692) | gut metagenome | biome: gut microbiome | host: Homo sapiens | place: Madagascar | study: EMG produced TPA metagenomics assembly of the PRJNA485056 data set...
TGTAAAGACCTTGGAGAGGGTCTATAAAAACTACTACTATATAATACGAGGAGAAAATAAGATGTTGTTTACTCTGGTAACAAAGGGTAAGCTCGATATTGATACTGCAGCAGAGGAAGCAGGTGTCAGTGTCAGTGAGTTTGAGAAGCTAATGAGTGAAGCAGGCTATAAGGTACCTGAGACTGTGTAGCATCAGGTATGAATAATTTATCAAAATGTAAATAGTAAAAATCCGCTAACCATTGTATTTGGTATAGCGGATTTTTTGTGCTAAAAAGTATCACATCCGACTGTTATTGTACTGCGCTATTGCATCGGCACCGCCTAACAGCTGTATGATAAGTATAGCCCCAATCCATGGAAACAATATCGTAAAAATTCCAAACCATGATCCGAGTGAATCGCTGCTATAGTCCCAGAAAGGCTTGTTTGGATCATCAAGCCAGTACACATTTATGATAGTCCTAAGCTCAGAACGGGTGCTATGTCTGTTATCGCATGAAAAACGCTTGCGGTACTCCTTTCCGTCTACAGTATATGTGTATCTGGCAGCCCAGTAGCTGTAAGCGGATTGTGAATTATTGACAACGAGCCTCTTTGCATCCTCCTTCACAATCATGCCTCTCGCCACATGTCCGCGCTCCTTTGCAAGTGCTATCTTGCGCTGTAAACCAATATTTAATTTGCAGAAAAACTTAAAATCTATGATGTACAGTGGTATTAGTGAAAGCACACCCACATTTACCTGCCATGGGTAGCTTGCGATAGCTTTAAAAACTTCTGAAAAAGTGTTCATTGAAAATCCCCTTTCTTAATATGCTGCATTTGAATATATGGTATGTGAATATATGGTATGTGAATATTATAGAAATAAGGAAGGAGATTGGCAATGGAAAATTATTTTTTATTTATATTGTCTTTGATTTTATCATCATCTTTTGTCATTTCAAGGTAAAACTCAGCTAGTTTCATAGCATTTTCAATCTGTTTTTTATCATAGCTATCATAGAGTCTGTTAAATGTCATTTGCAAAGGGTCGCAATTAGGATCATCCCCGAAAACAAGATAATCGAGAGTGACATCTGTGAATTTTGCTATATGGATAAGTAAGTCAAGATTAGGAACTCGCTTTCCGGACTCTATAAGGGCCAGATATGAAGGTGAATGTATAACATATCAGCAAAATAAGATTGTGTTTTATTTCTTTTAAAACGTAGTTTACGTATGCGCTCACCAAGTTCTTTTGGATTTAGAATAATATTGTTCATATAAACCTCCCATATTATAATTTCAATTAGTAAAAATTATTATGACTAATTGTAGCTGAATTATGAAAAATTAAATTACGCACTGAAAATCAGAAATTAACATATGGAAAATTGTGAATATTGAATAAAAAGAACATTGATAGTATATAAAATATCTGTGTCAAAATATTATAAAAATATTAACTATAAGTAAAAGATGTATTGACACATAGTAATGAAAGTGGCAAAATATAGGCAAAAGAGGACTTAAGATGAAGGTGGTTGTGCTATGAAGATTAAGGTTGCATTGCTTGACAAAGATAAAGAGTACTTGGATAGGCTTACAGGAGTATTTAATACAAAGTATGCTGATAAATTAGAGGTTTATTCATTTACAGATGAAAAAAACGCAATAGAATCGGTAAAAGAATACAGAATAGATGTATTAATAGCTGAAGAAGATTTTAATATTGATAAATCTGAATTCAAGAGAAATTGTGGACTTGCCTATTTTACAGGGACACCCGGTATAGAGTTAATAAAGGATGAAATTGCCATATGCAAGTATCAGCGTGTTGACGTTATATTTAAGCAGATACTTGGAGTATATTCTGATATGGCTGCAAATGTGGCTACTATCAGCGGAGAAAATGATAAGAGCAGTGTGGTTATTTTTACATCACCATGTGGTGGGGTTGGAACATCGACTGTTGCAGCAGCATGTGCGATAGCACATGCGAATATGGGGAAAAAGGTATTTTATTTAAATTTAGAACAGTGTGGCACAACAGATGTTTTCTTTCAGGCAGAAGGAAATGCCACTATGAGTGATGTTATATATTCGCTTAAGAGCAGAAAGGCAAATCTGTTATTGAAGCTTGAAAGCTGTATAAAGCAAAGCCAGGAAGGAGTGTCATACTTTTCGTCTACAAAGGTGGCACTTGATATATTGGAAATTTCATATGCAGATATTGATACTTTGATAGGCAATATACAGGGAATGGACAATTATGATGAGATTATTGTAGATTTACCATTTTCTTTGGAAATAGAAAAATTAAAGCTCCTCTCAAAGGCTTGGAGAATTATAGTTGTAAATGATGGCAGTCAGCTGTCAAATTATAAATTTATGAGAGCATATGAGTCGGTTGTTTTATTAGAACAAAATGATGATATAAATATTATCCGAAACATGAATGTGATATACAACAAGTTTAGTAATAAGAACTCAGAGATGCTATCAAATATTTCTATTAAGACTATTGGTGGAGCACCACGATATGAACATGCTACAGTCCGACAGATAATAGAAGCATTGACCAAGATGGGATTTTTTGAAGAAATCTTGCAATAGAGGGAATGTATATGCAGATTAATGAAGAAGAGTTTGTTGATGACATAAAACGTTTTGTAAGTGAAAATGTATCCTTGAGCAAAATATCAGATGAAGAACTTGCGGAAAGAATAGATCAGATAGTTACAGACAGACTTAAGGATATTTACTGCCCTATTGAGACAAAAGTATCGATATCACAGCAGGTATATAGCTCTATAAGAGGATTTGGTTTATTAGATTCGATTATCAGTGATGATTCAATTACAGAGGTTATGATTAATGGACCTGAAAAGATTTTTATTGAGAAAAAAGGACGACTTATACGCCTTGATAAGAAGTTTGAGAGTCAGAGAAAGCTGGAGGATGTCATACAAAGAATTGTAGGATTGGCAGGACGAGAAGTGAATCAGGCTAATCCCATATGTGATACCAGGCTTCCGGATGGCTCGCGTGTGAATGTGGTATTGCCTCCGATTGCTTTATGTGGCCCAACGATTACTATTCGTAAGTTTTCAAAAGAACCAATGACTATAAATAAGCTTATAGAATATGGTTCTATAACACAGGAAATAGCAGATAAGCTGGAGCTCTTGGTGAAAGCCAAATACAATATTTTTATTAGTGGTGGTACAGGCTCCGGAAAAACAACATTTCTTAATGCTCTTTCCAATTTTATTCCTAAGGATGAAAGAATTATTACAATTGAGGATTCAGCAGAGCTTCAGATTGCAGGAATTGATAATCTGGTTAGTCTGGAGACTAGAAATGCAAATGCTTCAGGTGCCGGGCAGGTTACAATAAGAGACTTAATTAAATCATCTCTTCGAATGCGTCCTGAAAGGATAATAGTAGGTGAGTGTCGAGGCGGAGAAGCTCTTGATATGCTTCAGGCTATGAATACAGGACATGATGGTTCGTTGTCTACAGGACATGCCAACTCTACTGAGGATATGCTCAGCCGACTCGAGACAATGGTGCTGCAGGGGGCTGACGGGCTTCCAATCGAGGCAATAAAGCAGCAGATTGCATCGGCAGTTGATATTATAATTCATTTATCAAGACTTAGGGATAAAAGCAGAAAGACCATGGCTATAACAGAAGTAGTTGGCATCAAAAATGGAGAGATAGAGTTAAACCCACTGTATGAGTTTAAAGAGGATGAAGCCAGCACAATGGATAAGGTATCAGGAAGACTGGTCAGAACCGGCAATCCATTGAAGAACGACTACAAGCTTAAGCTGTCAGGTATAAAAACAGCCATATAGGTGAATTTATGAAGAAAAAAAACAAAGAGAAAAAAGTTCTGGAACCACAATACTATACATCACGGATAAATACAAGTACATATAATTACAAGGTCTATTATATGTCTGTTCCAGAGAAAATTATCAATGTACTTATTGCATTTGTGATAGGAGCGTGCATCGGATATTTATTCTATGGAGGTATAGGAAAAGATGAATATGGGCAGGCAACTACAGTTACATATTGTTTAAATGTAATTATTCCGGTAATAGTTGGCATTATAGCTGTTAAACTTTATATTCCGGTCAGGATACAGTCTATTATTAAGAAACAGAAAAATCAGCTTAATAAACAGTTTAGAGATATGCTGGAGGCACTTAGTACATCTCTGGGAGCCGGTAAAAATGTTATAGATTCATTCAGAAGTGTGTATGACGATATGAAGATGCAGTATGAGGATGGTGCTTATATTATTAGCGAACTGGAGCTTTTATTGTCAGGTATGGATAATAATATTGATATTGAAGACCTGCTTCTTGATTTTGGAGAAAGAAGCGGCAATGAGGATATAGAGAGTTTCGCCAAGGTTTTTCAGATATGTTATAGGAAGGGTGGAAATATCAAGGATACAGTCAGATCTACATATGAAATTTTGAATGACAAAATGGAGATAGCGGAGGATATAGAAACCGTTGTTACAGCAAACAAAACAGAGCAGAATGTGATGCTTATCATGCCGATAGGTCTTATTGGAATGATGAAGCTGGTGAGTCCTGATTTTGCTGAAAATTTTGTGTCTCCATCAGGCATCATGGCGACAACAGTTGCGGTAATCATATTTGTGGCAGCATATTTTATAGGAAGAAAAGTATTGGAGATAAAGATTTAGTTATGTTTGGAATATTAGATTATATATGCTGGATATTAGGCTTGATATTTACAATTTTTTGGATATTCCTGTTTTTTAAAGGAAAGAAAAATGCCACACTTTTTCAAGGATTGGATGAGAAAGAATATCCTTTAAAGGATATTTATTTTGTGGGATATGAACTGCTTGAACTCATTAAGTACAATTATCGAACCAAATATGACAGAAGGCTAAGGAAAGAGATATCGGTGCTCAAGGATGATAAGTATGCTGATTATTATATCAGAGTCACCAGAGCACAGCAGGTTACTTTAGGGTATACGTTATTTACCATGTCATTTGCCATGTATGGGCTGGCAGGAAGTATGGCAGCTGTTGCGATATTTATAATGTTCGCCTTTGTGGCATTTTACTATTATGGAACATCAGCCAGTGACAAGATTAAGAAACGTTCAGAGGAACTGCTGTCCGACTTCTCAAATGTTGTATCAAAGCTTGCCCTTCTGACTAATGCAGGTCTTATCATGAGGGATGCATGGGCAGATGTAGCTTATAATGGCGATACTACATTATATAAAGAAATGCAGATATCAGTTGACGAGATGAAAAATGGAGTCTCTGAGACTGAAGCTATATATCATTTTGGAAACAGATGTATCATACCTGAGATAAAAAAATTCGCATCTACTATCATACAGGGTATCGAAAAGGGAAACAGTGAGCTGACGGCTCTTTTACAGGAGCAGAGTGCAGAGACCTGGAACCTAAAAAGACAGTTGGTAAAAAGAGAGGGAGAGAAAGCATCAAGCAAGCTTCTCATCCCAATGTTTCTTATGTTTATGGGAATCCTGATTATGGTTATTGTCCCGATATTTGCCAACATTGGAGCTTAGGTAGAGAATCAGAGTAATCTGATTGTTTATAGATTTCACGAAAGGAGGAAACGTTTATGTGGTTATTAATGAATGATTTAGGACTTAAGGCAAGGCTTGCATTTAGTAAGTTCATGTGCGATGAAGAGGGAGATGTAAATATCGTCTCTATAGTTGTCCTTATCGGAATAGCTGTATTACTTGCTGTATTCTTTAAAGGACAGATTATGGATCTGTTGGAAACTCTGTTTGGCACAATAAAAGATAAAGCTAATAGTGCAGTATCTGGAGAATAACAGACAATTAGAAAGCGTTTTGGGTATATATCTTTTGATATATACCCAAAATAATTCGAATGTGAGTGAAAATTATGAAAAGACTTTTAGATGAAAGAGGAGCATTGATAGTGGAGGCTTCTATTGTGTTTCCAACAATGTTTCTGGCTATATTTTTTATGCTGTTTGTAGGAAATGCATATACGCAGAAATGCAAGGTGGAGGATATAGTGGTATCGGCGGTTCTTGAAGGTGCTGCAAAGTGTGCCGATCCTATGCTTGATGATATTGAGTCTGGCAGCATACCGGATTTTAATTCAGTTAGTCTGAAGCCATATAGATACCTTACAGGCAGTCTCAGAGATACTGAGGGCGATATAGAGAGTGAGATAAATAAAAATGTGGGAAAGATAGGCACCGGATTTTTTACAGGGATGAAGCCAAGTATTTCCATTGACAGACTTAAGTTTGAAAGTAAAGTGATATATTCAAAGGTAAATGTGGATGTATCCTATAAGATAAAAATGCCAATCAGGTTATTGGGACAGGATGAGTTTACCAATATATCGTATGCCACTCATACTGATGTGCCGGTATCTGATGTGCCGGAGTTTATCCGGACTGTAGATTTTGCAGAGGATCTTGTGCAGAGATATAAAAATCATGATATCTCTGAGCCGGCAGGCAAACTGGCAGATAAGATAACTGAGTGGACGAGTAAATAGGAGTTATGAATATGTATGGATTTAGTAAAAGAGAGCGAGGTGCTGTGTCAGTATTTCTCGTAATCATTCTGGTGCCGTGTATGCTTGTGGCCAGTATATTTGTGGATGTGGGCAGAGTGTACCTGTCCAAGTCTATGGCTGAATCGGCAGCTGATATGGCACTCAATTCACTTATGACACATTATGACGCTGATTTGAATGACTGGTATGGCATGGTAGCTTCCTGCCAGAATATAGATGAATTCTATGATGCATCAATAAAGTGCTACAAGAATGCACTCAAATCACAGAATTTGTCTAAGGATGAGATGAACACATTGGTAGGAGAGTTCAGCGCTATGATAGGTGCTGATTCAAAAGCCAGTGACTATCTCAGGGTAACGGATGACGGCGATGACTCAACTACTATAAAAGCCGTAGATGGAGCCAATCTGGCTAATGCCACTATGCTTAAATCACAGATAGTGGACTTCATGAAATACAGAGCACCTATAGCTATCACACAGACTGCCATCGATAAAATAAAGAATAAGAGTATTCCCGGTATAGATGATGTCTTAAAAAGTGATGAGAATAAACCGCTGGTGGAGAAAAAACAGGATTATTGTGAAGCTGACGAGAAGCTGATGCGTGACAGCTACAATACATATAAGTATCTGTTTGACAATTATTCTTATGGAAATCCACAGCCAAGCAATTCATTGCTCACAGGTACACGTGATGCCATGCAGACAGCCAGAGAACAGTATCGTGAGCTGAATAAGCTGATGATTACCAATCTGTATAACACATCGGGTCTTGTGGTTTTTAACAGGGCACAGGTGCCACTGAATCAGTATAATTACACAAAAAGCTCTACAAAATGCTATAAAGCTAAGTATGATGGCAAGACATATTATGTAAACTGCCATTCAAGAAAAGACGATGATACATATTACATAGATGGCACCGAACTGACAAAACAGTTTGACGATATCTCTAAGAAAATAAAGGCATTTGACAAAGCAAAGAATGATTTCACCAATGCTGTGAACAATAGCATATCGTATTCATCCGGTGTTACAAATGACATACAGTATTGGAAGCATGCTGCAGATGCCTACAGTGTCACGGTAAGTGGCAGTGATGATTATCGAACTAATCTGAATAAGAAAGCAGATGAAATGATAAAGAGCTACTGTGCACTCAATGCCATGATGCAGTGTACTCCGGGAAATGACTTACCTGATGGCTATGATACTACATACAAATCATATAAGAAACAGGTGGAGAACAGACAGACCAAATATCTGACAGCAGGGGTGACAAATGGCAGTGACAGCTATCTCGTATTAGTAAACAGGCTTGAGAGTATATCAAGCAATAATATATATAATATAGAAGCAACCTCATTGACATTAAGCGATAGAAGTACTACATTTGTAAATAGAATTGCTGATATATCAACGAATCTGATTGAAAAAAGAAACACTCTGCAGCACTATTCAGATGTATTAAACATAGCGATAAACGGAGATTCGAGTAAGGACATAGAGTCACTTGAGACACTGAAGCATGATGCAGCTGATTATGCAAAAAAACTCAATGATTGGAGTAATCAGGCAGATGGCACTGATTCAGACCTTGCAGAAGGTGACAGAGATGAAATCGCAGATATTAAGGCCAGCGAAGCAGCCGGAAATATAACTGAACAGTCAATTATAGATTTAGAAAACAGACTTAAGAATATAAAGTCACAGATTGATTCGATGATAGCAGCCATAGATGACTTCAAATATGGTAATCAGAAGGTCAAGGATATATCTACATATGATCAGTTCAAAAATGCAGGCTCTATGGTTATTACTGAAAGCGAGATAAATAAAAGGACTACGAATTCAGAGCTTTCAAGCTATGCGGATTCTACATTTTCATCATTGTTCTCACCACAGGGAACAGGAACCGAGGGTCTTGCGAGCATAAATAGCAATGATGACCATAATTTACTGCTTGATGTCGCTGGTTCAAAGACAGTTGCAATACCTGGGGTGTATCAGTTCTGGCAAGAACAGTTTAAATCAGCTAGTGAAGATGAAATAAAGAAATATGATGATGAAAAGGGAAAAGCGACAGGTAGTCAGGAAAAAACAAAAGAAAATGCTAAGAATAGAAAAAATCCACATGAAGATGCAGAGGATATAGCACGAGAGATTGACACAATAAATAAGACATTTGGAAATACAACATTTTTCAATAGCTTTGTCAGTCTATTAAAAAATCTGACAGGTGGAAATTTTGAAAGTATTCGAGATAACTTATATTTGTCTACTTATATAATGGAAATGTTGTCTTACTCTACTATAGATAATGAAGGAAGGTATGACATTTTAAAAGACCAGGGTTTTGATGTGTCCACATTGACAAAAGAAAATATGGATGATAAATATAATTCTGTAAATGATAAGTGGAATAGTAATGAATATAAGGATTACTTTAATAAATCACTTACCAATAAGAGGCTTTGTAAGGAAAACAATGCTGCATATGGTTGTGAATTAGAGTACATTTTGTATGGTCATGAAAATAATAATGAGAATATAAATGCGGCATATGGACAGATATATGAGATTAGATATGTGTTGAATCTGCTCTCTGCTTTTGAAAATTTTTGGAATTATGATAGCGCTACGGGAAAAATGATTAATACTGTTGCAAAAACTATTTCTCTTGCAACTGGTAGTGTTGTTCCTGCTGTGGCAATAAAAGCTGTATTGATTGCCCTGATAACGGTTTTCGAGACTGCTAATGATATGAATAGGCTTGAAGCAGGCTTTATGGTAGAACTGTATAAAAGTGAGGCAAAATTATGGCAGGTATCATTAGATTTTGGAGAGAAAACTGAAATCGGAGAAAAAAGTATTTCTGGCATGCTAAATTCTATACAAGCAAAATTTGGAAATTTTACAAATTCATGTGATAATGGATTGCGCTACAGCGATTATTTGTGTATTTTTGTGATATGTGGTATGCAGTCGAATATCGGCGAATCCATGACTCTTAGATGTGCGGATGTAATTCAAGCAAATATGAGAAAGATAACGAAGGATGATGGCTACAAGCTGGAAAACTCGAAGACTTATTTTGAACTCAATTCAAAACTGAAAGTAGATCCGTTGCTAATTACACTGCCACTATATAGTGATTATACAGACTTGTATGATAGCAGCAGTACTGACTGGTGCACATATAATATAAAAACAATCAGAGGTTATTAAAGGAGAAAAAAATGAAAAAGAGACTATTAATTCTAGGAATGATTTTTACAATGGCTGTGTCATCAGCGGGCTGTGGTAGTTCGTCATCAGACAATTCAGGTAAGACAGACCAGTCAAAACAAACAGCAAATGTGCAGGACAGCCAGAAAGACACACCTTCAAGTGATAAGTCTGATGATAAGAATGATACTAGTTATAAAACAGCAGATGAAATCACAATGGATGATTTGATGAGCCATGATGAGACTCCGGCAGAAGATTTTGAGTTCAATGACAGCACAGATAACATCATAATAGAGAAGTATGTTGGTAAGGATCCAATCGTGGTTATTCCTGATGAAATAGATGGAAAGAAGGTTGTTGGATTTCATGATACTTTTACGAATGATAAAAATATTATAGCAGTTCGAATAGGTGATAATATTACAGAAATAGACCGATATGCATTTGGAAATGCAGAAAATTTGAAATATCTGGTGTTAGGGGAATCTGTGAAGAGTATAGATGGAGGAAATTTCTTTGGAACAAACTTAAAGGAATTGATTCTTAATGATGGGTTGGAAAGAATAGGTGAAGATGAATTTACATATATTGTAGATCCACCATTAGATAACAGTGGTATGGATTTAAAAATACCTGAGAGCGTTACAGAACTCCATGTTTCTGATTTTAATCTCATTGGTAAACCGGGTTCATATGCTGAACAATATGCAAAAGAACATGCAGATAGCCGTGTTACCTTCACAGCAGAATAATTTACAATATGTCAATTAATTAAATATTAATACTATGAATCATAGGAAGTCGCCATGCTATATTAGTAGTGTGGTGGCTTTTTTTTGTTAAAATTGAAAATTATTAAATTGTAATGAGTAAATATTATTATTACATTAACAAATAGTAAAGTAATTATTGACAAACAGTAATTGAAGTAGGAAAATAGTATATATGAAAATCTATATTTAAAGGGAGAATATCATGAGAAAACGTATAAAGGATGAAAGAGGAGCTATTGTTGTTGAGGCAACGATTTCGTTTACTGCCTTTATTTTCCTGTTGTACATCATCTATTCGATAGTTGATATATGCTACATACAGGCAAAGATGAGCATAGCGTTAAACAGTGCGGCGACAGATATCTCGCAGTACTCTTATCTGTATTATAAGTTTGGCATTGATTCGGTGGACAATGCAGCAAGCAATGCGGCTTCAAGCAGTAGGGCATTAGCAAAGCATACATTAAAGGGGATGGATGAGCTAATGACGGGAATATCGGATATGGATAGCAGTTTGTCGGATATAGAGAATGGCTCTTCTGATTTTGAAAGTCTAATGACTGCATATGATGAGACAAAGGGTGGAGCATCAGATTTGGCTGCCAATATTAATGACTATGGAGATGCTTTGGCAGAAGATCCTATGGGCTTTGTAAAGGGTATGGGTATGCTTGCATTGAATGAGGGCTCGTCTGCAGGCAAGTCATATCTGGCACAGTCTATGGGAAGAGCCTTTATGAAGAAGAATCTTAAGGATTCAAATGGTGGGGATGTCAACGCTTTTTTGAAACAGTATCATATAAAGGATGGTCTGGATGGGCTTTCGTTTGCTGGCACGGAATTTTTGGTATCAACGGATGGCAAATCAAGTAATGCCCTAAGGTTGACTTGCTCATATGATGTGAAGGTTGTCAATCTGCTTAATACAGATATCACCATCAGATTTTGTCAGAGTGCATCAACCGATGTGTGGGGCAAGGGAGTTAGTGCGAAAAAATAGGTGGATTAGGAATTATGAAAACAAATGATATTTTAATGATACTCATTTCAATTATTCTATGTGGAGTGAGTATCTATATACTGATTAGAAATAAAGAAAAAAAGAGTAAAAAGCTTATTGTCTATTGCATTATAGGTATGTTTCTTGTCATGATAGATGCTTGTATGCTTCAGTTCTTTTATCACGATAATGCAATTTATAAGAATTTTAGGATGATAGCACTTCTTTCAATTATGGCATCTGTTGCATATGTTGATTTCACGGAGCTAAGGATTCCAAATGAATATATTATTACAGGACTTGTATACTGGGTGTTAAGTATATTTGTTGAGCTGATATGTGGCAGTCAGTTTATTGTTGCCAATATCATTTCTTCGCTTATTGCAGCGGCAGCCCTGTTTATAGCTTCTTTGCTTTGCAAGATATGTATCAGGGGCTCGATTGGCGCCGGGGATATAAAGCTGTTTGTGGTTATGGGGCTATTGCTTGGGCTTGATGGAATATGGAGCGCTATATTTTTATCTCTCGTTTTATCATTTATCACAGCAATTTATTTTCTTATTACAAAAAGAAAAGGCAAAAAGGATGCAATGGCATTTGGTCCGGCTCTTGCTATAGGAACGTGGTTATCAATATTTTTGACTGGAATGTAGAGGATATACAATGAAGAATTATAAATTTTTAGTACCTATATTGCTTGTAGCATTGTTAGGAGGCTCTGTATATAAAACATACAGTGACAGAGAAAAAATTAATAAACAATATGATAATGATATAACTCAGGCCAGACAGAATAGGAAGCTTGAGGTTTATGTGAATGCAGAGGAGGACTATCTTGATGCCTTAAAGCTTAAAGATTCAGCGAAGCTTCGGGCAGAGCTGGGAGAGATGTATATAGAAGCGGAGGATTTAAGAACAGCTGCCAAATGGGGAGAGTCTCTCATAAGTGAATATCCCAAGGAACAGGTGGGATATGAGTTTTTGATTCAGGTGTATTTGGAGCAAAAAGACTATGCCTCATGTTTCAGGATAAAGGATGAAGCGGATGGACTGAAAATTTCATCAAAGAAGATTGAAGAGATTATTTCAGATATCAAATATGAGTATTATCTCGAAGGTGAATATGCACAGGTAGAGGAGTTTAGTAATGGCTATGCAGCAGTAAAGAAAGAAAAAAAGTGGGGCTATCTGAACAGCAAAGGGCATCGTGTAATAGAATCCGAATTTGAAGAGGCAGGAGCGTTTGCTAAAGAGGTTGCACCTGTTATAGATGACAAAGGCAGGGCATTTTATATAGACAACGAGGGCAACAGAAAGATAGTCATTGATTTTGTCGACAATATTGAGAAGCTGGGATATATGTCAATGGATAATATTTTTCCTGTAAATGATGGCAAAAAATGGAGCCTGTACAGTCTGGACAGCAAGAAAAAGATAGCTGGTGACTATGATGAGGTTTCAGCCATGGGAAATGGAGTAGCTGCTGTCAAGTCTGGTAATAAATGGAGTCTTATTGATACTAAGGGAAAGAAAGTAACAAAAGATAAATATGATTCGGTTGTTATGGACAGTAAAGGAATAGTATGTAGAAACGATAGGATATTTGCTAAGCAGAATGGATATTATTATTTATTTGATTCTAAAGGCAATAAGGTTGTAAAAACTAAATTTGATGATGCACGGCTATTTGCAGATGATGGATATGCCGCAGTATGTGTGGACGGCAAATGGGGATTTGTTGATAAGGATGGTAAACAGATGATTAAGCCTCAATTTAATGAGGCTCATAGCTTTTCAAACGGATTGGCGGCCGTCAGATTTACAAATGGCTGGGGCTATGTAGATGAAAAGGGTAATAAAGTCATTGCGACAGGATTTGATGATGCGTGCGATTTCAATGAACAGGGCAAGACATTTGTTAAGACGGATGATAAATGGCAGGTTTTGACACTATATTTATACAATCATGAATCATAGAACAAAGGAGACAAAGGCATGAGTTTTACATATGAAAATCAAGGAAACAATACTTATCTGGTATATAAAATAGGAGCTTCGGATAATGTGGATACAATGAGCCTTGGAATGATTACTAATAATAAGATAGATGGAATTGTTCCGACTCTGTTCACACAGTCAGATACTGATAGATTTATTAAATATAATATTTCTGCAAAAGTGTCAGCAAAAGAGTTTTTATCAGGAGTTGTAAATAAGAAGAGATTACTAGGTGTGTTTATCAGCGTATTAAAGGCAATTAAATCAACAGAGGAATATATGATTGATGCGAGAAGCCTGTTGATTGATTTGGAACATATCTATGTTGATGTGTCAAAGTGTGATGCAATGCTGGTATGTCTTCCTTTGGTAAGACAGAATGAGTCTGTTAATATTCCTATGTTTTTTAAGCAGATAATGTTTAGTACACAGTTTGACCAAAATGAGAATTGCGATTATGTTGCACAGATTATTAATTATCTGAATAGTACACCTGTATTTTCTGTGGATGCTTTTGAAAAGCTCCTGATGGACATAGATGCTGATAATTTAAATATTGCAGCTTCAAAGGCTGTTGCTGGTCATCAAAAACCGGTTCAACCACAGAGCCAGTCACAGAGTCAGCAGCCTAAACCTATGCAGCCTGCTATGAATCAGCTAAAGAATACACAGGTACAGACAAATATGCCATCTCAGGGGAAAATGCAATCACAGCGTGAAACACAATCTGCAAATAATGTGGTACAGCCTAATCAGGTGAATTTTGCAGTACCTAATATGAATCCACAAAACCAGAATAGAATTAATAATAATGTGCAGATGGGGACGAATATTTCAGGTACATATGTGGAAACAACCAGTGAGAAGCAGATGTCCATGTTTGGACTTTTGACACATTACAGTAAAGAAAATAAGCAGATTTACGAAAGACAAAAAGCCCAAAGAAAGGCTCAAAAGGAAGCAGAAAAAAACGGAGCAGCAAGGCCTGGTCAAAATGTGAAGGCATCAAATGCTTCATTCGCCATCCCAGGCCAGCCACAACCTGTAATGCCACAGCAACCTCAACAACAATTTGCACAGCCACAGCGACAGTTCACTCAGTCAAATCAGCCGCAGCGTCAGTTTGCACAGCCGCAACCGATGCCACAGGCACAGCAAAAGCCGGCGCAACAGGTTCAGCCACAGCCGGTGCAGAATCAAAATACAAATACAGGCATGACCGGAAATCCATCAGTTCCACCACAGATTTTGGAGAACATGACAAAGGCCGGTAATTTTGGAGAGACTACAGTGCTTGGAGTCGGTTCAGAGGCTGGAGAGACCACTGTTTTGGGAACATCACAGGCTCAGATTATTAAGCCTTATCTGCTTCGAATAAAGAATAATGAGAGAATAGAACTCAACAAGCCGGTATTTAGAATAGGAAAAGAAAGAAGCTATGTGGATTATTTTGTGAGTGACAATACAGCGGTCAGCAGAAGCCACGCAAATATCATTAACAAGGACAATGAGTTTTATATTGTTGATACCAATTCAACAAACCATACATATGTGAATGGTTCAATGATTCAGAGCAATGTGGAGACTAAAATCGAGCATGGAACGAAAATCAGACTGGCGAATGAGGATTTTGAATTTTTCATGTACTAATAAAAAATCACAGGATAAATATTACATATATTGAGGAAATGGCATGGATTACGAAATTGCAGCCCAGACAGATGTGGGAACAGTCAAGAAAACAAATCAGGACAGCATAATGATGAAACGTATTTTTACCAATCTTGGGAATATGGTTTTTGCAGTATTGTGTGATGGTATGGGAGGTCTTGCGAAGGGTGAGCTTGCCAGTGCCACGGTCATAAGAGCATTTGATAAGTGGGTCAACGATGATCTGCAGATGATTTGTCAGAATGGACCCGGATATATTGAGGATTCTGTAATCAGGGCACAGTGGGAGAGTATAGTAGCAAATCAGAATCAAAAAATCAAACAGTATGGAGCAGGTCAGGGCGTTAATCTTGGAACCACTGTAGTAGCGCTTCTTGTCACTGACATGAGATACTATCTGATGAATGTCGGTGATTCAAGAGCATATCTTGTAAATGATAAGCTCATACAGCTTACAAAGGATCAGACATTTGTAGGTAGAGAGATAGAGCTGGGTCATATGACAATAGAGCAGGCTAAAACAGACCCGCGCAGAAATGTGCTTTTACAGTGTGTGGGTGCTTCTGAGATTGTTAATCCTGACATGTTTTTTGGAGATGTGCAAAGTGGTACGGAGTTTCTGCTTTGTTCGGATGGTTTCAGACATGAGATTACATCTGATGAGATTTATCAGGCAATCAGACCATCATTTATGACAAACAGGGATGTGATGAATAGGCAGCTTCGTTCTCTGATAGAACTCAACATGCAGCGTAGGGAGAGAGACAATATCACAGCAGCGCTGATTAAGGTACAGTAGGAGGAAAGTTTATGCTTGAGATTGGTTCTCTTGTTGATGGAAAATACAAGATACTGAATGAAGTGGGCCATGGTGGAATGAGTATCGTCTACCTGGCTATGAACGAAAAAGCAAATAAGCAGTGGGCTATTAAAGAGGTACGAAAAGACGGTGTAAAGGATTTTGAGGTTGTGAAGCAGAGTCTTGTGGCTGAGACAGACATGCTAAAAAAACTTAATCATCCTTATCTGCCGGATATTGTGGACGTCATAGAGGATGACGACAGATTCCTGATCGTCATGGATTACATACAGGGAAATTCACTTAGCAAGGCTATTGAAGAGTATGGCGCATTGCCTCAGGATGATGTGATTCATTGGGCTAAGCAGCTGTGCGATGTACTTGGATATCTGCATTCACAGAATCCACCTATCATATATCGTGACATGAAGCCTGCCAATATCATGCTTAAGCCTGATGGCAATATCACTCTTATTGATTTTGGAACAGCGAGAGAGTTTAAAGAAAAAAATCTGGCTGATACGACATGTCTCGGAACTATGGGATATGCAGCTCCGGAGCAGTTTGGAGGAATGGGACAGACGGATGGCAGGACAGATATTTATTGTCTTGGTGCTACACTATATCATCTGGTTACAGGGAAAAACCCATGTGAGCCACCTTATGAAATCAGGCCGATCAGAGAGATAAACCCAAGTCTGTCAGGTGGTCTTGAAAGAATCATTTTAAAGTGTACACAGCCTAATCCGGCTAACAGATATCAGAATGCGGCAGAGCTGATGTATGCTCTTGAGCACTATGATGAGATAGATGATATATATAGAAAAAAACAAAAAAGAAAGCTTGCAGCTTTTATCACTACATCGGTAATTACAGTGATTTTGGGAGCAACCTCTATATGGGGATATGTTTCAGCCGAGAATAAAAAAAGTGAAAACTATGATAACATTCTGAAAACGGCAGGTACTTATGAGGACTATTACAATGCAATAATTACAGACCCTACCAGGACAGATGCATATCTGAAGCTGAATGATATGCTTACAAGTGATTTTGTATTGGACAAGGATGAGGCAAACATACTTGCAAAGATACAGGTCGGACTGGATAGAAAAAACAGTGACGGATATTCGCAGACGTATGATGTGCTTTCGGATTTGAAAAAGAAAAATCCTGACGGGTATCAGGAGGTCTGCTACCAGTATGGCGAGAGCTTTCTTTTCTACTATGATATAAATGTGGAAAAGGACAGATATGCCAATGCCGCCAAGTGGTACAAGGATGCTGTGCAGAAATATCCTGTTGCACAGATATATTGTGATATTTCCGATTGTCTGGATCTCATAAGTCAGTATGGTGGAGCAAAGGTTAAGCAGACAGAGAAGATGTATGATGAGTATGCAAATCTTTGGAAAAAGGTTACAGAGCTGGAAAAGGAATCGGAACAGTTTGACAGTGTGGATTCAAAGCTTCAGGTGTGGAATGAAGTAGATGATATTATAAACAACAATATTTCTCCGCTTTTGGAGGTGACATCCAAGGATGATGTGATTGCACTTTTGGATGATATTTCAGACAGTTCGACTAAGGTTGACAAATCGGTTATTGCAGATGATATGAAGAAGCTTCAGGACAACATCGAGTCGACAAAGCAGAAGATAAACACGGTAAAGGAGGCTGAGAAAGAATGACATATGATATTTACAGGCTGATTTTTATCGTGGGTGCCATAGCATGTGCTGTAATGTTTGTGGTTTCAGTGATACTATTTATTACACTTAAAATTCCAAATGTAATTGGCGATTTAACAGGCAGAAATGCAAAAAAGGCAATTGAAAATATTAGAAAGCAGAATGAAGCCTCCGGTGGAAAAGGTTATAAGGCAAGTGCAGTTAATCTGGAAAGAGGCAGACTGACAGATAAAATGACTCCATCGGGAAATCTGCAAAGACGTGGAATTACAAGCGGTTTTGGGGTTCATACAGAAAAAATCAGCACGATGAAGTTGGAACAGCAGGAATCTGTTGGAACGGATACGGACAATGAGAGTAATGAGACGATGGTTCTTGAACAGAATTACTCAAATGAGACAACAGTTCTCAGTCCGCAGAATGTTGGGGAAACAACGGTACTTTCCTCAAATATGCCACAGAATCCAAGCGATACTACGGTTCTCAATCAGTTTATGGTATTAGAGGATATTACCTTTATACATACAGATGAAATAATTTAAAGCAAAGGAGTGAGTAGCATGAGAAAACGCATGATGGCCTTTTTAATGGCTCTACTTATGGTTGTCACCATTTTGCCGGCAAACTTCACGATAGTTGAAGCGAATGACACAAATGGTGCTATCTACCTTAAGGTGACAGGTGCTTCGGACTGGACCAAGGAAGATAATATCAAGGTAACTGTTACTGACAGTACCGGAAAAGAAGTTGAGCAAAAGTTTGTTAGGACCGAAGTGGTTAAGGAACAAACTGATTCTGGAAATACAAATCCAGATAATAAAAATCCAGATAATAAAAATCCAGATAATACCGATTCAGGTAATAACAATCCGGGTAATACTGATACCGGTAAGGATGCTGCTGGCAAGGATACTGAAAATACAGGCTCAGAAAGTGGCTCTGACAATTCGAATGAGCCTGCCGGACAGGCAGATGAACAGCAGGATGCTAAGCCTGTAGCATTAAATAGCATAAAAATTGATGTGACAGGTCTTGTCAAGGACAGTAAGTACTCTGTGGATATATCTTCTGATGGATATCTTTTCTGGAAGAAGGAATGCACCGCTGTGGAGGCTTCTAATAGTGCAGCTTATACAAAGGTTGCAATGGTTAAGGACACATATACAGAGTTTGACTTCACCACAGTTTTTAAGGGCTGGAAACTAGATACTACACCAAAACTTGCTGTGAAAGGTGCGGATAATAATAGTGTTATTAAATATGCATCTTCAGATCAGGGAATTGCAGCTGTTGATGAAACTACTGGTGTAGTAACTATAAAGAAGGCCGGAAAAGTTTCTTTTACGGCTACACTATCTGTTGGTGATAGTTATAAGACAATCACACAGTCTGATGTAGCAATTGCAAAATTAGACCAGACACTTTCATTTACTGATGCAAAAACAGAGGTTTATGTAGGTGATGAGGTTGCAACAGCTGCAAGCTCAAGTGCTAATGATGCCAAAGGCAAAATCACTTATAGTGTGGTTAACGGAGAAGAGTACATCACAAAGGATACTGATTTTGCAAACAATGGTAAATGGACTGCAAAGAGCTATAATAACAGTGCTGATGGAGTAAAAGTTATAATCAAGGCTGTTATTGCAGAGGATGACAGATATAACAGTGCAGAGAACACATATACTACAACAATAAAGCCATATGCTTACGGTGATTTTAGAAAATATTGTGAGGTAGTTGGAACATCAAATACTGCTTCAGATGGAAACACCTGGTATTCAGAAGTGACCGGAATCAAGGCAAAAGATGGTTATAAAATTAAAGATTCTGATGGCAGCTTTGTAGAAGAAATTGCTATAGATGCCAATAATATCACACAGGGCGAAAATAAATTTTCTCTTGTTATCGTACAGGAAAAGAAGAAATCAGACAATGAAAATGTATCTTATATCAACGAGGGAACAGTAAGTGGAGTATACAACTATGATAGTGTAAAGCCTACACTTTACATTGAAAAGGATAATGATGCAGACTGGGTAAACAAAGATGTGACAATTAAAGCTTTACCGTCTGATGCTGGTTCGCAGATTGCGGCTGTTAAGTATATAGTGACAGATGAAAAAGATAAGCCGCTTCTTGAAGAAACAACAGTTAATCCTAATGCTGATGGAAGATATCTGATTACATTACAGGCAAGTAAATTTGCCAATAAAGAAATCAAGATAAATGTTACAGCATACGATAATGCAGGTCTAAAATCTGATACACAGACTCAGATAATCAAATTTGATACAGCACTGCCTAAGGCGGAGCTGTCATTGAATAGTAATGAGGGTGAATATTATTTTGCTGATAAAATATCTGTAGGTATCAGTGCTACTGATAATTTTTCAGGCATCGCTGATATAAAAGCAGTTTATCTTACAGATGATGTGACAAGTGCTTCAGGATGGGACATTAAAAGCTTCAATTGGGATGCTGAAAATGTTCAAAATCTTGGAGCTGATGCTAAGAGTGTAACAATACCATTTGCAGATACCACAAATGCAGGAAATGTGTATGTCAAGGTAACGGATAAAGCAGGAAATGAAAAAATCACATCACTTTCTGATGATAAAAAATTCCACTTTGATAATACTGCACCAACTGTAGGTATTACATTTTTTTCAGCTGATGAAAATACAACTAATGATAATTATTCACAGTTAAAGGATGGGGTAGAATACTACAACCATGACAGATATGCACAGATTACTGTAACAGATGCCTCTTTTAACAAAAATGCTACTCAAATTAAAGTAGCGGTTGATAATAAAAAGCCAGTAAATATATTAGATAACAAGGCAGAAGTACAAGGTGCTGCTATTGTAAAAACAGATGATGAAATCTGGACTGACAATAAAGATGGCTCATATACTGCAAAGCTTAAATTTACAGGTAATCATCTTTACAAAATTGAAGCTTCTTCAACGGATTTAGCAGGAAATAAAACGCAAGAAAGCACTGTAGCTGATAGCAAATCAAAGGAATTCTATATTGATGAGCTCGCTCCGGTTGGAAAAGTCCAGTTCTCAACAGATAAAACAAATGCTGGAATAATTGGTAACTGGTGGGAAAATGTATTAAATCCATTCACTGCAATATCTATTTTTAAACAAAATCAGTTGAATATTGTAGGTAGTGTGACTGACAAAACAACCGGAAATTCCGGCATATGGACAGTTAGCTATTATGTTAATAAACTGGATAAGGATACAGTCTTATCAGAGCCTGAGTTAAACAATTTATCTGCTGATAAATGGAAAGAAATTAAAATAAATAAATCAGATGATGGATACAGCTTTTGTGAGTCTTTAGACAAGTCCTATAATAAATATATAGTATATATAAAGATTGTAGATAACAGTGGAAATGTAAAATATATAAGTACAGAAGGTGCTATAATCGATAACGAAGCACCTAAAATTACAGAAGTCAATATAGTAGATAGTGATAATCAGAAAAATAAGCTTGAAGACGAAAATGCAGATTTGTGGAAACAGTCAAATGTTTGTTTACAATTAAATGCTACAGATAATCTTTCCGGTATTGACAGATATGAGTATAAGCTTGCAAGACTGAATGATGATGGAACATATACTGATTTACCAAATACTACAACTGTCACGTTGCAAGGCTCAAATCTTGGAACCTTGAATTATTCAACAGTGTTTAGTCTTTTAAAGAGTCGTGATTATGCAGCCGATACAAAGGCTCTTAAGGTTACAATAACAGTTTATGACAGGGCTAATAACTCTTCAACAGTTGAAAAAATAATCAATATTGATAAACAGGCTCCAACAGTTACCATCACACGAGATGATCTCAGCTCGACTTCTGATAATGGTAAAGGCTGGAATAACGATACCCTGACTTATACTGTTGTGGCAAAGGATGCAACAAGTGGTATTAAGGCAGAAAATGAAAATCCGGTTGTTAATTATTATATTTACCTGAATGGCAAGAAAAAGGAAACCGGAAAGGTAAATGTTATTGGCAAGAAATTAGATGCTTCCGGAGCTTATACAGAGGTTGTAGGAAATATAACTATTTCAAAAGATAAAGCTTATGATTCCAATAATTTAACTATTGACGTAGATACTGTAGATGTAGCTGGAAATAAGTCTGTGTCATCAGCTGATACAACGGTTACAGCAAAGTATGATTTTACAGCTCCGACTGCAAAATTGGAGTTACAACAGGGCGTTGATGGTGATAAGTGGTTTACCAATGGTGCTACATTCACTGTTACTGCGCAGGACAATACTTCAGGAATTGAAAAAGTAGGCTATACAATTAAAAAAGCAGATGGAACTTATGTTGAGGGAAGTGCTGATGCTCCGGTAGAATTAATAACCGGTGTTGAAAGTGATGCAAAAGAGTATACAAATAGTATTAGCATACCTGATATGGCTGATTATGATACTGATAATTTGACAATCACAACATATACATATGACTTTGCCGGAAATAAGACAGAGTGTAGTCAGACAATTAAGCTTGATACAACAAACCCTACTGCTGATTTGACAGTAAATGCTGGTGCTAACCAGGATGGCTGGTTTAATTCCGGTGCAACACTTAGTGTAAAAGCATCAGATGAGACATCAGGTGTTGATAGAGTGAAATATATTGTAAAAGCCAGCAAGGATTCAAACGAAAATCTGACAAGTGGTACATTAACTGCAGATACATTGCAGAAATCAGATAATGGTGATTTGACAGGAACAATAACAATTCCGAAAGATGCATATTATGATTCAAAGAATCTTTATGTTGAAACTGAAACGTATGACAAAGCAGGAAACTATATAATATGTTCACAGGTAATCAAATCTGATACAACACATCCTACAGCAGGTATAAGCCTTGACAAGGAAATGAAAAACAGTCTTAGTGACAAGGCAGGCTTTGATGGTGCAAAGCATTTCTACAATAGAGATGTGAAGCTTAATGTAACAGCAAATGATGCTACATCAGGAATCAAATCAATTAAGTACTATGTAACTGCTGCCGGAGATGTACCTACAGAGGAAACCTGGGCTGATACAACAAATAAAGATGTTAATAGTATTCTCCCGGAAAAACAGGCAGGAACAAATGACAAGCTGAATATTCCGATAACAATATCGGATGAGTTTGCCAATTCAGCAGATAATCTCGGTGCAATCAATGTCTATGTTCAAGTTATAGACACAGCAGACAATGAGACAGTTGTCAGCTTGAAGGATGATGAGAAAGATGAGACATTCAGGATTGATACAACAAAGCCGGAGATTAATGTAGAGTATGCCTCTGAGAAGGCTGCATACAGTGTAGTTGATAGTGCAGAGTATTACAATGCAGAGCGTACAGCTAAAGTATCGGTTAAGGAAAACAGTGTATTCTTTAATCAGAAGCTTGTAAATATCTGGGTATCAGAGGATGGCGGAAAAGAAGTTGATATCAATAATAGTGATAAGCTTCCAGATGGTATCGTAAAGGATAGTGACTGGGCTCTTGGAGCCGGAAAAGATGCTGTAAGTACACTTACTGTTAAGTTTACCAATGATCATAAGTATACTATCCGTGTAGAAGCACAGGATTTGGCTGAGAATAAAGCTGATGGATACAAAATCAATAAATCTAATACATTTGTTATTGATAAGATAAATCCAACAGGTAACATGAAGTATAATTATCTGTCACAGGGAACTGACACTACATGGACATCATTTGCAGATTGGAAGAACATCTTAAATGGTGGAAAATACGAGATATCACGTTTCTCTAAGGGAAAGATGTATGTTTCAGGTAGTGTAAGAGATGAATTCAGCGGAGTAAAAGAAGTAAGCTACAACGTTTCAAACAAGGATGGTGTATTTGCGGATGTGTCAGGAGTTACATCATGGACACCGATGAAATCAACCGGTAAGGATGGCTCATATGCTATCAGTTTACCGGAAAATGACATGAACTATGTTGTCTATCTGAAGATTGTAGATTATTCAGGAAATGTATCATATGTCAGCACAAATGGAGCTGTGCTTGATACACAGGCACCGAAGATTAATGTAACACTTCCAACTGATATCAATGGCATCTACGCTTCAAATGTAAATGTTGGCGTGTCAGTATCGGACGATGCAGCAACAGGTGTTGTTTCAGGTATCAGAAGTGTATCATACAAGGTAACAAGCCTGGGTCAGCAGACACAGACAGGAGATTTGTATACATACACTGCAACAGCAGGAAGCCTGAATGATCTGACTAAGTCAGTATCAAGAAATTTCACAGTTGATGCGGGATTAAACAACAGTAATGATGTACAGATCGAAGTGACAGCTGTTGATAATGCAGGAAACACTTATAAGACAACAAATGTAATCAAGATTGATATCACGGCGCCTACGATTGAAGTAAGCTATGATAATAACAGTGGAGATACAACATTTGGAGATGATACTTACTTTAAGGAGTCAAGAACAGCAACAGTTAAGGTTACTGAGCGTAACTTTGACCCTGCAAAGGTAATCCCTGTAATAGAGGCCAGTGCCGGAGGTGTTCCTTCTATATCAGGATGGACTACAGTTAGTGGTTCTGGAAACGGAGATGATACAGTTAATATTGCTACAATATACTATGGAAACGATGCTGATTATACCTTCAATATTTCAGCAGAGGATATCGTAGGAAACAAGAGCGGTGATGTCAATTATGGTAACTCACTTGCACCTACAAAATTTACTGTAGATAAGACTGTTCCGGTGATTTCAGTAGCATATGATAATAATAATGCAGCAGAGGCTGGCTTTTATAAGGAGCAGAGAACTGCTACTGTGACAATTCAGGAGCACAATTTTGAGACAAGCAGAGTTGTCCTAACAATGAATGCGACAGACAATGGAAATCCTGCTTCAGCTCCTACAATAAGTGGCTGGTCAGGAAGCGGTGATACACATACGGCAACAATTAGTTTTGCATCAGACGCTGTTTACACATGGACACTTGCATACACAGACAAGGCAGGAAACAAGGCACATGACCTTGAGAATCAGAGCTTCTGCGTTGATCTTACAAAGCCTGCCATAACAATAAGTGGAATAAATCCTAATTCCGCAAACAATACGGATGGAAATATTGGTTTTGCTATTGAATGCACAGATACCAACTTTGGCACATTTACTCCGGTACTGACAGCTGTAGTATATGAGAATGGTTCTTTTGCAACAAAAGAAATCGAAGGAAGTGCTTCATCCGTTGGAAATGGAGAGAGAATTGAGTATGGAAACCTCGAGGAGGATGGAATGTACTCACTCAGATGTGCAGCAGTAGACAAGGCTGGAAATGCTTATGATACGGTAAACATTGTTGATGAAGATGGAGTAACTTCAACTGTAAACCTGCAGGATGGAGATAATCTCATTGATTTCTCTGTCAACAGAAATGGCTCAACATTTGCATTAAATGATTACTCAATGGATGTAGTTAATGACTATTATGTTCAGGAGACAGCAGAGGATATCGTATTCTACGAGACTAATGCTGATGAACTCTTAAACTACAATATCAAGCTTAATGGCAATGCGCTTAAGGAAGGTAACGACTACAAGGTGACAGAGTCAGGCGGAGATGGAAGCTGGTACAGATACGAGTATGCTGTAAATAAATCACTTTTTGATGACGAAGGGGAATACAACCTTGTTGTTGAGTCAGAGGACAAAGCCACATCAATGGCATATAGTGATTTGAAAAACGTTTCAGCTGATTTTGTAATTGATAAGACAGCTCCAACCTTCACAATCAGTGGAATTGAGGAAGACGGTAATTACAGAGGAACATCACAGAACGTTACTCTTGTTCCTACAGATGATGGAGGAAAGCTTGGACATGTCAAGGTCACAATACTTGACAAGGATGGAAAAGAACAGAAAGTAATTTCTGATATGTCAGGCGATGAACTTACAAAGTACCTGAATGGAAATGATGGAAAGATTAAATTTAAGGTGCCGGAGGGCGTAAATCAGCAGGTTGCAATACTTTGCGCTGACTGCTCTATCGGAACAGATGGTGGAACCAATACAACTGATTTTATTTACAAGGGTATAACAGTTTCATCAAACGCGTTCATTCTTTTCTTTGAGAACAAGCCGCTGTTTTATGGTGTGCTGGGTGTAGTTGCAGCAGCAATAGTCGTACCAACAGGTTTTGTAATCTATAAAAAGAAAAGAAAAACTAAAAAAGAAGCATCAGAACAGTAAATTAATGATCTGAATAGGAGCCGATCACAAGATCGGCTCTTATGCTAAAAGGGCTTGCTAATACTATTTTGGTTTAGTTAAGACAAGCCGTTATGAAAAATCAAAGCTAAGGAGATGAAATTATGTTTTGCAAGAATTGTGGTAAAAATAATGCAGATGGTAGTATGTTCTGTGAAAACTGTGGCAGTAAATTAGTTGATGCTGGTTTTATTCAAAATATGCAGGCAAATGGAGCGGCTCCAATAAATATGGTGTCAGCAGGCTCTCAGGATAACAACACGAACAATTATGCGGCGAGACCTCAGACAAGACTGACAGAGTGCCCAGTATGTGGGAAGAAAATCAGCTCTATTGCAGAGAAATGTCCTGAATGCGGTAATATAACAGCATATGGTGAGAGTGAGAGTGAAAGAAAAAGAGCTACAGCAAATGGTTTTTTAGCAGGTATATACTGGCTCTTATCATGTGCTATGTTTCTTAAAGCACTGTATTATTGGATGTCTATAGAAAGATATAGTGCGTTAAGATATTATAACAATGGAGATGGTTACAAGTTGATATTATCAGTAATGATGATGATTATTATAGTGGTCATTGATGCCATTGTTTGTTTTGCAACAGCTAAAGGGAAAAAATAAAATGCGAAGGAGATGGTAATATGTTTTGTGGTAATTGTGGAGCTATAATAAATGGAGACGAAAAATATTGTCCATTATGTGGAGCACCGGTCGTACCGGATAATAATCAGCAACCTGCAGATTCGTCATATGATAGTCAGAATCAGCAAATGTATCAACAGGAATATGGACAGCAGATACAGTCAGGTTATGACCAAAGCTATGGACAGCAGATACCATATGGATATGATCAGAGTTATGGACAGCAGATGCAGTCAGGTTATAATCAAAGCTATGATCAGCAAGGATATCAGCAGTCATCCAATCAGTCACAACAGTCTGGAATGCAGAATAAGAAAAAGAAGAAATCGAAGATCAAGATTTTTTTTGTTGTGTTGCTGTGTGTTATTATAGCGGGAGGTAGTTTATTTGGAGTGCTGTATTATAAATGGTATACAAGCCCGGAACAGGAATTAATACGTGCACTTAAAAATGAAGACTACAACAGGGCAGTTTCAATTTATAATGGTGATTATGATGGAGATGATAAAACCATTAAAAAGGCATTAGAAGACAGAATTGAGACAATCAGACAAAAATTTAAAAATGGTAAGATGGAGTATTCTGTGGCACTTGATGAGCTGGGAACAATTTGTACGATGAATGTATCAGGTATATATGATAAAGCATCTGAGGCTATTGATTATGTGAATAAGCTCAATGAATCTAAGAAAGCGTATAACAGTGCTAAGGAACTGTATGCTAAAAAGGATTATTTTGAAGCTTTGAAGAAATACAAAAAAGTAATTAAAGAGGACAGTAACTACGAAGATGCCCAAAAGAAATTGAATGAATGTGTCAGCGAGTACAGAAAAGCTGTATTAAAGGATGCATCAGATTTAGCTGAAAGCGGTTCATATAAAGATGCTATAAATAAATTGAATCAGGCATTAGATACATTACCGGATGATTCAGAGATAGAGCCTAAAATAGATGAGTACAAAAAGTCTTATGCAGACAGTGTTATTTCAGCAGCGGATGAGCAGGCAGCAGCAGGCAACTATAATGATGCAATTTCAAAACTTAATGAGGTTTTAAAGGTAGTGGGATCAGATGAAACGCTAAAGGCTAAGTTAAATGAGATACAAGGAAATAAACCGGTTTCTCTTGCATCGCTAACAGCTATCAATGGAGGATGGAACTGGAATACCGGAACACCTACTGATCCATTCGGCAATACTTATAGCACAGCATCTAATTTTGCAATTTTTAATGATAGCATTGGAGATTCTCAATATATTGACCAAGTTAGTATTCCGAATTATGGGAATTGGGTTTCAATATATGAAAGCTATGCAGAATATCGCCTTTATGGAGAATATAAGCAGTTAAGCTTCGATATTGTACCGAATGAATCAATTGGAGAGTATTTATATGGTTCTGTAAAAGTGTATGCGGATGATACACTTGTGTTTTCATCACCTAACATCGGAAGAAAAACAGATTTGCAAAGCTATCAGGTCGATGTTACAGGTGCAGAGTATATAAAAATAGTGGTTGATACCACAGAAGACGGTGATGCGATTATGCTGTTAAATTGTACGTTAACAAAATAGTTTGAGGCATTGACAAGGTAACACGTATATGCATAATGATAATCAATCAAAAGCTTGTTACGACAAGGTATATCACACCAAGCACCCAGCTTGAAAATATGCCGTACAGTATCACGGGACCGGCAATCCTGAATATCTGACAGCCTATGCCAAATACCTGCCCTTCCACCTGAAATTCACATGCGGATGAGCATACTCCGTTTGCAAAGCCTGTTATAGGAACGAGAGCGCCTGCGCCTCCCCAGTTTGCGAGTGGTGCATACAGGTTTAGCGCTGTCAGTATGCAGCTTATGAGAATTAAAATCATGCTGCACCAGGCAGAGGCTTCATCGCTGCTTAACCCAAAGTATTGTGTGCAGGTATTTACTATGAGCTGTCCGATAGTGCATATGATTCCGCCGAGTATAAATGCCTTTAGCATGTTTGCAGAAAGGCAGTGAGTAGGTGTGACGCGCTTTACATATTTGTTATATTCATCATTTCGTTTTTCTTTTTGGTCAGTAGTCATGTTTTCAGACCTCCTTTTTTATAGGATGACCGTATTTTTTAAATGTATTCATATATGTGATTTTAGTTATTTGATTTAGGTATAGTTACTTATAAGAATTAAATATGAAGGATATATCAAATAATCCTTGCTACTTTCTGCTTTAAATAGTAGAATTGTAGCAAGGATTATTTTTGCGCGGTAGTGCATCAAAGTAATAAATCACAGCAAAGCATATAATTGCGATAAATAATGCAAGTATTTTGCAATAAAGAAAAGGAGACACATATATGTATACACTTGACGACATCAAGAAAGAAGATCAGGAGATTGCAAGCGCCATCACAGACGAATTTGAGCGCCAGAACAGCCACATCGAGCTTATTGCCTCTGAGAACTGGGTAAGCCCTGCTGTTATGTCAGCTATGGGAAGCATCCTCACCAATAAGTATGCTGAGGGATATCCGGGAAGAAGATACTATGGAGGCTGCGAGTGCGTGGACGAGGTAGAGGAGCTTGCCAGAGAGAGAGCCAAGGAGCTTTTCGGCGCAGAGTATGTAAATGTACAGCCGCACTCAGGTGCTCAGGCCAACATGGCAGTACAGTTCGCCATCTTAAAGCCGGGCGATACCATCATGGGAATGAATCTTGACCACGGCGGACACCTCACACATGGTTCACCGGTCAACTTCTCAGGCTCATATTTCCATGTAGTGCCTTATGGAGTAAATGACGAGGGCTTCATCGATTACGACAAGGTAGAGGAAATCGCCCTTGAGTGCAAGCCAAAGATGATTATCGCAGGTGCATCTGCATATGCGAGAACTATAGATTTCAAGCGTTTCAGAGAGATTGCGGACAAGGTAGACGCAGTGCTCATGGTTGATATGGCTCATATCGCAGGACTTGTAGCCGCAGGACTTCATCCAAGCCCAATCCCATATGCACATGTCACAACAACCACTACACACAAGACTCTCCGCGGACCTCGAGGAGGAATGATTCTCTGCAGTCAGGAGATGCAGGATAAGTACAATTTCAACAAGGCTATTTTCCCGGGAATCCAGGGTGGACCTCTCATGCACGTTATTGCTGCAAAGGCAGTCTGCTTCAAGGAGGCATTACAGCCTGAGTTCAAGGAGTATCAGAAGCAGATTGTAAAGAACGCACAGGCACTTTGCAAGGGTCTTCAGAACCGTGGCATCAAGATTGTATCAGACGGCACAGACAACCACCTCATGCTTGTAGACTTAACTCCGTTTGGTCTTACAGGAAAGTCTATCGAGAAGCTTCTCGATGCGGCTCATATCACAGCCAACAAGAATACTATTCCTAACGACCCACAGAAGCCATTTGTCACAAGCGGTATCCGTCTCGGAACACCTGCTGCCACATCAAGAGGCTTAAAGGAGGATGATTTCGACAAGGTTGCAGAGGCAATCGCCCTGATCATCAAAGAGGGCGAGAGTGCAGTTGAGCCTGCAAAGGCTATCATCAAGACACTTACTGACAAGTATCCTCTTGCATTTTAAGGGTTTTCAGAGTAAAATGTTATAAGTTATAAAAACATAATACTTTGGAGGAATTATGATAGACTTAAAGTTTTTAAGAGAGAATCCGGATCTCGTAAAAGAAAATATTAAAAAGAAATTCCAGGACCACAAGCTTCCGCTTGTCGATGAAGTAATCGAGTATGACAAGAAGGCCAGAGAAGCACAGCAGGAGGCAGATGATCTTCGTGCAAAGAAGAATCAGGTTTCTAAGCAGATTGGTGCTCTTATGGCACAGGGCAAGAAGGAAGAGGCTGAGGCTGTAAAGGCTGAGGTAGCACAGATTTCAAAGCGTCTCACAGAGCTTGAGCCGCTTGAGAAAGAGTATCAGGACAAGGTGCTTGAGGATATGATGAAGATTCCAAACATCATCGATCCATCAGTTCCAATCGGAAAGGATGATACCTTCAACGTGGAGAACGAGAAGTTTGGTGAGCCTGTTGTTCCTGATTTCGAGATTCCTTATCATACAGATATCATGGAGAGATTTGACGGAATAGACCTCGATGCAGCAGGAAAGGTTGCAGGAAACGGTTTCTATTATCTGATGGGAGATATCGCACGTCTTCACTCAGCCATGACAGCATATGCACGTGACTTCATGATTGGAAAGGGCTTTACATACTGTATCCCGCCATTCATGATCCGTTCAAATGTCGTAACAGGCGTTATGAGCTTTGAGGAGATGGATGCCATGATGTACAAGATTGAGGGAGAGGATCTCTACCTTATCGGCACATCTGAGCACTCAATGATCGGTAAGTTCATCGATACAATAAACGATGAGTCAAAGCTCCCATACACACTCACAAGCTACTCACCTTGCTTCCGTAAGGAAAAGGGTGCACACGGCATTGAGGAGAGAGGTGTTTACCGTATCCACCAGTTTGAGAAGCAGGAGATGATTGTTGTCTGCAAGCCACAGGATTCAAAGGAATGGTATGAGAAGATGTGGAAGTACACAGTAGAGCTTTTCAGAAGTCTCGATGTGCCTGTCCGTACTCTTGAGTGCTGTTCAGGAGACCTCGCAGATCTCAAGGTTAAATCATGCGATGTAGAGGCATGGTCACCAAGACAGAAGAAGTACTTTGAAGTAGGAAGCTGCTCTAACTTAGGCGATGCACAGGCAAGACGTCTTAAGATTCGTGTAAAGGGCGAGGATGGCAAGAAATACTTTGCACATACTCTTAACAACACAGTTGTTGCTCCACCACGTATGCTCATCGCATTCCTTGAAAACAACCTGAATGCAGATGGCTCCGTAAATATCCCTAAGGCACTTCAGCCTTACATGGGTGGTACAGAGAAGCTTATTCCAAAGCACTAGTATAGCGTTCTGGTTTTTGAAATAAACTGGTTCATGTATATAGTTAATACATGTATATAACAGCCGTAGCTGCGATTGAAAGATAAATCGCGGCTACGGCTGTTTTCAATTATCTATTTAAATTCTACAATATCATTCGGAGTGCAATCAATGATATTGCATAATTTTTCTACGGTTAGCAAAGTTATGTTTTTGTTTTTCTTTAAACCGTCTAAAGTTTTATTATCCAAGCCTGATTTTAATAAGTGATATTGAGAAATGTTCTTCATTTCTAGTGTTTTCCATAATGGTGCATAGCTAATAATATTTATCATCTCCTTATATTTGATAGCTTGATTATATTGATGTATTATTAAAATAAATATTGTGGAGATATTCACAATGTGATATAATCAATAAAAATCACAAAGGAGATGTATATTTATGAAAAGATTTTTACAGGTGTTGGCTTTAATTTTTTTTGGCTTTATAGGCCTTATAGGAGCATTTTTTTTATTGATGCTGCTACTCGAATTTTTTGCGAATTTAGTTTTATCACATAGGGTTGGTGTAAGTGGTGCATTGGGATGGATGATTGCTGGTATTATATGTTTAGCAATTGGAGGAGGTGGTGTATGGTTTGCATTATCTATGGACAGATGTCCGGCATGTAAGAAAATATTTGCCATGAAACCCGGTAAAAGGGAGTTTTTAGGTAAGGAAAATGTTGTAGAAAGAAAGGAATATAATATTTACAATAGAAATCATGAGGTGACCGGAACATATGAAAAGGATGTACCTGTAACGAAATTATATTATTATCAGTGGTACATATGTAAATATTGTGGTCATAAAGAGTCTGAAACCATTGTAAGATAACATACAAGCTTGTAGGAGATAAAAGAGATGAATAAAATACTGGAAAAATATTTATATAGAGTTCCGGAAGCGTATTACGAGTATAATGGAAAACAATATATGCAGTCTGTTCATGGAAAGAGTTATATTCGTTATAACAAAGCAAAAGAACAGGCTGGATATGCTACGGTTGATGTGGATATGATAATTAAGCATATTAAAGAGTTTTTGAATGAAATTGGAATAAGTACAATAGAAAATCCGATATATAATCCACAAAAAATAGATTATAGCAGAATAAAAGCAGAGTTTGATTTGAAAGATGAAAGAGATTTAGTATGGATTAAGTTTACAAAAGATGGATATGTTGGTGTTGTGGCTACAAGTAATGATGTGAATTTTGATATTCCACAGAGTAGTCATGAGTATGATAAAAAACATATCGTATACAATCCTTACTCAAAAGAATATGAAGAGACATGGCTTCACAATTCATCAGGAATATTGATTCATAAGCTTGGAAAAGAGTGGAATAGGGACTTTGTGTTGATATTTCCGTTAAAAAATATTCCAAAAGGGTATAAGAGAGCAGATATTGAGGAAGCAGTGGGAAATTTGTTGATTGAAAAAAGAGTTCCTATATTGGACTATTATTCACATTTATATTAAAAAGGGGAAATAAAAAATGAGAAAAATATTTGGAAAGATAATATTATTGACTGTATGTATGGTATTTATGCTGTCGGGATGTTCTAGTAAGCCGGATGAAAAAAAGGTAACGGAAGACTTGAAGTCTTTTGAAAATGAAAATTTGAAATCCGGCGGGGAAAAAATTGATTCGGTAAAAATTGATAATTCTGAAAGTAATGATGATTCATATACGCTATATTGTACAGTAAAAACAGAAAAGAATGATATATCATATGAAAAACAGGTGAATGCAATATATAAAAAATCTAAGGAATGGGAGTTGGCAAACGTTCAGGTAAATATAAATTCAGAGTGGAAAATTACGCCTCTTAAAGGAGTAAGTAAAAAAGTCATAGAATCAGATCTTGTAGGTGAAGTAATAAAGCTTAAAAATGAGGAATGGGAAATAGAAAAAGGTGAAATCAGTGATTTATCGATAACCAAGCAGGAAACAGACTTGAAAAACAAAAGAGATAAAATAACTGTTGATATCACTTTAGATGGTGCAGTAGAAAAAGCAAAGGGAAGCTTAATTGTTGAATATAGTTTTAATAAAGAGTGGAATTTTAAAGGTGTAACCGATGCATCTAATGTAATATCTGAAGTCAAAGAAGATAAAAAGCTTGATACCTCAGAAAAATCAATATTAAGCTATATTACAAAACAATCTTTTCAATATGGTAATAAGTCAAATGGTTCAGGTTTAGTTTCGCTAATAAGTGATTCTGCAGTTCAGAAAATACCTATGACAGAATCTGAGATAAGTAATTTTAAAATAAAAGAACAGTCTTCGGGAGCGAAGGGAACCATACAGACTGTTAAATGCAGTGCAACACTAACTAAAAAATATGTTACATTTTCTTTGGAAATGGAATTAACATTTACCTACAGTAGCGGTTGGAATGAACCATCAATTGAGACTAATGCAAAATTAGAAAATTTTGATATTACAGGTGAGTGGACCGGAAATTACACGGCTGCCGGAAGTAGTGGAACAGTATCTCTTAATATTTCAGAGGTAAATGGCGATGAGGTGTCGGGCTCTTATAGCTATACACCTGATAGAATAGACAAATATACACAGCCGGGCAGCTATAGTTTTTCGGGAACGATAGATAAAGAAACTTTAATGCTGAATCTTAAAGCAGGAGAGTGGATTTCAAAGCCGGAAAGAGTACTATCAACGGATAAGGTCAATATTAGAGCCTTTATTAAAATAAATGACGAAATAATGGAAGGAATAGGTCATGGTTCTGCAACATTTAAAGTATCAAAATAAATTATCATTTACTATGCTGCTTGTATGCATCAGTCTCTTAACTGCCTGTGGAAGCACAAAAGTAAATTCAAATAATACTTCAGAAGCTCATTCAGGTGTTGATACAGAAAATAATGTATACAGTACAAAAGAGACAGAAGTGGCTACCGAGAATGAACAGGAAAATACTGAACTTGGTGAAACATTTTATACTCTTGGAAGAATGGAAAAACCAAAAATACTGTTTGCATATGATTATTCAGTAAACTGGAAGTATATAGATATTGGTGAAGGGACAGAGTATAGACAGGAAAAGATAGAGGATCGCAAGGGTGCTGAAATTATATTTTGGCACTATGCGGAACAATTTTCCCAATATTATGGAGGTGGATATGATTTGCAAACTGCAAGCGTGGATAAGGTTGCAGATTGTGATTTTCGTATGGAAACCGAAGGCAATGAGGATGATTTGGGAAAGTTTTGTGTTGCAAAAATCAAGGTTATTGCTATAGAAGATGGTCTTAGCGATGAAGGTGAACAGGAATTTGATGGACCAACTTATTACGCGGTTGTTCCGGAAAGTTATTTGGGTCAGACCACATTTAAGGGAGGCGGAGGAGTATATGAAGAGTGCTCATGGAATTATTATGGAGGTACTTATGCGGTAGTAGCAGAAGCAGAAGATGGAAAATTTACTGAATCAGAGGAAAATGACATTATAAAATTTCTATCAACATTTAGGCAAGAATATGAATAAATTCTGTGATTTTTGAAATAAAAACTGGGGCGGAAAAGAAGTGGTTGGTTTACACGTATTTAACTACAAAAACGGTCATGCAAATTTATTTTGATAAACGTCATTGACACCAAATGTGATACCACATATAATATAGACAGGAGGTATTCAGAATGTCAAAATGGGATAAACTATTAACGAGAATATGTGCTTTGTCAAAAGACCTCCGGTTTGATGAATTGCGTAAGGTATTGGAAAGCTATGGATATGTAATGAATGCCCCAAAGGGCGGAAGCAGTCATTACACGTTCAGAAAAGCCGGATGTCAACCAATTACGATACCGAAGCATGAACCTATCAAAAAAGTGTATGTAGAGATGGTAAAGCAGATTGTGGAAAGTGAGGCGGTGAATGATGAAAACGCTGAATGATTATTTTACAATGAATTATCGTATGGAAATTGTAGAGGATAAGGATGAGGGTGGTTTTGTGGTTTCATTTCCGGAACTCCCGGGATGTATTACCTGCGGAGAAACAGTAGAATCCGCTGTCGCAAACGCTTTAGATGCCAAGAAAGCATGGTTAGAAGCTGCTATGGAAGATGGTATTGAAATCCATGAGCCGGACAGCTTAGAGGATTATTCTGGACAGTTTAAACTTAGAATTCCACGAAGTCTTCATCGTTCCCTTGCAGAACATTCTAAGAGGGAAGGTATCAGCATGAATCAGTATTGCGTATATCTTCTTTCCAAAAACGATGCAGCTTATTCAAAATTATAGACTAGATGAAAAAGGAGGTGTTCTGTTATGTTTTTTCTTATAGCGAAGGATAATGAATGGGCTGGATTGCTTAGTAGTCTGGATATGTTTTCTGATGATTTTATGGAAGAAGGACGGATACAGCCTGAAGTACAGGTAAGGGAAGATTTCTAATGAATTTACAGAGAAGAAAATCCCTTACCAAACACTTCACTGGTGCTCATCACAGACATAAAAGCATGCAGCTTATTCTGATGTATGAAGCTTCTAAGCTCTATGGCCTGCTTCTTTGTGAGTGTGCTGAAAACGATATAGTTTCTCTCACCGGTGTAAGCGCCTCGTGCCTCCACATATGTGGCACTCTTCTCCAGCGTGTTGGTAATGTAATCGCATATCACATCCTTGTCATCGCAGATAAGCATTATGGATTTTCTGAGCATGATATTTTCGATGATTGCATCAATCATAAATGATTTCACAACAAGTCCGACAAATGAATACAGAGCAGTCTTTATGTCAAATACAAAGCAGGCGATGATAATCATGACGAGGTCGGTGAGAAATAAAGCCATGCCAATATTTTCTACATGTGCATATTTTTTTACAATCATGGCGATGACATCGGTTCCGCCACTTGAAGCACCTACATAGAAAAGCAGTGCAGATGCGATTGCAGGAAGAGCGATGGCAAAAATCAGCTCAAGCATTGGCTCGTTTGAGAGCGGATGAGTGAGCGGGTCAAGCTTTTCAAGCACCAGAAGCTCAACAGACAAAAGTATTGTGGCATAGGTGGTCTTAATAGCAAAGCCTTTGCCAAGGAAGAAAAAGCCCACTACAAGCAGAAGCATGTTCACAATAGTAGAAAACATACTTGCCGAGAGAGGTGTTATCTTCGCAAAAACAACTGCGGCACCGGTTACGCCACCGAAGGTAAAGTTGTTTGGGAACTTGAAATAGTATACACCGATTGCCATGATGGTGATACTGAGTGTCATTATCAGAAAATTTTTTATCTGTTTAAGCATTTGTAGTTCTCCTTTATGATTTGACAGCTTGTCATGTAAATCCTGATATTTATTTGCATGGATAGTGTAGGACGATGGATGTCTGATGTCAATATAATCCGTGAAATAAATTATAAGTATTATTTCTATAAAAGATATATTATATTAGTAAAACTAATAAGAATAATTACAATATATAATTGGAAAATTTAGCACTATGAAGGTATACTATAGGTATTGAACGAATTGCAGATTATTAGGAGGAACAATAATGGATTACAAGAATTCAGGTGTTGATATCGAGGCAGGTTACAAGTCAGTAGAGCTTATGAAAAAGCATGTAAAGGAGACGATGAGACCGGAGGTGTTAGGTGGTCTCGGAGGCTTCTCAGGAGCGTTCTCACTTGCTTCCATCAAGGATATGGAGGATCCGGTGCTTTTATCGGGAACAGATGGCTGCGGAACTAAGGTAAAGCTTGCTTTCATCATGGACAAGCATGATACAATCGGAATCGATGCAGTTGCCATGTGCGTAAATGATGTGGCATGTGCAGGCGGTGAGCCATTATTTTTCCTTGATTATATAGCATGTGGAAAGAACTATCCGGAGAAGATTGCTACAATCGTAAGCGGTGTGGCAGAGGGCTGTAAGCAGTCAGGCTGTGCACTCGTTGGTGGTGAGACAGCAGAGCATCCGGGTCTTATGCCTGAGGACGAGTATGACCTTGCAGGCTTTGCAGTTGGTGTGGTTGACAGAAAGGACATCATCACAGGCGAGGGATTAAAGGATGGTGATGTACTTATCGGAATGGCATCAACAGGCGTGCATTCAAATGGATTTTCACTTGTCAGAAAGATTTTCAAGATGGACAAGGAGACATTAAATACATATCATGAGGAGCTTGGCACTACACTTGGAGAGGCACTTCTTGCCCCTACAAGAATCTATGTAAAGGCTCTTAAGGCTGTAAAGGACGCAGGAGTCACAGTAAAGGCCTGCAGTCATATTACAGGTGGCGGCTTCTATGAGAATATCCCACGTATGCTTATCGATGGCAAACGTGCCGTAGTTGAGAAAAACAGCTACCCTGTTCCACCAATCTTTAAAATGATGGCTAGAGAGGGAAATGTCGAGGAGCAGATGATGTACAATACCTACAACATGGGACTTGGAATGATTGTCGCAGTTGACCCTGCAGACGTGGACAAGACTATGGAGGCTATGAAGTCTGCCGGAGATATACCATACGTAGTCGGAAAGATTATTGACGGCGAGAAGGGTGTAGATCTCGTATAATAACATTCAATATATTGTTAATAATTGTATACATCGTTGCGAGGAAAAAGAATGAAAATTGCAGTATGTGTATCGGGTGGCGGCACCAATCTTCAGGCCATCATAGATGCAATAGATAACGGAACAATTACAAACACACAGATAGAGGTTGTTATCAGCAACAACGCAGATGCATATGCGCTTGAGAGAGCTAAAAAGGCAGGAATAAAGGCAGTATGCATCTCGCCAAAGAGCTATGAAAGCAGAGCTGCCTTCAATGAAGATTTCTTAAAGCAGCTTAATTCATATCATGTGGATTTAGTCGTACTGGCAGGCTTTCTGGTAGTGATTCCACCGGAGATGATAAAGCAGTACAGAAACAGAATCATAAATATCCATCCATCGCTCATACCATCCTTCTGCGGCACAGGCTACTATGGTCTTAAGGTGCATGAGGGAGTGCTTGCACGCGGTGTGAAGGTGACAGGTGCCACCTGCCACTTTGTGGATGAAGGCACAGACACAGGCCCTATTATTTTACAGAAGGCAGTCGAGGTAAAGCAGGGCGACACACCTGAGGTGCTCCAGCGCAGGGTTATGGAGCAGGCTGAGTGGAAAATCATGCCACACGCTATCGACCTGATAGCAAATGGCAGGGTGTCAGTAGAAGACGGACATGTTATTATAGATGAGAAGTAATGACAGTGCTGTAAGTAATTAGTATGTAAACACAGGTAGATTATGATTACCGGACAATGAAAAGCTTATATATAGCTTAGGTATAGGAGGCAAAAATGAAGGTATTAGTAGTAGGAAGCGGCGGAAGAGAGCATGCAATATGCAGGGCTGTTGCAAAGAGCTCACGCGTTGACAAGATATACTGTGCACCGGGCAATGCAGGTATCGCAGCACTTGCAGAGTGTGTGCCAATCGGTGCGATGGAATTTGATAAGCTCGTATCATTTGCAAAGGATAATGCCATTGATTTTACAATCATCGGCATGGATGATCCGCTTGTAGGTGGTATCGTTGACGAGTTTGAAAAGGCAGGGCTCAAGTGCTTCGGACCAAAGAAGAATGCAGCTATTCTTGAGGGCTCAAAGGCATTTTCAAAGGACCTCATGAAAAAGTATAATATCCCTACTGCGGCATATGAGAATTTTACTGATGCCAAAGAGGCACTTAAATATTTAGAGACAGCAAAGTTCCCTATCGTGTTAAAGGCAGACGGACTTGCTCTTGGAAAGGGTGTGCTTATCTGCAATACTCTTGAGGAGGCAAAAGAGGGTGTCAGAACCATCATGGAGGATAAGAAGTTCGGAACAGCCGGAAACACCATGGTAGTTGAGGAGTTCATGACAGGCCGTGAGGTTTCAGTGCTTTCATTTGTAGACGGAAAGACTATCAAGATTATGTCATCTGCGCAGGACCACAAGCGTGCAGGCGATGGAGATACAGGCCTTAATACAGGCGGCATGGGCAATTTCTCACCTAGTCCGTTCTATACCAATGAGGTCGATGATTTCTGCAAGAAGTATATTTATCAGGCAACTGTAGATGCTATGGCTAAAGAGGGCAGACCTTTTACAGGAGTTATCTTCTTCGGACTCATGCTCACAGAGGATGGACCAAAGGTGCTTGAGTACAATGCAAGATTCGGAGATCCTGAGGCACAGGTTGTGCTTCCTCGTATGAAGAATGATATCATTGATGTGATGGAGGCCTGTGTAGACGGAACTCTTGACACAATAGATCTTCAGTTCGAGGACAATGCATGCGTATGCGTGGTTCTGGCATCAGACGGATATCCTGTCAAGTATGAGAAGGGCTTTAAGATAACTGGCTTTGAGAAGTTTGACGGCAAAGATGATTATTACTGCTATCATGCCGGCACCAAATTTGATGATGATGGAAATATCGTCACAAACGGAGGACGTGTGCTTGGTATCACTGCAACAGGCGCCACACTCAAGGAGGCCAGAGCCAAGGCTTACGAGGCAACAGAGTGGGTACAGTTTGATAATAAATACATGAGACATGATATCGGAAAGGCAATAGATGAAGCATAAGGGTATTATTTTTGATATGGATGGAACTCTCTGGGATTCAGCAGAGAACGTGGCAAAATCATGGAATAAGGCCATAGCTGATTATGGCTATGAGAGGGCACCTATCACAAAAGAAGACATGTATTCAGTAATGGGAAAGACAATGGATGTACTGGCATCCATTATCTTTCCTAATTGTACTTGCAGAGATGAGTTAATTAATGTATGCTATAGAGAAGAAAACGATTACCTGACCGCTCATGGGGGAGAGCTTTATCCTGATGTTGAAAAGACACTTGATGAGCTGTCAGAAAGCTATGACCTTTATATAGTCAGCAATTGCCAGCGTGGTTATATAGAGTCTTTTTTTGCGTACCACGGACTTGGCAGGTATTTTAAGGATACTGAGTGCTACGGCAACAATGAGCTTGAGAAGTCAGAAAACATAAAGCTTATTGTAGAGCGCAACAATATAGATGAGGCAGTGTATGTAGGTGACATACAGGGAGATTACGATTCCAGCAAAAAGGCAGGAGTAAAGTTCATCCATGCAGCATACGGGTTTGGCACAATAGATGACGATGTGCCTGCTATTCGCAAATTCTCTGAGCTGCCGCAGGTGGCTGACAGAGTATTTGAGGAAATTGAAAAGCTCTGATGAGAATTTAATTTGAAGTAAAGTTTATGAATATGTAGATAATGGGGTTTCCACATGGCAGATAAGCGTAACAGAGGGAGAAGAATTACAGATAGAATAACAGAGGCTTACTATGAGCTGATGAAGATTGTTGCAGAAAACAATCATGAGCGCATGTTTGAGTACTATGTGGAAGATGATGAGGCATATATTTTCAAAATAGTCAACTCTTCTCCGGCTCAGGAGACAGTATATCCGGTTTTTAAACAAAATATTGACACATACATGTCAGAGTGTCCGGAAGACAGCATCGAATGCTTCAAAAAGCAGCTTGATAAATGTCTGCTTCGGCCTATGCGTACTGCATTCCAGCTTAGTTTTATATCAGAGGATGGCAAGAGCAAGCCGGTTGAGATGTACATGGTCAGCATACCTGATTTGGATAAAAAGGTATGTATGGTAGTTGGAGTAATGTTTGATCTCAGAGATGAAAAGGGACTTTTGGACTCGCTGACAGGCACATACAATCATCTCGCATTTGAGAATAAATGCACATCGCTTATCAGGCAAAAGGGAACAAAGCTTTTGTTTGTGATGCTTGATGTGGATGATTTTAAGATAGTAAATGACACCTTGGGACACAATGTGGGGGATAGGGTATTAAGCCAGACAGGACAGGTGCTTAAGGAAGCGGTTGGAGCCAATGGCATAGTTGGCAGGCTTGGCGGTGATGAGTTTGCGGCGATTGTATTTGGATTAGAGGACAGTGATGCTGTGGACGAGTTCTGCGTAAAGCTGTCAGGCAAGCTGAAGAATATTATTTTTGATATGGAGTATTCTGCATCAATCGGCATGGCTACAGGCGATGACAGAGAGCTGACCTTTAAGGATCTGTACTATGAGGCGGATCAGGCTATGTATTACTCAAAGAGGCAGGGAAAGAATCGCATATCGTTTTTCGATTCTATCAGGAAAAATGATATAACCGTTTCGCATAATTCCTGCGCTCCTTCCAATACAGATGTATCCTGCAGGCTGTCAGATATGGAGATATTCTCGTATGATGAAATGCCGGACTATATACTTGCAGTAGATGAGGAGAGCCGTAGAATAGTATTTGTCAATAAGGCTATCAGAAATTCAAGCGTTATGACAGAATCTCAGATTGATGAATTTATTTCAAAGCCGTTTGAGGATGGGTTTATTGATTTGTTTTTACGGAAAAAAGAGCAGGGAAACAGAGTATCGGTCTTTTCAGGAAAGGATCATCCCGACAATATAGTTGCAAAGCTTTTAGGCGAAAAGAAGCTCATAGTCAAGCTGAATCATAAGGATTATAATGGCTATAGACTGCTTAAGATGATAGATTTGAGTGATGAGTCAAAGCTGAATGCTGTTATGAGACAGATAACCAGCTACAGGTCGTTTATGCAGAATTTCATTGATGCTATTAATGATACCACCGAAGGCTTGGGGTATAGGAACTATTTACGGCTGCTTAGAGAGTTTTACAATGCAGATTGTGTGGCTGTCATTTATAATGGAGAGAGTGCGTGGGACACAATTGAGGAGATACACATCCCAAGTGCTAAGATTATGGCAAAGGTGGTTAATGAATCTGTTTCAAGAGGTGCAATTGTAGATTTTCTCGCTCTTTTTAATAATGCCGGTCGTGTATTTATAAGTGATATTAAGTCAATTGAGGGTGAATACAGGGATTTATTCAAGCGTATGGCTGATGTCAGAATATGGTCTACATCTGCTGTTCTTCTAAACAAGAGGGAACAATGCTTTGGTGCCATCGTGGTTATGAATCCAAGAGCCAATTCAGGAAGTCTGGATTTGATTGATATGGTTGGTATTTCAATATCGAACAGTCTGTTTTATGAGAAGGCGAGGGCAGAGTATGAGTACAGGCTCAATTTTGACCAGGTCACAGGCTTAAGAAAGAGAGAGGTCTTTAATAATTTGGGAGAGAGCTATGTGGAGTATGACTGCAGCTTTATGGGAGTATTTGCATCAGATATCATAAGGCTTTCAGATATAAATGATAAGTTTGGATATGCGGCAGGGAATGCGCGTCTTAGGATGGTTGCAGATGTGATCAGGGGCGTTTTTACAGGCTACGATATATACAGGTACGAGCAGGATGAGATAGTTGTTTTTTGCAAGGATATTGATAAAAAATCATTTATGGGACTTGTCAGGATAGTAAGGGAAAGCCTTGATGATCTGGATGTCTCAGTATCGACAGGCTTTAGTTGGACGGACAAGCCAGACATAGCAAGGCAGCTCTCTGAGGTTCGCTTAATGTATGATATTGAAAAGGACGCAAAGCTTAAGAGTCTTGACAGTATAATGAGAAATAAGGTATTTAAGGATGTGGTTTCTGAGATTGAAAAGGGAAGCTTCATGGTGTATTATCAGCCGAAGGTTGATTCAAGAACAGGCATCACAGTCGGGGCGGAGGCCCTTATCAGATTTTTTGATGAGGCTCATGGCGTTGTAGGACCAATTCATTTTATCGAGATTTTAGAAGAAAACAGATGCTCGCATCTTATTGATTTATTTGTACTTGATGAGGTATGCAAGGCGCAGAAGCTTCGCTGTATAAGTGACAGGAGAGTGGTTCCGGTATCTGTGAATTTTTCAAAAAATTCACTGGAATATGCAGACCTCTTGGATCAGGTGAAGGAGATAATGAACAGGTATGAGCTCCCGGAGGGGCTTGTTCAGATAGAGATAACAGAGTCTGTTGGTGATATGGATATTGTATTGATAAATAATATCGCGCAGTCGCTGATTTCAATGGGCTTTCGTCTTTCGATGGATGACTTTGGCACGAAGTACTCAAATCTTGAGATGCTCTTTAAGTTTCCGTTCAGCATTGCTAAAATTGACCGTTCCCTGGTCAAGAATCTCGAGAGCAATGAAAAGAGCAGGATTATGTTAAAGCACCTCATATCCATGATTAAGGAGCTTGGCATAGAGTGTGTTGCTGAGGGTGCAGAGAATGAGGAGCAGGTAAGGCTATTACAGCAGTTTGGCTGTAATATTATTCAGGGCTATTTCTATTCAAAGCCGGTTACACTTGATGTTTTCACGAGTGAGTTCGTGGAAAAAACAAGGAATCAATTGTGATTCACAATTTTATATATAATGCAGCTATTAACAGGCACCTATAGCAGGAAAGCGGATAACAGCTGCAAAAAAAGATAAAAGGAAAGGAAGAAAAATGTTAGAGAAAATCTTCAAACTCAAACAAAACAACACAACGGTCAAGACAGAGATTCTTGCCGGTCTGACAACATTCATGACCATGGCATACATCATTGCTCTTAACCCAAACCTCCTCACCGGATTTGGTGCTGAGGGAACAAAAGCACTATGGAACGGAGTGTTCCTGGCAACATGTATTGCTTCGGCAGTCGGTATGTTTGTCATGGCATTTCTTGCCAATAAGCCATTTGCACTGGCTCCGGGTATGGGACTTAACAGCTTCTTTGCTGTAGTAGTTGCCAATATCGTAAGCATCACAGGCCTGTCATATGTTGATTCATTCCAGGCTGCACTGTGTATCATCCTTATTGAGGGTATTTTATTCTTCATACTTTCAATATTCAATATCCGTGACAAGATAGTGGATGCCATTCCTTATGGTGTCCGCATGGGCATTTCACCGGCTATCGGTCTTATGCTTTTAAATATCGGCTTTGGCTCAAATGCCGGTGTTTACTCAAAGGATGGCGGACCATTTTATGTGATGAAGGATTTCTTCGGTGCACTCACACCGGGACTTGCCAAAACAAATATGACAGATGGATATTCTTCAATGGTGCTCACTGTTGTGACTATGTTCATCGGACTTTTTGTTATCATTATTTTAGCTCATAAGGGCGTCAACGGAGCAGTACTTTTTGGTATGCTTGCAGCCTGCGTAGTTTACTGGGCAGGAGAGGCTATATTCTTTGGAACAAATCCTTTTGCATCACTTGCAACAGCTTCATTTGTACCACAGTTTAAGGATATGGCAGATACAACACTGTTCAAGTTCGATTTCAAGGATTTCATCAGTATTGGATGGTTTACAGCAATTTCACTCATCATCACATTCTGTATCATAGATATGTTTGATACCATCGGAACACTTGTTGGTACTGCATCACGAGCAGGAATGGTTGATAAAGAGGGAAATATGCCAAACATGAAGGAGGCTTTGGTTTCCGATTCAGTTGCCACAATGGTTGGTGCCGTAACAGGTACATCTACAGTAACAACTTTTGTTGAGTCTGCATCAGGTGTAGAGGCCGGTGGACGAACAGGTCTTACAGCTTTCACAACAGGTATCCTGTTCCTTGCATGCATCTTTATAGCACCGCTTGCAGCAATCATTCCTGCCGCAGCAACATCATCAGCACTTATCTATGTTGGTATCCTGATGCTTGGCGGTCTTAAGAAGGTGGATTTCGAGGATCTCTCACAGGTTGCTCCGGTAGCACTCATGCTTATTGCAATGCCTATCTCCGGATCTATCGGACATGGTATAGGTCTTGGACTTATCACATATACTGTACTCAAGGTCTTTACAGGAAAAGCAAAGGAGGTTTCTATCCTTACTTATGCTATTTCGCTTCTTTTCCTTGTGAAGTTCTTCCTTGTAGTGTAGTGTTTTAAAGCTTAGTGATTCATAATGGTTATAGTACGAAAATGATATAATTAGCTTTTACATGCCGTCCATGGCATATAACGCCTTGCCCCGCCATCCTTGGCGGGGCATTGTTGTGTGCGGATATAATTCTAACAGCCACTAAGTGACTGCGTAAGGCTTGCAGATACATTAAACTGTGCTGTAGCGGCATTTTCTTATGTGGTGACAATAATTTATATATGCAAACATATGTTCTTGACAATTGAGCGTAATCAATGTAGAATTGCAGTATGGACAAGCATAATGAAGAGCACATTTATGTGGCAATAGATTTAAAATCATTTTACGCATCAGTAGAGTGCAGAGAGAGGGGAAAGGATGCTCTGACCACTAATCTGGTCGTGGCAGATCCAACCCGCACTGAGAAGACTATCTGTCTTGCAGTATCGCCGGCTCTTAAGGCATATGGCATACCGGGCAGGGCGCGCCTTTTTGAGGTGGTACAGCGTGTGAAGGAGGTAAACAAGCTGCGTCTGTCGAAGCTTATGGCAAGTGGACATACTGCCGGGACAGTGGAGAGAAGCCGACAAATTGAGGGCGAACAATCTGATAGAAAACAATCAGCAGGTGAACAGCAAAAAAGACTCCAGACTGAGGGCAATCCGGATGAAAGAAAAAAATATGTAACAGAAATTGATATAGCAGAAAATGATATAACAGAAAGCACAATGGCCGGCTTTGATTATGCATCATATAATGCGAATCTGCTTGATGCACATCCTGAGTATGAGCTGACATACATTGTCGCACCGCCGCGTATGGCTTTGTATATGGATTACAGTACACGCATATACAATATTTATCTTAAGTATATCGCACCTGAGGATATCAGTGTTTACTCGATAGATGAGGTTTTTATGGATGTGACACACTATCTTCGCACTTATCACATGACGGCAAGGGAGCTTGCGTCTAAGATGATAGACGATGTCCTTAAGGATACCGGTATCACGGCAACCTGCGGCATTGGTACCAATCTGTATCTGTGCAAGATAGCCATGGATATTATGGCAAAGCATGCCATGCCTGATGAGCGGGGAGTGCGTATAGCAGAGCTTGATGAAAATAGCTATAGGCGAAAGCTATGGGACCACAGGCCGATTACCGATTTCTGGAGAGTGGGAGCAGGTTATGCCAAAAAGCTCGAGGCAGCCGGCATGTATACAATGGGAGATGTGGCCAGGTGCTCAACAGGCGGTTCGAATGATTTTTACAATGAGGAAAAGCTGTATAAGATGTTTGGCATCAATGCAGAGCTTCTTATAGACCATGCATGGGGGTACGAGCCTGTTACAATAGCTGATATCAAGGCATACAGACCGCAGACCAACAGCATCAGTTCAGGACAGGTGCTTCAGGAGCCGTATGATTATGAGAAGACAAAGCTTATTGTGCGTGAGATGACGGACCTTCTTGTGCTTGATCTGGTAGATAAGAGGCTGGTTACAGACCAGATAGTACTCACTATAGGGTATGATATTGCAAATCTGTCTAATAAGGCTGATAGCTGTTTGGGCAATAATTATGACCACGCAGTAAATAATAAAGGCAGAGACAGTATTGGCGGTAAGAAAGGTACACACAGAGATTATACAGGTGAGATTACCATAGACCGATACGGCAGAAAGGTTCCAAAGCATGCACATGGCACAGCAAATTTAGGGCGTTATACGTCATCCACGCGCATCATCATGGATGCTGTGATGGAGCTTTATGACCGTATCATAGATCCTTCTCTTCTGACACGAAGGATTACTGTGGTGGCAAACAGGGTCTGTGATGAGAGCAAGGTGCAGGAAAGTGAGCAGTTTGAGCAGCTTGATTTATTTACAGATTATCAGGAGAGGGCTAAGGAAAAGCAGAAAGAGGATGAGGCGCTTTCCAGGGAGAGAAAGCTTCAGGAGGCTATGATTTCCGTCAAGAAGAAATATGGAAAGAATGCTATGCTAAAGGGCATGAATCTTGAGGAGGGTGCCACAACTATTTCAAGGAACAATCAGATTGGCGGACACAAGGCATAGCAGCAACCGCTGTGGTTCTTAATCGGATTTTTCTTAGTGGTTTAAAATAGTTACGAAAAAGTATATAAGGAGCATGGCATGGGAAAATATGATGATATTATAGATTTACCACATCATGTGTCAAAGGTACATCCGCAGATGTCTATATGGGACCGCTCAGCACAGTTTGCACCTTTTGCGGCACTTACAGGTCATGAGGAGGCTATTGCAGAGACAGCGAGGCTGACAAACGAGTGGCATGAGCCTGATGAGGACAAAAAAAGAGAGCTTGATGAGAAAATGAATGAGCTCATGATGTTTTATAGAAAGCGTAATTTCAATTCAGAAAGTTTATATGACGAAAATGTCATAAACACCATGGCAGAGAATTATTTTGAGGTGACATATTTTGTGCCGGATGAGCACAAGGAGGGTGGCAGCTATGAGCATGTGACAGGGTATCTTAAAAAGCTTGATAGCATAGGGCACCTGATGATAGTTGTGGATGATAATGGTACAGAGACGGTAATTGATACAAGAAGAATATATGATATCGATTTGTGATGATTTTGTTAGGAATGTATTACTTGTAAATGTGGTATAGAAAGCAGGAAATTATAAAGATGGACAAGCAGATAAAAAGAGCCGGTGATGATAATAAAAATAATATTGGTGTGTTATATGGCATCGGTGTAGGTCCGGGAGATCCCGGGCTTATGACTTTAAAGGCTATTAATACAATAAAAGCATGTGATATAATTGCAATCCCTGCAGTTTCAAAAGAGGAATGCTATGCGTACAGCATAGTGCAGGCTGTTTTACCGGAGATAGAGGAAAAACAGATTATGTGCACTCCGTTTCCAATGATAAAGGACAAGGAAAAGCTTGCTGTATCACACAATAAGATATACAGTGACATAGTAAGTGAGCTTGAAGCAGGCAAAAATGTGGCAATGCTTACAATCGGCGATCCAAGCGTGTATTCGACATATATGTATATCCATAAGCGTGTCATGCAGGCAGGTTTTACGGCAGTGATGATAAGCGGTGTGCCATCATTTTGTGCAGCTGCAGCGCGGCTTGGCATTTCGCTTGGTGAGATGATGGATGAGATACATATCATACCGGCTTCGTATGATGTGAAGGATACCGTGGGCTACGGTGGCACCTGTGTATACATGAAATCAGGAAAGAAGCTTGCAGAGCTGATAGAAGTGCTTCGCACAGAGTCCAAAGGCGAGGCAGGTGAAGGAGCTGATATGACAGTGTATGGTGTGACAAACTGTGGCATGGAGTCTGAGCGTGTGTACAGGGGGCTGGATGAGCTTACCGAAGCAAAAGGATATCTGACAATAGTTATAGTGAAATATAGCTAAAATGGGAGTTTACTTTTTGTACATAATTACTATAATAGTATAGTGAATAGAATATATATATTTGAATATAGAAAAGAGCTGAAATATCACATGAGTATAGTGGATAGATTTGGAGAAAAAGTAGGCGAGATAGCAGAAAAAGATCCTGTCAAGGCGAGGAAGCTTTTACTTGCAGGATATAGATTACAGGAAAAGAGATTAGCATTATTTCCGGATAGAAAGCTTCCGATGTCAGGGCAGTATGTGGCAAAGGTTGTCATGAATAATATCATACAGGCACTTGCAAAGCCTGAAAATGCCGCCATGGTCAGTATTTTTGTACCGGGTGAGCTTTTGACGGCGGCAGGTCTCACACCATATTCGGTTGAGGCATTATCGTGCTTTATTGCAGGAACTAAATGCGAGCAGGCCTTTCTCAGACAGACAGAGAAGGAAGGCTTTCCGGAAACTATGTGCTCGTATCACAGGGTTTTTCTGGGCGCAGCATTAAATGGTATAGTGCCAAAGCCAAAGTGCATGGTGTATACAAACCTGGCATGCGATGGCAATATGATGACATTTCCGTATCTCAAGGAGAGATATGAAATACCAGGCTTTTATATAGATGTTCCATATGAGAAGAATCATGACTCTGTTATGTATGTAGCAAAGCAGCTTAGGGAGCTTAAGAGTTTTTTGCAGGATGTCACCGGCAGAGAAATCACAGAGGAATCTGTGAAAAAGGCTGTAGATAAGAGCAAAATTGCATCAAATAATTATTACAGGCAGCTTCACCTGAGAAAAGGACATGATATTGCGTCAACTCTCACAAATGAGCTGTATGCGCTTTTCATGTGTCATCTGCTTGCAGGAACTGATGAATCAGTCAGATATACACAGCTTCTGAGAGATGATGTGAGACGTGCACCGGCAGGCGATGGATTTCATGTACTTTGGATGCACACCATGCCGTTTTTGCAGGATGCAGTGAAGGATGTGTTCAATTACAGTGATACAATCCATATCAGTGTAAGCGATTTTATAGCAGATGGTTTCAGAAGCATGGAGTCGGATGATCCTTACGAGGCACTTGCCGAAAAAATGGTTTACTGTATTTATAATGGCAGCGTGAACCAGAGAATAGAGGAGGCAAAGGAGCTTGCCGACACAGTTGGAGCAGACGGTGCTGTACTTTTTGCGCACTGGGGCTGTAAGAATACAATCGGTGCATCAAGCCTTATAAAGCGCTCACTCGAGAGGGAAGGGCTTCCAACTATGGTTTTAGACGGAGACGGCTGCAACCCGGCAAATGCCAGTGATGGACAGATTTCCACAAGGCTTCAGGCATTTGTGGAGATGCTTACAGAGCAGGAACGTAATTAGAAATAATACACCGGTTATTGCATGCAGTGTGTGGATATTTACTATAAACCAATTTCAGAAAGTGGAAAACAGATGATAAATTATGTTTGTAAATATGCTCCGGTAGAGCTGTTTAAGGGCTTTGGACAGGAATGTGCTGTGCTTGAGGAGATGCCGGAGAATTTTGATAAATCAGATAAGATAGCTCATGCGAATCTCTGCGGATTCGGCAAATCAGTCATACAGGCTGTGCTCGAGGGCAAGGTAGAGGAGCTTGTGCTCGTGAATTGCTGTGATTCAATGCGCAGAGTCTATGATATCATAGAGAATACAAAGAAATGCAAATTCCTGTATATGCTTGATCTGCCTCATGAGGATAACGAGTGTGAGAATATTAAATTTGCACAGTCAATCCTTCGTTTGAAGAAAGCATATGAGAGATATTCACACAGGACATTTGACAGGGAGCTTTTTATAAAGTCGTTTGCAAAACCTCAATCTGAGCACAAGCCATACATAGGTCTTATGGGCGTGCATGTGAGCAGTATTCTTGAGAAGACAATACGTGAAAATATGCAGATGGATGTGGAAAATATGACATGCACATCCGGCAGAAATCTCATTATTTTACAGAAGGATCTTAGAAATATGGATGATGAGACTCTCTTTTTAGCATATGCAGAGAGTCTGCTCGGACAGATGCCATGTGCCAGAATGAACAATAATACAAGAAGAAACCAGCTCTTTTTGGACCCTAGCCTTAAGGGCATCATATATCACACGATAAAGTTCTGTGACTACTACGGTTTTGAGTATGCAAGCATAAAGAATAATATTAAGGTGCCTCTTTTAAAGCTTGAGACGGATTTTACAAGCCAGAGTGCCGGGCAGCTTCTGACAAGAATACAGGCATTTGCAGAGACAATAGAGGGCTCAGATGACATGGACCCTACAAAAGGCATAAGCGAGGAGGCAAGAAAAAGGATGGAATCAGGAGTCTATTATGTAGCCGGAATTGACAGCGGCTCAACAAGCACAGATGTGGTGATACTGGATCAGGACGGAAAAATTAAATCGACAATGATTATTCCGACAGGTGGCGGAGCTATGATGAGTGCCGAAAAGAGTCTGGAGAAGGCTGTCGAAAAGGCCGGTATATCAAAGGATGATATTGTAAGGATTGTAACAACAGGATATGGACGTGCATACATCAACAGCGGCGATGACAGCATCACAGAGATTACATGCCATGCAAAGGGCGCGCATTATCTGAATCCCAACGTGCGCACAGTTATTGACATAGGTGGACAGGATATAAAGGCAATCAGTATAGATGAAAATGGTGCGGTCAAAAATTTCCTGATGAATGACAAGTGTGCGGCAGGAACCGGACGGTTTCTGGAGATGATGGCAAGGACACTTGGACTTTCACTTGAGGAGATGAGCACCATGGGACTTGAGTGGAAGGAAAACATTGTGATTTCAAGCATGTGTACAGTTTTTGCAGAGTCTGAGGTAGTATCGCTGGTGGCACAGAACAAGGCTGTTTCTGATATTATCCATGGACTAAACATGTCTGTAGCTTCAAAGGTAGGCGCACTTGCAGCAAGGCTTGGGCAGGATAATCCGGGTGAGTATATGATGACAGGCGGAGTGGCAAAAAATAAGGGAATAACGAATGCACTTGAAGAAAAGCTCAGCGCAAAGCTGTATATCTGCGATGAGGCACAGCTTTGCGGAGCACTTGGGGCAGCACTTTTTGCATATGAGAAGTGCAGGGAGGCTTAATAGAGGGGCTATAGCAAACCACCAGTTGAACTGGTGGTTGCTGACTTTACTCCATGATTTTCCCATCAATACTTATTGTTACAACTTGCCATGGTATGAATTTTCCACTAGCTTGAAGAGCTTTTTTGGCCGCAATCTCCAGGCCGCCACAGCAAGGAACTTCCATTCGGACAATAGTTACACTTTGAATGTTGTTATTTTGAATAATAGCAGTCAGCTTTTCACTATAATCCACCTGATCTAATTTAGGACAACCAATTAAAGTTACCTTGTTTCGAATAAAATCCTGATGAAAGGCGGCATAAGCGTAAGCAGTACAATCAGCTGCGATTAAAAGCTTTGAGCTGTTAAAATATGGTGCATTAACAGGAGCCAGTTTAATCTGTACCGGCCAGTTTTGAAGCTTTGATCCTGAATCTGCGGTTGAAGTGGCTTTTACAGGCTCAGATGTTTCAGTTCGTCTGATCTGCATGATTTTAGATCCAGGACAGCCGGAGTGAGAGGTCATTGCCCGGTTTTTGGCAGCTATTTTCTTCTGAGCTTCTTTTACGGCTTCTTCATCATATGCGGGTGCTTCTCTCTCCTCAAATGAGATGGCTCCGGTAGGGCATTCAGGGAGACAATCTCCTAGTCCGTCGCAGAAATGTTCTCTCACCAATTCTGCTTTTCCGTCAATGATATCAATGGCGCCTTCGTGGCAGGCAGATGCACAGGCACCACAGCCGTTACATTTTTCTTTATCAATCTTTATAATCTTTCTTATCATTTTTAACCTCCGTCAATAGTATTTAGCGTTTGTTTATGCTAGAATTATAGTATTATAAATACAACTAGTATGTTTGATTTCCAACAGGGAGGAACTATTTTGCAAAAATATTTATCAATCCTAAGAAACAGTCCATTTTTTAAAGGTCTAACTGATAACGAGATATTATCCATAATGAATTGTGTAAACGCAACAACAATTTCTAAAAAGCGAGATTCTTATATTTTCAGAGCAGGTGATATTACCGAAGTAATGGGGCTTGTGGTGTCAGGCTGCGTCCTCATTATTCAAGAAGACATCTGGGGACATCGAAATATTTTGTCAAAATGTCACGCAGGAGATTTTTTTGGTGAGCCGTATGCAGCAAGCAAGGGAGCTGTCTTAAATATCAGTGTGGTAGCAGATGAGGATTGTGAGATTATTCTCTTAAATGTCAAAAGACTTCTGATTACCTGTCCAACTGCATGTGAGCATCATCAGAAGCTGATTCGTAATCTGGTCAGTGTCCTGGCAAATAAGATACTGATTCTGAATGATAAGATTACACATGTTGGGAAGCGAACGACGAGAGATAAAATATTATCATATCTGTCGGCAGAATCTATCAGACATTCGTCGTTATCTTTTGATATTCCTTTTGATAGGCAGCAGCTGGCAGATTATCTTTGTATTGATCGTGCAGCAATGTCTACAGAGATATCAAAGTTACAAAAAGAGGGCTTTATAAAAACAAATCGAAATCATTTTGAATTGCAATTGAGTATAATCAAAAAGAAGAACTATACAATTTAGGCAAGGCAGACTGCTAAATTGTGGAACGAAACAGGAAATTAGTGAATGGTTTTCACATCTGGCAATAGAAGTGCCGGGCGAAAATAGTTCGAATGAATGGCTTGAACCGGTAAGTGATGAAGAATATAGAAAACTAAAATAGGAATCATTGGAATCTGTGGCTGGGGTGGAATAGATCTTAACGCAGCTGCACTGGATACAAGAATAAAAGCAACCGTTGCATCTACCATGTATGATATGACAAGGGTAAATGCGAATGGGTACTTTGATTCTGAGGACAGCGAAGAAGCACGTTATGCGAAGAAACAGTCGCTGAATACCCTCAGGACAGAAGAATACCGCAAAGGCGAATATTCCAGAGGCGGTGGTTGATGACATTCTGGTAAAGAATCCATTCGGATTTCAGCTTGCCGGAGTATTGGTAAATGATGCAGTCACAAGAGAGGCAATTATAAAAGACCAGATGAGAAAGTTTCTGAAGTTTGTGCATGACGATGTGGTGTACTGCAAATACTATGAAGTGGTGTACATACTCTTTCATACGGGAATGCGAATATCGGGATTTTGTGGACTGACGCTGAGGGACATTGATCTTGAGAACAGAACTATGAATATTGACCACCAGTTGCAGAGAACATCGGATATGCGATACATCATAGAAACCACAAAGACAGATGCCGGAACAAGAGTACTGCCAATCACAGAGGATGTGGCACAGATGTTTCAGGCAATCATCGAGGACAGAAATGTACCGAAAGTGGAGAAATCCATAGACGGATATAGCGGATTCCTGTTTTACGATGATAATGGAATGCCACTTGTGGCAATGCACTGGCAACATCGTTTCAATCATATGGTCGGCAGATACAATGACATCTACTGGGTGCAGTTGCCAAATATCACGCCTCATGTATGCCGACATACCTATTGCTCCAATATGGCAAAATCGGGAATGAATCCAAAGACATTACAGTACCTCATGGGGCATTCAGATATATCGGTCACAATGAATGTGTACACACATATCGGATTTGACGATGCCGAGGAGGAATTGAAACGGATGGAGGAGTTCCAAAAGGCACAGGCGGAGATTGATAAGAAAAACGATGCAAAAGCGGTATCGCAGAAAATGTTTAAAGTGGTGTAGCATTGCTATACAGCAGAAACGCTCCGGTTAAAGTGGCGTTTTTTGATTGTGAAATTAGGTGATTGGTGGTATAATATACAAGAATTATTTGGCCTATATGGAGCATTGTAATTGGAGTATTGGCAACAGCAGTAATGGTGTCACTTTCCGTAAAAAGAGATTCTGGTTTGTGTGGAAGCCAAATGCAGAAGCGCAAGAAACAGAGTCGCGAAAAAAACAGTAAGAAATTATTTGTTAGATGGAAAGGGGTAAACAAAATGACAGTTGTATTTGCAGCATTCATGGTGAGTATTGGTATTCTTGGGCGTGACTCGATGGTGTGTGGTTAATATGACAATATGAATGCGTTGAAAATAGGAAGGAATACATTTGGGTTCGAATCCCAACACGCTCATTAGGATGACTCGCTTTTTAAAGTGGGTTATTTTAGATTTTATAAAAATAAGCTGTTTTTATGGAGATACATGTACAAATGCGAGCAGTTAATTTATACACTCTTACAAGAAAAATAGATAATGAAATTTATGCAATGTATGAAATGGCTTTGTCAGATAGAGCAGAAGCAATACGGATTAGGATGGAGGAAATTGACCAGATAGTTGGGATTGTAAATAACTTTATTTTTCATGGGGCAACATCCGAATGCTATGATAATTGGTTTTATTCTTTTTCGATACCTCATATTGGAAAGGAATTTGATTTGCTTAAAATTGGAAATAACAAAATTGCTGTAAATATCGAATTAAAAAGTCAAGAAGTACCTGCAGAAAAGATTGAATATCAATTATTGCAGAACAGATACTATTTATCCCATATTGCCGATAATATATATAGTTTTTCTTTGGTCGCTGGAGCGGATGGTAATTGCAAATTGTATGTATTAGATGGGGAACTTAAGGAAACTACGTTTCAAGATATGCTTAACAAAATATGCGAGGTGCAGAATCCTATAAGCGATAAATTGGAAGATTATTTTAAACCGAGGGATTATTTGGTATCTCCGTTAAATACCCCTGGAAAATTTATTCAAGGAACATATTTTTTAAGTGTTCAGCAGAATGAGATAAAGGGGAAGATTATCAACGGGCTTAGTGCAGATAATAGAATATGGGGTATACAGGGAGCCGCAGGCACAGGAAAATCTCTTTTACTATACGATGTAGCAAAGACCGCTTCATCGGAATTTAGAGTGTGCGTTATACATAGTGGAATTATATGTGAAGGGCATAAAACATTGAATCGTTGCTTACATAATGTTTCGGTAATAGAGGCTAAAGCGATAAGTGAGGAGCTTATTAGTCAATATGATATTATTTGTGTAGATGAGGCACAAAGGCTTTACAAGAGTAGCGTAGATATGATTTTATCGGCATATGAAACTGGTACTATTAGAGGAGCAATTTTTGCGTATGATTTTGCTCAAGTATTATCGAGAACAGAATTTGCAAGGAACAATCCTAAACGATTGAAGGAAGTTGCAGGTTTTAGAGAAGAAAAACTGTCTGATAGAATTAGAACGAACAAAGAATTGTATTCTTTTATAAGAAATCTATTAAGGTTGGGAGATAAAGCAAGACAACATATAGAGTATAAGAATGTTGATATATTGTATGCTAATGATGTTCATGAAGCGGATAGACTTGTAGATATTTATAAAGGAAAAGGATATATCCCAATTACATTTACTCCGTCACATTATGTATCGAGTTCCATTGATCATTATTCAGGGTATATAAATTCTCATGAAGTAATAGGGCAGGAGTTTGACTATGTTTTGGTTGTGATAGATAATAATTTTAGATATGATGCGAATGGGGATTTGACGGCTAGAGAACATCCAAATCCAGAATATCTGTTTCCAAGATTGTTTTACCAAAACATATCAAGAGCAAGAGAAAAGTTATGTATTGTTGTGCTGAACAATCAAGAATTGTTTAAGAAGTTATTATGCATAAAATGTGGTGAATAACTTGGAAAAGACAAATAATGAAAAAAGTAAAAGTGTTAGAATTACAGAAATCTTGTGAGAAATACGAGATTATTACAAACAAAATATCAAGGTATAGAGGCGTATGCGGTGTATGGGTAATGTACGATAACCATAATCGTTTGTTAGAGGTGGCACAGACAGCTGATGTTTTTAAAGAATTAGCTTATGATTTGTCATGGCTACTTAAGGAATATTCATATGATGGAGATTGGCGGAAAAGATATACGGCAAGAAGATTATTTGAATTCAATCAAAAATTTGATGTTCTTTCATGTGATAAGAATAGAACGACAGCTAAATACAGAACTATTGCACAAAATGCTGAATCAATATTGGTATATTTGATTGTTGAGAACAGAGCTACGAGTAGAGATAAGACAGTGCGTGAAAAAGTTGAATTGGAAATAGCAATAGATAATAAAGCGTTATATTGGAACGCCTTTGGAATTCAACGCAAACTGGCAAAAGATTATTACAAAAATAAGTATGAATTGATATGATTAGGCAGATGAAAAAGGGTAATGGTCTCAGTGGTTGAAAATGTGGGAAAAATCCTTAGTAGTAGGAAATTCCTTTTTACTACTATTTCTACTACTAACAGGTAGTCACAACTTGCTAAATTATGCTACAATTTGCCTAGTTGACACAGAAAAGAGAATTATAACAACACCCCCGGAAATACCCGAAAAATACGGCGTTTCTGGGCAATTTAGGGAGTTTGATAACAATGATTAAAGTTCTTTTCATCTGCCACGGCAATATTTGTGTATTCGCATGAAATGCTTGTAAAATCAGGGCTTTCAGAAAATGACAGGGAGAATTTACCCCTGCTTTGCCCCTGAAATAGTAATGGAATTATAGGGCTACCCGATAAAAAATGTAATATTTATAATTGACATGATACAATTCGTATATATATAAGAAATATAATGGAGAAATAAAAATGAATGATACAATATTAATATTAATTCTTCTAGGAGTATTAGTGATAGCTATCCTGTGTTTAATATGGGAAATTAATTTTTGTTTAAATACAGTTATTTATACAAGACAGAAAAAGAAAATGTTTAAATCGTTAGAAAATATTTTACTAAGTTATTATAATAAAAATGATACCACGGCATGTTTTAAAGAAATAAACTTGATATTTAAGCATATTATTGATAGAAATGAAGAATTAAAAAGAAATTATGCAAGCGTGGATTTCCTTTTGGAAAAATACTTAATTGAATTAAATGCTCAAAATAAAAAAGTTGTAAATGTTAATATCCAGGATATAAATAATCTGAAGGCATATATTTTGCAACTGATAGATGAATTTAAGAAAAAAAATCCAATGGAACAAGTAAAGGGAGCAAATTTTGTTTTGTTTAATGATATTATTCAATATTTTCACCATAACGAAAGTGACAAGTTTGATGAAGCTATTAATCAATTAGCAATTGAAATGAAAAATTTGCAGGATACTTTGTTTGAAAAAGAAAAAAATAGTAAAAAACAAGATGTGCTAACAATAGTCGGGCTTGTTCTTTCTGTTTTATTTGGAATAATGACATTTATACAGTTTTTTATTTGAACTCATATTTACCAACTATCGTAGTTTGATGGTTGGTATTTTTTATACAAAGAGTTTGGTTTAAGTGAATTGTAATCTTAACTGTACAACATTATTGGGATAAAAATCACCTTTTTAATATTATTTGCGTGGGTCAATATTATTTAACACAGTTGAATGACTCAAAAAAATATTGAAGAAATCAATATAATCAAGTATACGTATTTAAGTAAATGGGTTACAGAACTATGGGACTGTAACGAGTTTATTATTAGGATAGGAAGAGAGTATGTAATTGAGCCAACAAAAACAAATGCCGGAACAAGGGTTATTCCAATGACAAATGAAGTGACAGAGATGTTTCGAGCAATTATTGAGGATAGACCAGATTATAAGGTTGAAAAAGTGGTAGATGGTTATACGGGATTCCTTTTTCTGGACAAGGATGGAATGCCACTTGTAGCCATGCATTGGGAACACAGATTCAATCATATGGTCAGCAGGTATAATGAAATCTATAAGGTTCAGATGCCCAATATTACTCCTCATGTTTGCAGACATACATATTGTTCAAATATGGCAAAGTCCGGCATGAATCCTAAAACACTGCAGTATTTGATGGGGCATTCGGATATAGCTGTGACGCTCAATGTCTACACCCATGTAGGACTTGAGGATGCTGAGAAGGAACTTCAGAAGATGCAGGGATTGGAAAATGCCAGAAAAGAGATGGGAATTTCGGATACGGATGATAAACCTTTGAAACAGAATATGTTCAAGGTGGTATGATAATATAATAGGGAAGAGATTTTGAGGACATCCAGGCTATATGGCTTGGGTGTCTTTTTGACTGGTAAAAAAAGAACTTGGATGCTATAATAAAATTTAATCATTTAATATTTATTTTTGAAAGGTAAAGCATTGTAAAACAGAGAATTCATCCCGTATTGATATTATGGACTATTGTTAGCATCCGGGCGAGTTCTGGGTGCTTTTTGATTGGAGGGATAAAAGGCTATGATTAACCTTGGTACATTAAAAGAAATTACTGATTTGAGAAGTATATGGCCACATGAAGCTTTGAACTTTACTCCTTGGGTGGCAGAGAATGTTGAATTGCTTGCAGATGCTGTTGGTCTTGATATTACAGTTGATGAGACAGAATCATCCGTTGGAGATTTCAATGTTGATATTTATGCATCTGAAACAGGAACCGATAGAAAGATTATCATTGAAAATCAATTAGAAGACACGGATCATGACCATCTTGGTAAATTAATTACTTATGCATCTGGTAAAGATGCAGATGTGGTTATATGGGTTGTGAAACACGCACGTGAAGAACATAAGGCAGCAGTTGAGTGGCTTAATAATCATACAGATGATAAGATTGGTTTTTTCTTATGTGAGATAAAGCTTTTCCAGATAGGTGATTCTGATATTGCTCCATCATTCACTGTAGTGGAAAGACCGAATGATTGGACAAAAGAGATTAAGAAAACTACGCTTACAAACCCAACGCAGCAACAGAGACTTGAATATTGGAATGCATTCAATGATTATGCCTTTCAGAATACTGAATTCGCAAAATCATTTAATAAGAGAAAACCTAATACAGACCATTGGATGGATTTCAGTATTGGCTCATCAGCTTGCCACATCTGTGTTACACAAATTCAGAAGAGAAACAAAGTTGGAGTTGAAATATACATAAATGATGATAAAGAACTCTTTAAAGGTCTTCATTCACATAAAGACGAGGTAGAGTCTGCTATGGGATTTGCACTTGATTGGAGAGAATTGCCGGAGAGGAAGGCAAGTCGTATTATCGTGGAAAAAGATGTGAAGTTTGATGATCAGAATGCCTGGCCACAACAGTTTGAGTATATTATGGATGTCTGCATGAAGATGAAGAAGGCATTCAAGAAGTATTTATAAGAGGGTGATATCACAGAATGTTGTAGAAAACGAGAAAAAGGTTTGCTGAAAATGCAATAAAATAAATAGAGAGGAAATAGAAATTGAAAAGACATATTAATAGTCCGTATAAAATGAATTGGAAAATGTATGGTTTAATTGGTGGAATATCTGTATTAATAATGATTATTGCAGTTATATGTAATGACAATACTGATAGTCTTATTTCGGATATAGTTAAGAACTTGGCACTTGGGTGCGTGGCATCTACAATTGTTGCACTGCTAATTGAAATTGGAAATATTAAAGAACAAAACGATAAAGCTACTAGTGTATATGATGCAGTGTATATGGATTTAAAATTTCAAATAAGCTGGTATGTTGAAACTTGGGCACGTTTGTGTAGTGTTGCTTTTAAAGACGAAGATTATCGTCAGGAAAAACATACTTGGATTGAATGGTATGAGATAACAAAAAGCAAATTTGCAGAATGTGATGATAACAGACAAGCGGAATTAATGCAGTTCTTTACTGAACAACTGATGGATAGCATAGAGGGGATTGAAAAATCCCTTAAACAAATAGATAGCCAGCAATACATTTTAAATATTAATGGGATATATGATGAGGGATTACGAAAAATTCTTGGGGATTATAGCTTTGAATTTTATGCGGCAAAATTAACATTGGGGAGAGAATATGATAAAGCTGATTTTTGGAAATCCTTTGATGCAATAAAACAGGATTTGATAAACTATATATATAATTGGGTAGATATAAGATATTACAATTATTGTAGGTTTAAGCCATACAAATTTCATGATGATAAATCAGAAACAATGCGTGCAGTGTTAGAAAGTGAAAATAAATAATGCAGTAAAGCGGGATCAAATTGCTACACCCTTTCGTTAAATAATGCACACCCTCGTCAGTAGTCTGAACCCCCTTAACTGACTACGATTTGACTACTACACATTGCCTTGAATTGCTCCGTTTTGCATTATTTTGCAAAAAGTGTAGCTTTAGATAAGAAAAACACGATGCCCGGAAAAGTCGATAAACCCTTGCAAAATAGGGCAATACAGGGCATTTTAGAACAGGAGAAATTTATGATTAGAGTTTTATTCATCTGCCACGGCAGAATCCGTACTTTTGTCTGAAGTGGCTTAAAATCAAGGCTTTTGGGGAATGAGAATGGTATTTGTCCCCCATTGTACCCCTATTTTGCGCGAGTGTACCGCGACAACCTAAAAGCAAAGCTTTCGGGTTGGAATTTGTTAACCGGACTGTCCTCGATAAAAATGAATATGATTTGTGGTGAAAGAAGTTCCTGCGGGGAGCAGATGGACCGATTTTGAAAAACTCTGTATCAATTTTCTTTACAGATAAACTTTGTTCATAGATTTATGGGATAATCAGTTTAAGCGCTTGAATAAAGGAGATTATCCGGGAAGAAAATGAGAAGGCGCAGACGGAATGATTCTGTAATTCCGTCACTTCATGAGAGATAAATGTTATAGTGAATTTATCGTGAATAGAGAAACGCGATAGCGTAGTAAGCAATAATTTCAGATGATCAAGGTTTGATCAGAGAGGAGAAGAATATGAACAACTATTGTATGATCCAGAACTCCAAAACGTTTGCATTTTCCGCAGAGAATCCAACCGGTGTACGCGCAGGTGGTTCCCAGGGCGGTGACTGCACCAAGCTTCGTCCGACCGTGACGATTCCTGCAGGGGAAACCGTAACTCTGGTAGATGCTGCAGGACCGGGTGTGATCCAGCATATGTGGTTTACCGGATATGTAGGGCACCATTTTATCATCCGTATGTATTGGGATGATCAGGAATATCCGTCTGTGGAAGCTCCGCTCTCTGCATTCTTCGGATGTGCCTATGATGAAAATTTCGTGGATCGGGATGGCAAATATCCGGTGTTGAATTCTGCCATGATGCTGGTAGCTCCTGGTCGCGGCTATAACAGCTATTTTGAGATGCCGTTCCATAAGAGAGCTCGGATCACGATGGAAAACCGTGGTGACAAGGATGAAAATCTCTATTATATTATCACCGGAGCTTATCAGGAGATTCCGGCGGAGGCTGGTTATTTCCATGCCACCTATCGCCAAGAGCACCCGGTTCAGAAGGGTCGTACATACACAATCGTTGACGGAATCGAAGGCAGGGGACAATTTGTCGGTGTGACTCTGGCAACTGGTATGAATGGCAACAATACCTGTTGGGTAGAAGGCGAAGCCCGCATGTATCTGGACGATGATCCGTATCCGTCTATCCACTATACCGGAACTGAAGACTACTTCGGCGGTTCCTATGGATTTGGGAATGACATCATCATCAAGAGCTATCAGACCTTCAGCGGCTTATATACCGGCATGTATGCAATCTATGGAGACAACCGGGAATTCTATAACGGACAGCAGAGATTCCTGCTGTATCATTTCCATATTGCAGACCCAATCCGTTTTGAGAATAAGTTTCGTATGACACTCGACAACATGGGCTGGACCGGACCGCGTTACGATGATTACACCAGTGTTGCTTATTGGTATCAGACCCTGCCGTCCGCACCGCTGATGCCACTGCCGACAGATGCAGAGATGTGTATGAGATAATAGAACCAGATTGGAGATGTCAGATAGATTGGTTTTAACCTTGCGACACGTCGCATCGGTTATATCGGACTGACATCATAGATTTGCCGGAAAGGATAGAGGTATTATGTTACTGGAAGAGAAGTTTTTGGAATTTCATCGTTATGCCAGCAGCCACAATCTGCCGCTGGAAGCTATCAGTGTCGGAGATGAGAACAAGGTACTCTGTGAGATGCACTACGCAGCAAATGCACCGAGAAATATTTATTCACATACCAAGAGTTTTACGGTAACAGCAGTTGGACTCGCAATAGAAGAGGGAAAACTAAGCCTAGAAGATCATGTGGCGGAAGTGTTTAAAGATAAACTTCCTTCAAATCCGGATCCAAATCTGGAGAAGATTCAGTTGAAACATCTGCTCTGCATGTCCAGTGGCTTTGGTAAGGCACTTCTGATGAATGCGGACAGACGTCCGGGTGTCGGCGCACCGGATTATGAGAAATACATGATGGCACAGCCGGTTCCTGTGGAGCCAGGCAGTGCATTCTGCTATTCCTCTGCCGACAGTATTCTGGCTGCTCATATGGTAGAACGGGCCGTTGGCAAGCGGATGGGAGAGTATCTGTATGAGAAGGTATTCCAGCCCCTTGATATGGGATGGCCGCTCTGGGAGCATGATCCACAGGGACATCCGAATGGCGGCGGAGGTATGTATCTGACTTGTACCGAGATGATGAAACTGGGACAGCTCTATCTGGCTGAGGGTAACTGGAAGGGCGAGCAGATTGTCAGCAGGGACTGGGTGCAGGAGGTGTCCACCCCGAAATTTACCTTCGAGCCATCTGCAGATCCTTGGCATGTAGGATATGGCTATCAGTTCTGGATCAGTCCATATCCAGGATCCTATCGTGCTGATGGCGCATTCGGACAGATTACAACGATTCTCCCAGAGAAGGGATTGGTTGTTTCCATCCAATGTCCGGAGCGAGGTAATTTCGATCAGGTGAAACGTGCGCTGCATGAACATTTTCTGATGGAATTGTAATAATAGACTTGCAACAATATGCTATAATTTGCCCAGAAACCGTACTTTTGGCTGCAAAGTAAAAATAGCAGAATATAAGAATAAATTACAATGGGGATGTGATAGAGGGAGAGGATCAGCTGGGCTGGTCCTTTTTCAGTGGAGTTAAACTTGTCTGAGTAATATGCTACAAACAAGTTTGTGGACTGAAAAAACCAAAATAAAAGTGCCGAAAAATACAAGACGCAAAACATTAAGCAAACGCAATAATTAAACGCAAAATATCGAATTGATTTGACTTTTTGCGTTTTACTGAGGTATAATTTGCGTAAGATGAGGAATAATATTGCGAATGACAGGAGCTGATATATATATGAAAACTTGTAAAGAAAAGGCTTTAGAGTGGAATGTTTCTCCACGTTCCGTAAATGATATGTGCAAAAAAGGAAGAATACAGGGTGCAATAAAAGAAAAAGGATCTTGGTTAATTCCAGACGACTCTCCAAAGCCAATGGATGGAAGAGTGTCTAATGGAAAATACATCAAGAAAAATATGGTTGCGAAAGCAGAAGTTAAATCATTACCAATCGGCATCTCTGACTATGTTCGTGCGCAGGAAGAATATTACTATGTCGACAAGACGTTATTAATCAAAGAATTTTTGGATAAAAAGCCATTGGTATCTTTGTTTACGAGACCAAGGAGATTCGGAAAGACCTTGAATATGGATATGCTCAGAGTGTTCTTTGAAATATCAGATAAGAATACTAGTAAGTATTTTGCCGATAAAAAAATTTGGCAATGTGGAGAAGAGTATCGTTCACATCAAGGAAAATATCCAGTCATATTCTTAACTTTTAAGGATGTTAAATTTGATACTTGGGACGCAACAATAGATAAAATAAGGGGACTACTTCAAGAAGAGTATGGAAGACATCAAGAGCTACTAAATAGTGATAAGCTCTCACAATATGAAAAGGAGTATTTTACAAAGATTATTAGCGCTACAGCTAATGAAGTGGAGCTTACTTCTTCGCTAGAAAGACTATCTAAAATGCTTGCTTCACATTATGATAAGGCTCCAGTAATCATTATTGATGAATATGATACTCCGATTCAAGAGGGATACTCTAAGGATTTCTACGATGAAATTATTGGATTCATGAGAAATTTCTTTTCAGGAGCATTTAAGGATAATAAGAATTTATCCTATGGTTTCCTAACAGGAATTTTGCGTATTGCTCAGGAAAGTATCTTTAGTGGTCTAAATAATTTAACAGTGAACTCCGTAATGGATGAAGAATACGATAGCTTTTTTGGATTTACAGAATCTGAAGTGAAAGCAATGCTCAGTTACTATGGAGTATCAGATAAAGAGGAGGAACTTAAAGACTGGTACGATGGATATTTGTTTGGTAGCGAAGAAATATATAATCCATGGTCTGTAATCAACTATATTTCCAAGGGATGCCTTCCTCAAGCATATTGGGTAAATACAGGAAAAAATGAAATCCTTGATGATGTACTAAGAGTGGCTACAGATGATATTACAGAAAGATTATATGACCTTTTGCAAGGAGAAAGAGTAGTTGCAAGAATTGATCAAAATGTGGTGTATAGATCGCTTGCGGAGGATCCAGCAAATATTTATAGCTTATTGTTGGTTGCTGGCTATTTGAAAACTCCTAAAAAGAAACTGCAAGCAGATGGTTCATATTTATGTGAAGTATCAATTCCAAATAGAGAGATTGCAGCTGTATATAAGAGTGAAATCTTGTCACATTTCTTGCAAACTGGAGCAATTACAAGGACTACAGCAAATAAGATTGCAGAAAGTCTTTATGCCAATGATTACAAGAAGTTGCAGAGCGCTATTGGGGAATATATGGATAAATCAATTAGCTTCTTCGATGGTGGAGCTGAAGGATTTTATCATGGTTTGATGCTAGGATTAATAGCATTAATGGATAATCAGTATAAGATTAAATCGAACCGAGAATCTGGAGATGGCAGATTTGATGTTTCTTTAATTCCAAGAGAAAAAAGGTATCCTGGTATTATTTTGGAATTAAAGTGGAAAGAAAAATTAAGCGATGTTGAGCTTGAAAAATGGTCTAATGAAGCATTAAAGCAAATTGGTGAGTTGCGATACGATTCTGAAATGAAAGAGGATGGAATTACGGAAATCTTGAAGTTTGGAATTGCTTTTTCGGGGAAGAAAGTATGTGTAAGAACTGAGTAGAACAAGAATTTAGTGCAAAGGTGGAGAGTATATGCAATTACCATGTTCCGAAGAACTGAATATTGAATATCTTGGTCGTCTTTTTGACAATACCAGTGAGTGCTATAAGTTCTTTTGGTTTAAGGCAATTGTTGCAAAGGTCACCGAAGGAAAACAAGAGATATCCTATGAGGAACTCGTAGATGAAATGATATGGCATTGTTTTTAGCAGGAAGCGGGGGGAAGTATCGTTTTTTACAATACCGGATAAATTTTATATGTTAATGTCTTATCAGTAAATGAGTTAGACAAAGGCGTCAGCGATACAATCGTTGGCGCCTTTTTTAATCGCTTACTTAAGCGGTTTGAAAGTACACTAGGAGGATTGAGATTATGGATAGAATTGAAAATCACCCAATATTGGGAGAAACACCAAAGAGAAAAAAGGTTACCTTTAGTTATGATGGAAAGCTTCTGGAGGGCTATGAAGGAGAACCGATTGCAACAGCCTTAAAGGCAGCCGGTGTTATGGCTCACAGATACACAGCGAAGACACATGAGCCGAGAGGAATATTTTGTGCAATAGGAAGATGTACTGATTGTGTGATGATTGTAGACGGAAAGCCAAATATCAGAACCTGCATCACACCGCTTGAAGCCGGAATGGTTGTTCAGACACAGTACGGCGTATCTGCGAAACCACAGGAATAATATTTGAAAGCATAAAATATATGGAATGGAGACATGAATTATGAAGATTGAACGATATGACATGATAGTAATTGGTGCCGGACCTGCCGGTTTGTCTGCAGCAATAGAGGCAGCAAAAAAAGAATTAAAGCCGATAGTATTTGATGAGAATGCCAGACCGGGCGGACAGCTTTTTAAACAGATTCATAAATTCTTTGGTTCAAAGGAGCATAAGGCTAAAGAAAGAGGCTTTAAAATTGGTGAAGAGCTTCTCAAAGAAGCAAAGGAATACGGAGTTGAGGTCATTTTAAATGCAACGGTAGTAGGCCTTTATCCGGAAAAGGAGATAACAGTAAAGGTTGGAGACAGCGTAAAGCACTATAAAGGAGATGCTGTTCTTGTCGCTACAGGAGCCAGTGAGAATATGGTAAATTTCGAGGGATGGACAAAGCCCGGAGTAATTGGAGCCGGAGCAGCCCAGACCATGATGAACCTCCATCACATAAAACCCGGCAACAGAATACTGATGCTTGGCTCAGGAAACGTTGGACTTGTAGTAAGCTATCAGCTGTTGCAGGCAGGCTGTGAGGTTGTTGCATTGGCTGATGCAGCACCAAGGGTTGGTGGATACGGCGTACATGCCGCCAAGGTAGCCCGATGCGGGGTTCCGTTCTATCTCTCACATACAATAGTAAGGGTAGAGGGCGATGATTATGTGACAGGTGTTGTGATAGGGCAGGTCGGACCGGATTGGAAAATAATACCGGGCACGGAAAAGCATTTTGATGTAGACACGGTATGTCTGGCAGTTGGATTATCACCTATGTCGCAGCTTTTAAAACAGGCAGAGGTACAGATGAGTGATACAAAGGGTGGAAATGTTCCGGTAATTGATAAATTCGGAGCCACAAGTGTTCCCGGAATCTATGCGGCAGGCGATGTTTCAGGTATAGAGGAAGCAAGCTCAGCCATGATAGAAGGCAGAATGTCAGGAGCATCCATTGCATGTTATCTGGGATACATGACGGAAGAGGAAAGAGATGCAAGGATTGACGAGCTTGAAGGACAGCTGGACACTCTCAGACAGGGAATGTTTGCACCGAAGAACAGAGGAAAGCTTGTTGAAACAACAGAAGAGGGAATTGCTGTCTCAATGAATCTTTTAAATAAAGGATATGTGGCAGATGAAGAGATAGAAAGATTCCCCGGTGTCACACACCAGAAGGGCATACATCCTGTAATTGAGTGTACACAGAATATTCCGTGTAACCCATGTCAGGATGCATGTAAGATGGGCTGTATCAGAATTGGCAAAAATATCACCTCACTTCCGGCAATTGATCCGGATAAAAAATGTGTAGGCTGCGGAATGTGCGTGGCTTCATGCTCAGGACAGTCTATCTTCCTTGTAGAAGAAGACGTAGAGGAAGGCTATGGTGAGGTTACAATGCCATATGAGTTTCTTCCGCTTCCAAAGGTCGGTGACAGGGGCGTTGCACTTGGCAGAAACGGTAAATATGTATGTGATGCAGAGGTTACAAAAATCAGAACAGCCCCGGTATTTGACCATACATACCTGCTTACCATAAAGGTTCCAAATGACATGGTAATGAAGGCGAGATTCTATAAAAAAGAAATGGCAAAGGAAGCATAGGAGGTTTTATTATGATTGATATTCAGGCAAAGTTAAAGGAAATAGGACCTTTTGTAAAAGGTGAGGATGATGATCTCCTTGTCTGCAGATGTGAAGAGGTAACAAAGGGACAGATTAGAAAAGCTGTGCATGAAGGCATTTTTACAATGGAGGAAATGCGTAGATATTTGAGAAGCGGCATGGGATTGTGTCAGGGACAGACCTGCGGAAAGCTGGTAAAAGGAATAATAGCAAGTGAGTTAAAGGTATCTCCGGCAGAGATTGTCCCGGCAAGCTCGAGAGCGCCGATGAGACCAATTGAGATGTGTATACTTGCAGAAGACGGAGGTGACTGTGATGAGTAATGTGGCAGATGTTGTAATTATCGGAGGCGGAGTAAACGGATGTGCGGCAGCATATTATCTGGCAAAGAGCGGTACCAGATCAGTGATCGTATTAGAGGCAACTAACAGCATAGGGCATGGTGGTTCATCGAGAAATGGAGGAGGTGTCCGTCAGTCAGGACGAGATGTAAGAGAGCTGCCATATGCTATGTATGGCATAAAAAATCTGTGGCCAACACTTTCAGAGGAGCTCGGAGTGGACACAGAGTATACACAGAAGGGCAATCTGCGTATGGGAAAAACTCCGGAGCATATGAAGAAGCTGGAGAGCCTTGCAAATTCAGCACAATCTGTAGGTCTTGACGTCAGAATGATAGACCAGAAGGAGGTAAAAGAAATCTGTCCATATCTGTCTGATGAGGTAATCGGAGCAAGCTGGTGCCCTACAGATGGACACGCAAATCCGCTTACCACAACACTGGGATATTATAAAAGAGCACTTGAGCTTGGTGTCAGATTCTACACGGATGCACCGGTAAAGAGTCTTCAAAAGGTGAAAGGAAAGGTAAGAAAGGTCATATTAAATGACGGTACAGTGTTTGAGGGCGAGACAATAATACTTGTTGCCGGCTACGAGAGCAGAGCCATAGCAAGGACAATCGGAGTTGATGTTCCGATGAACAGACTGATAGATGAATGTCTTGTAACAGAAATGCAGCCACATATGATAGATGTTATGTTTGGATGTGCATCCGCTGATTTCTATGGTCATCAGACAAAGCATGGTTCCTTTGTATTCGGCTCGGATTCAGGCTGGGAAACTGTGGATGAGATGGTAGATCCGTCAACAAACCTGTCTGATCCGTCGAGGATGATTACAAACTCCGTGACCCTGTCAGCGAGCTGCAGAGCCATTGAGGGCTATATTCCGGCACTTCGAGATGCAAAGATAGTCAGAAGCTGGTGTGGATGGCTGGATAATTCCTTTGATGGGGTACCTTTTTTAAGCAGGGTTGATGAAGCACCGGGACTCATACTGGCATGTGGTTTTACAGGTCATGGCTTTGGTACAGCTCCTGCAGTCGGACTTATGCTGAGCCAGATGGTGCATGGTGAAAAGACGGTAGTTGATATCAGTGCGCTGAGATATGACAGATTTAAGCCTTGCAGATAAAATAATAAAATGTTATATGGAAAACTGATATGGGCTGTATCGTTTTATACAATACAGGCTGTGTACAATAATATATAATCAGGTTATAAAGCAAATAAAAAACAGATATGCTTTTATTTGTAAAGTATATAGACTTGAAATGTTAAATATGTTAATATACATACATGACGAAGGTGTCAACAGCAGAAGCTGTTGGCGCCTTTTTTGATTTTTGAGATTCATCATAAGCAGATTTCTCTGACATGTATATAAACATATTGGTACCTGACAGTTGCAACATGACACAGGAAACGGAGGAAAATAAGATGAGTGCAAAAATTGATTTTCTTTACTTAAGTGAACCGGATATGATTAAGGCCGGTGTAAAGGATATGGCAAAATGCGTTGAGGTCATGGAGGATATGATGGTCACACTGAAAAAGGGTGACTATGTGATGGGCGGTGAAAATCACAATTCACATGGATGTATGGTTACCTTCCCTGATAATCCGGAGTTTGAGGGAATGCCAAAGAATGGCGAGGACAGACGTTTCATGGCAATGCCGGCATATCTGGGAGGCAATTTTCAGATGGCAGGCATGAAGTGGTATGGCTCAAACACCGAAAATAAAAAATCAGGACTTCCGCGCTCCATTCTCATGATGATGTTAAATGACAAGGATACAGGAGCACCTTTGGCGCTTATGTCAGCAAATCTTTTAAGTGCTTACAGAACGGGAGCAATTCCCGGAGTCGGAGCCAAGTATCTTGCCAGAAAGGACTCAAAGGTAGCAGCAATTGTAGGTCCCGGAGTAATGGGAAAGACATCTCTTGCAGCATTTATCAGCGTCTGTCCAAAGCTCGATACAGTTAAAATCAAAGGGCGTGGACAAAAATCAATCGATTCATTTGTAGAATATGTAAAGAAAGAATTTCCTCAGATTAAGACAATTAAAGTCTGTGAGACAATGGAGGAAGCCATAAAAGGCAGTGATATCATCAGTACAACCACATGTGTCGGTGACAAGGAAGCGCTATTCCCATACATTGATGAGGCCTGGATAAAGGAAGGAGCTCTCATATGTATGCCTTCAGCAGCCAGATTTGATGAGAAATTCTATCTGGATAAAAACACAAAGCTTGTCGTAGATAATTATAAACTGTACGAAGCATGGGCGGAGGAATATCCATATCCGAGCTACGATCCGGTACAGATTGTAGGCTGCAAATTCATGGATCTCATGCATGACAAAAAAATAACAAGAGATGAAATAATAGATGTAACCGATGTCATAACCGGTAAGCTGACAGGCAGAGACAATGATAAACAGCGAATCATCTACTCAGTCGGTGGAATGCCTGTAGAGGATATTGCCTGGGGTGAGACTGTATACAAAAGGGCTCTTGAGCTGGGAATTGGAGTCAGACTCAACCTTTGGGAGGAACCGGAGCTTCATTAGTTATGACTTTTGAAAAGAGGTCAGATTATGCAAAAAGAGAATACCATCATTAATCCGTGTCAGCCATACGTTGAACTTGGGGTTGACGATGTATCAAGGCTTGATATGCCAAAGCTTGGAATTTCACATTTCTATGAATTTTTTTTAGGAAACAAATTACTGCATGAGCTGAAAGCAGTTCCTGATGGAAGCATAGATTTGCTGTTTAATATAGGAAAAAGCAGGGTTACTACTTTTATAAGCGGAACTGTATTCGGCGTAAAGAAATGGGAGCTGGGCGATGTCGGCTTATGCTTTGGCGTCAGGTTTCAGCCGGGACAGGGAATACTGCCGAGGGAGCTTTCCATGGACATGCTTGTAAATGACGATTTGGAAATAGATGGCAATCTCTTTGGCAAAAATCTCACTGAAAGGATAGCCATGGCAACTGATATAAAAAGCCGCAGTATGATTTTTATGGAGGCTTACAGGGATTTTGTATATGGACGTCCAGATTTGTCAGACAAAGAGATGATTAATGAATATCTGGTAAACCGCATTACGCGTGCAAACGGACATATAAGCATCAATGAGCTGCAGGAGGAAACAAATTATTCAGCCTGTTATCTAAGAAGGGTATTTAAGAATTATAATAGTATTTCACCAAAGCAATTTGCACGTTATATACGTTTTCAGACATTATTGGATAAATTAAACACAAACAATACACGTTATGATGAGCTTGCACTTGATTGTGGATATTTTGATGAGGCTCACATGATGAAGGAATTTAAAAGTTATGCAGGCTTAACATTGGAGCAGTACAGGAAAATGCAAAGGAGGATATAGGCATGAGCAGAATATCAAAGATTGAGGTTATCACAGGAATGTCAAAGCTTACAGACCTGATACAGCAGCTAAGCAAGGTTGGAATACGCGGAGTCACGGTTATGCAGGTGTTAGGCTGCGGAGTGGAAATGGGAACGCAGGAATATGAGGTAGAGATAAATGAAGTTATGGAGCTGCTTCCAAAGCAGCAGATAAATATTGTTGTAGAGACATCAAAGGTAGATAAAATCCTGGACATAATTAAAAAAGAGCTCTATACAGGACATATTGGCGATGGAAAGATTTTTATATACAGCATTGACAATGTAATAAGAGTCCGCACCGGAGACGAGGGACTGGAGGCGCTTTAATTAAAAGCAGCAGTTTGTAAATATATGAATGAAAGAGGGCATCGCTTATGGATGAAAAGAAATTAGGCTTAGGAAATGTAGTATCGATTTCTGTTGGGCTCGTAGTCGCAACGAGCTGTCTCGTATCACTCGGAAATGGTGCAGGTACACTTGGAAGCACATTTATATTTGCAATGTTCATTGCAATGCTTTTAAACATGACAACGGTTGCATCGCTGTCAGAGCTGAATGCACTTATGCCCAATACAACAGGTGGTCTCGCACAGTATACACTGGCAGCACTTGGACCGTTTCCAACACTTATCTCAATGGTTGGAGGCTACTTAATCTGTAACACAATGTCATGTGGAGTGGAGGCTTCTATATTCTCTTTCTCACTTGCAGATGTTATAGGCCCTGGCATACCAAGCTTTGCATATACTGTCATCATGACGGTTATTATCCTGTTGGCAAATCTAAGAGGTGTGGATATGTTTGCAAAAATACAGGATATTGTAGCCTTTCTGCTTGTCGGCTCGCTGGTTGCTATGGGCTTCATCGGTATGATAGGTATAGGAACAGGAGTAAAAATACAACAGCCATATGTCCTCAATGCCGATTTTAAGGATGTTGCCGCAATGACGGCAGTGGCCTTCTGGCTTTTTATAGGAGCCGAATATGCAATCCCGGTATCAAAGCAGGTGAAAAATGCGAAACGAAATGTGCCGCTTGGCATGATGATAGGACTTTTCCTCATATTTATAATGCAGTCAGTCATGATCTTTGGATTTCACAATTATGTGGAGTGGGGAGCGCTTGCAGATTCCGCAGCCCCTCACCTGGTATATGGCTATGCAGTGCTCGGAAAAGCCGGAAAAATATGGATGATGCTGGTCGGAGCTCTGGCTGTTATAAGTACACAGAATTCAACAGTCAATTCACTTGCTGTTATCTGTCAGGGAATGGCAAAAATGAATATGCTTCCAAAGATTTTTGCAAAGACAAACAGACACAATGTGCCGTGGTTTGGTCAGGTTTTTGTGAGTGCGCTTATCCTGATATTTGGATATTTCAGTGACAGCTCCGCAGATATGATTTCATTTTTGATTCTGGTAGGCTCAGTATTCTGGATGATTTCATACATATTGGCACATATTGATCTACTGATATTCAGAAAAAGGCTTCCAAAAGCACCAAGAAATTTTAAAGTGCCGTGCGGCCCACTATTTCCAATAATCGGAATTGTCGGTACAGCGTATATGATTTTAAATATTTCAAGTGACCCACATGAAAAGCTTATGATATGGCTTGTCACCGGAGTCTGCTTTATAGTGCTCGGAATATATTCAGCTTTGTGGATCAGGTTTAAGATGAAGATGAAGATTTTTAAGAGTATTCCGCTTGACAAGGTGCTTGCTATGGAAAATGATCTGTATTATTATGTCAGAAAAAGTAAGGGAATATGGAAATAATTCAATTGATTAATTTGTCCTTTTTTTGGCTATTTATGTGTGATAAAATATATGAAATTATACGATGAAATATAAACAGCTAAAAAATCAGAATTGAAAGAAAAGGTAAATAAATATGAGTCAGATAATATTAGCGTCGGCATCACCGCGTAGAAATCGAAGTTTAAGTAGGTGAATTATGAAAATCGAACACATTGCTTTATATGTAAATGACCTGGAAAAAACTCGCAACTTTTTTATGAAGTATCTGGGAGCCAAGTCGAACGAAGGATATCATAATCTGAAAACTAACTTTCGTTCCTATTTTCTGTCGTTTGATGATGGTGCACGATTAGAGATTATGAATAAGCCAGAAATGCATGATTTACCTAAAGAACTTGCTCGCACGGGATATGTACATATCGCATTTAGTGTAGGAAGTAAAGAAAAGGTTGATGCCTTGACCGTAGAGTTGAAAACTGCTGGTTATGAAGTAATCAGCGGTCCCCGGACAACAGGAGATGGCTATTACGAAAGCTGTATTGTTGCAATTGAAGGGAATCAAATTGAGCTTACAGTTTGAACCCGACAATTTCAAGTTCGAAAAATTGAGAAATCGTAAAATTGAAGAAAAAAGGAATGCACAGTTCTTAGCATATCGGGAACTGTGCATTTCTGTAAATAAATACTTTTAATTAGCCGATTACGGCATCCTCTGCTGTAAAATGTTC
>ERZ1035051.20-NODE-20-length-66849-cov-36.858385_pt1 | contig 66849 bp, 55 predicted proteins | sample MGYA00520586_ERZ1035051 | MGnify/ENA primary metagenome ERZ1035051 (study PRJEB33766, sample SAMN09781692) | gut metagenome | biome: gut microbiome | host: Homo sapiens | place: Madagascar | study: EMG produced TPA metagenomics assembly of the PRJNA485056 data set...
AAATGAGTAAGATGAAAGCAGACACATGGAAGACCATTCTTCAAATCGCCATCAGTTTCTTAACGGCAATTGCAACCTCGCTGGGCGTTACAAGTTGTATGGGATAAAGGAAAGATATTGCGTTCAAGCAAATATTTATCATGAATTAGTTTTTAGCACTATTGCATTTGTTGGTGTGTATTACAAAGCAAGCCCTCAGCTGAGATAGCTGGGGGCTTTCATTGTCTTATGACATGATATCCCCTTTTGTCTGAGCATGCTATGATGGCATTGGCTATATATTAAATATCAAATCCCATGTCTCGCACAAGTTGCTTGACTACATTGACTTTGACGGTTGAAGCATCCTCTTTATCATAGAGAAGAAGTAAAACCACTTGACCATTTTCTACATCAGTAAGAATATTGAAAGTAATGACTCTTGCTCCACCTGATTTTCCTTTGCCTTTTTACAACTCATCAAGCAAACTATCTGCAGATTGAAGTTTACGCTTTCCGGCAATGGCTTCCTTTACCTCTGTCAAAGCGTTTCTGAGTTCTTTCATCAAGTCGCGCGATGAATCAATACTATTACTTCCGTCATCGGGGAAGATGCGGAAATTTCCTGCACGCGATTTTAGGACTACGTGCTCTCCTGCTTTTGCCAAATTCAGATACTTTGTCTGATTAGTGCGAAAGTCTCTTGTGCTAATTACAACCATAATTCTATATATTTGTTTACGATGCAAAGAAAGTGCTACCTTTCTTCTGCAAAGATACGGTTTTTTATTGAAACTGCAATCAAAATGGTAACCAAATTAACATTATTTGGTTACCAAATAAGCTTTACAAGGGGTAATGGATATGGTTCAAGTATATGAGTCATAATAGGTATCTTCATTATCGCAATCTTAAATGACAAGTTGGACTGAAATCCCGACTTGATGACTGCTGATTTCATCATATTTTGTGAAAATTCATATAGAGATGAGCAAAATATATAAATTTCTGAGCACTTTTATTATTTTTTTCTTACCTTTGCAAACAACTATGTGCTCGTTTCTCAGGAAATAGCACATTTAAATATCAACTGAATAACGGAAAAGATGAAATATGCTTTAGTTACAGGAGCGTCAAGAGGTATTGGAAAAGCCGTGGCTTTACGACTTGCCAAACGGGGCTTCTGCACGATTATCAATTACTTGAACAACCATGAGGCGGCGGAACAGGTAAAACGGGAAATTGAACAAGAGGGCGGCTATGCTGAACTCCTGCCCTTTGATGCGTCTCAGCCTCAACAGATAGAGGCTGCCATAGACCAATGGGAATCTGCGCATCCTGATGAGTGGATCTCCATACTGGTAAATAATGCTGGCATCAGAAGAGATAATGTCATGTTCATGATGTCCAACGATGACTGGCACGATGTCCTCGACACCAACCTCAACGGGTTCTTCTATATCACCCGCAGACTCTTGAAACACATGATGCCCCGCAGACATGGCGGACGTATCATCAATATGGCTTCGCTCTCAGGAATCAAGGGAATGGCTGGACAGGTAAACTATAGCGCTGCAAAGGCTGCGCTCATCGGTGCTACCAAGGCGCTGGCACAGGAGGTGGCGCCCCGCAACATCACGGTAAATGCTGTGGCTCCGGGATTCATCGCTACAGACATGACTAAGGAGTTGCCTGAAGATGAACTGAAAAAGATGATTCCTGCGGGAAGATTTGGCAAGGCAGAGGAAGTGGCAGCCTTAGTTGATTTCCTTGCCTCTGACGAAGCGGCATACATCACAGGAGAAGTCATCAACATCAATGGGGGTCTCTACACATAATATATATATACTACAAGATAAATGGAAAGAAGAGTTGTCATTACAGGAATGGGTATCTGGTCTTGCCTTGGCACAGATCTGGATACTGTCAAGGAATCATTATACGCAGGAAAATCGGGTATCGGAATCCAACCGGAACGATTGGAATACGGCTACCGTTCGGCTTTGACCGGTATAGTGGAGGAACCTGTCATTACCAAACAAATGCTCGACCGCCATACGCGTGCCGGAATGTCTGAAGAGGCTAAATATGCCTATATGGCAAGTGTTCAGGCTTTTCAGCAAGCCGAGATTTCGGATGAGTATCTCCAGGAAAATGAGGTGGGATGTATTTTCGGCAACGATTCTTCTGCCAAACCCGTCATCGAAGCTTCTAAAATCATGGATGAGAAACATGATTCTGCCATGCTCGGATATGGCATCATCTTCCAGTCGATGAACTCTACCGTCAACATGAATCTCAGTACCATCTTCCATCTCCGGGGAATCAACTTCACGGTCAGCTCGGCATGTGCCAGCGGAAGTCATTCCATCGGTTTGGGATATATGATGATCAAACAGGGCTTGCAGGAGATGGTGCTCTGTGGCGGTGCGCAGGAAACCAATTATTACTCCATGGCTTCCTTTGATGCGCTCAGCGCCTTCTCTATCCGCATGGACGAACCTGCCAAGGCAAGCCGTCCTTTCGACCGAGACCGCGATGGACTCATTCCAAGTGGTGGAGCTGCCTCTCTGGTACTGGAGGATTACGAGCATGCCAAAGCACGAGGCGCCAACATTCTTGCGGAAGTGGTGGGATATGGTTTCTCCAGCAATGGTGGGGGAATCAGTCAGCCATCAGACGAGGGTAGTGTCGTCGCCATGAGCCGTGCGCTGAAATCAGCCAACATGACGGAAGAGGATATTGACTACATCAACGCTCATGCCACCAGTACACGACAGGGCGATATGTATGAAGCAATCGCCCTCGACAGAATGTTCAACGGCAGACATGCGCTGATTTCTTCTACCAAGGGAATGACCGGGCACGAATGCTGGATGGCGGGAGCTTCGGAGATCGTTTATAGTACGCTGATGATGCAGAACAATTTCGTGGCCCCTAACGTGAACTTTGAAAATCCGGACGAATATTCCGAAAAACTCAATATTGCGACAAAGACGGTAGATACGGAAATCAATACCGTACTGAGCAACAGTTTCGGTTTTGGAGGAACCAACTCGGCTCTGGTCATCAGAAAATTCAAGGAATAACTATTTCTGAAAAGAAAAATAAGCAATCATTATGAATCTATTCAAGTCAGAAAGCGACCGCTATTCTCAGGAGCAGTTGTCTGCCCGTGAAGCTCAGCGACAAGCAGAATTCATCGCATGGGGACCCGTCATCTTTCAGGTTTCCAGACTCATGCTGAAATGGGGTATTCTGGAGGAAATCAGAAACAGTCATGACGGACTGACCCTGGAAGAACTGGAAGGGAAAACCCGCCTCTCCCAGTATGCGCTCAAGATTTTGCTGGAAGCTTCGCTTAGTGCCGGTATCATACTGATAGACAAGGATTCAGACCGCTATACGATTTCGAAGACGGGGTGGTTTCTGCTCACGGATGCTGCTACCCGGGTAAATATCGACTTCAATCATGATGTGAATTACCAGGGATTGTTTTATCTGGATGAAGCCTTGGAGACCGGGAAACCTGCCGGGCTGAAGACTTTAGGCAACTGGCCTACCATCTACGAGGGATTATCTCAGCTTTCTCCGCAGGTACTGGAGAGCTGGCTCAATTTTGATCACTTCTATAGTGACCATTCTTTCGACAAGGCGCTGGAAATCGTTTTCTCCAAAGATACGAAACATCTGATGGATGTGGGTGGAAATACAGGGGAATTTGCGCTCCGTTGTGTGGATGGCAACCCACAGGTAAATGTCACCATCGTTGATCTGCCCGGACAGATAGGTATGATGAAGAGGAATATTGAGGGCAAAAGGGGAGCTGACAGAATCCATGGTTTTCCTACGGACATTCTGAAAACTGAAAACCGGTTCCCTACCCTGAAAGAGATGGCTCCTGCAGAACAGGGCGACAACTGGGATGCGATCTGGATGAGCCAGTTCTTAGACTGCTTTTCGGAGGAAGAAATATACAGCATTCTGGCAAGAGTGAGCCAAGTGATGTCGGAGGATACTACCTTATACATCATGGAGACTTTCTGGGACCGGCAGAAATACGAGACTGCATCGCTCTGCTTGACCATGACAAGTGTCTATTTCACGGTCATGGCGAATGGAAACAGTAAAATGTATCATTCCGACGACATGATCAGACAGATAGAACGTGCCGGACTCAAGGTAGTAGCCATCCACGACGGAATAGGTCACGGCCATTCGATACTGGAAGTAAAAACAAGAAAGTAAACATTCATATAAAATTCGAACTATCACATGGAAAGAAAAGAAATAGAAGAAAAAGTAAGAAACTTCCTCATTGAGGATTTGGAGATTGATGAAGAAAAAATTGCTCCAGAAGCTAAATTGAAGGATGACTTAGGCATAGACAGCCTTGACTTCGTAGATATTGTGGTAATCGTGGAGAAGAACTTCGGATTCAAGATCAAACCAGAAGAAATGCAAGGGGTTACTACCCTCACCCAGTTCTGTGATTATATCGAGAGTAAAGTGGGATAAAAGGGGAAGTGAAGAAGAATACGACTTTCGGTAATGCCTGGATGCATCGCCAACTCATCAACATGCTCAGGTTCGTGGACGAGCGTTTCATCTATGTTTTCGCATGGACGATGATCATGCCCGTCTGTTTACTGCTAAATACCAACCACAGCCGCAGCCATGCCTACCGGTTTTTCCGAAACCGTATCGGTTTGGGCAGATGGAGCTCTGCATGGCACACTTACCTCAACCATTGCCTGTTTGCCACGGTTGTGATAGACCGGTTTGCCATGTTTGCCGGCAAGAGGTTTGATATTGAGCAAGAGGGTGCCGAATATCTGAGAGAGCTGGCTCGCCAAGACGATGGTTTCCTGATGTTCAGTTCACACATCGGCTGTTATGAGGTGGCTGGCTATTCTCTGACTCCGCCTGGGAAACGCTACAACGCACTTGTATATGGTGGCGAAAAAGACAGGATTATGAAAGGAAGACAGGAACAGTTTTCTGAGCACAATATCACGATGATTCCTGTAAAAGAGGACATGAGCCATCTGTTCAAAATCAACGAGGCTCTGGTCAACCATGAGATTGTCAGTATGCCTGCCGACCGGGTGATGGGCTCCTCGAAAACCATCCCAACAGAGTTTTTAGGCAAAACGGCTCATTTCCCATCGGGTCCATTCGCAGTTGCTACGATGCGCAACCTGGAAGTTTTAGCTATCAACGTGATTCGCATTTCCAGAAAGAAGTACAAGATCTTTGTGGTTCCCCTCGCCTATGACAAGCAGGCGTCCCGGAAACAAAAGATGGAGCAACTTGCCAAGAAATATGCAGAAGAGCTGGAATGTCTTGTACGACAATATCCAGACCAATGGTACAACTTTTACGATTTCTGGGCAGATAAAAATGCAGAACCATCCATTGCATGATGTAATCAAGATAAAGACATGAATTCAGATATAGATAATCCGGAAGGATTGGAACTCAGCCAAATAGATATACACGAGCTTCTGCCTCAACAAGAGCCGTTTGTCATGATAGACCGGCTCGTCTATTGCGATAAAACCGTCACACTTGCAGAGACAGAAATCAGGAACGACCATATCTTTGTTGAGAACGGACACCTTACTGCATGTGGCCTGATAGAGAATATTGCACAGACTTGTGCTGCACGGATTGGATATTACAACTATATTCATAAGAAAGGAATCCAGATTGGTTTTATCGGGGCCATACGCAATATGGACATTCTACAGCTTCCACCTGTGGGGGAAATCCTCACCACCCGTGTAGAAGTGAAAGAAGAAGTCTTCGGAATGACCTTAGCAGAGGCAACCGTTTCGTGGAGAAATCAGGTTTACGTAACGACTGAAATGAAAATTGCCGTTAAAGAGTAAAAAGAAAGAAAGATGAAAGAACTGAAAGAATCCAAAGAATTTGAAATACGCTTCAGCGAAGTCGATTCGATGAACGTAGTTTGGCATGGTTCCTACCCGCTCTATTTCGAGGATGCCCGCGAGGCTTTCGGCAAGAAATACGGGCTGGAATACATGACTTTCTTCGATCATGGCTATTTTGCTCCTATCGTAGAACTCAGTTTTCACTATAAGAAGCCTATCAGATATGGAATGCGTCCACGCATCGACATCATCTATCGCCCTACTGAAGCGGCAAAGATTGTGTTCGATTACGAAATCCACGATCAGGAAGACAATTCTCTTATCGCAACAGGTCATTCCGTACAGGTTTTCATGGATTTGAATTACCAGCTCGTTTGGGATAATCCACCTTTCTATCAAGAATGGAAAGAGAAACAATTGGCAAATGAGAAATGACAAATGACAAATGACAAATGAGGTTGAATCATGGCTTACATTATAGCAGATAATATTATTTCTCCATTAGGGGAAACATCCGAGGAAAATTACCTGTCAGTAAAAGCTGGCAGGTCGGGCATCCGTGCTTATGAGCCTGGAACATGCAATATTCCAGAAGGATTCTACGCCTCTCTGCTATTCGAAGACTTCGAGACTTTGGCCCTAAAATCTGCACAAAAAGCCATTGCTAATGGGCGACTTGAACTGAAAGGAAAGCGCACAGCTTTTATTCTCAGTTCTACGAAAGGAAATATTGAGGAAAATATTTCCTTGGCAGATTCTGCGCAAAGAATAGCCAGCCAGTTGGGAATAGACTCCAAACCTATTGTCGTTTGTAATGCTTGTATTTCCGGACTTTCTGCCTTGATTTTGGGCAACAGACTGATAGATTCTGGCCTGTATGATGCTGCCATCGTATGTGGTTGCGATACGCCCCGGCAATTCATCCTATCCGGTTTCCAATCCTTGAAAGCACTTTCCCCTGAACCTTGTCGCCCATTTGACATGGAACGGATGGGACTCAATTTAGGCGAAGCTGCTGCTACCCTTATTCTGAGCAAAAATTCTATCCAGGGAAATTCCTGGCGAATGGGGGATGGTTTCATCAGAAATGACGCTTTCCATATCAGCACCCCCTCCAAAACTGCAGATGGTCTGTATCTGTCCCTCCAAAGAACTTTGGAATCCTTCACGAAAGAGATTTCATCCACTTGCAAACAGATAGACATGAAAGAGCATCTGGCTTTCATCAATGCTCATGGTACAGCCACGCTTTTCAATGACCAGATGGAATCTGTTGCCATCGGAAGAGCAGGACTGTCAGATCTGCCCGCCAATGCCTACAAAAGTTTCTGGGGGCATACGATGGGAGCTGCCGGCATTCTCGAAACCATCATCAGCATGAAAGCAATTGATGATGATACGATTTTGGGAACCAGAGTTTTTTCTGAACTGGGAGTGTCCGGGAAAATGAATATCTGTGCTGAAAACCGACCGACAGACAAGAAAGGCTTCATCAAGATGTTGTCTGGATTCGGAGGTTGTAATGCTACAATATGGGCAGCCAAAAAACCAGAAAGAGAGAATATCGCTTTATCGCAGAAAGAACAGCAGGAATGTGAATTCACGACCACTCATGCGATAAGAATTACTCCCGAAGAGGTCGTATTAGACCATCAGAAGCTTTGGGAAGGAAATCAAAATGCAAATGAGAAACTGGAGGAACAGGAAGGAGCCGGACATCACTCTCTCCTAACATTCCTCTACAAACAGATGATAGGCAACTATCCGAAATTCTACAAAATGGATGGGCTCAGCCGCCTGGGGTTTGTGGCTTCTGAAATCCTATTGAATGCTGAAAAGGGAGATACGGACGTAGAAAGGAGAGAAGAGGAAGGGGAAAGGCTACTGGAGGAAAGGGCAATCATCTTTTTCAATCATTCCTCTTCCATCGCCTCTGACAGGAACTATAAGGAATCTATAAACGATAAAGACAATTATTTCCCAAGTCCTTCCATCTTCGTTTATACGTTGCCTAACATCGTAACGGGCGAGATTGCCATCAGGAATCATTTTCATGGTGAAACCTCCTTCTTCATCCTGCCCGATAAAGACGAAAGGATGATGGAGGAAATCCTACAGGCATCCTGTCTGGACGATCAAAGCAAGAGTTTCCTGACAGGTTGGATTGATTATGAAGACGAAAGGCATTTCGAAGCGGATCTGAAGATCAAGAAAATGAGAAATTACAAATGAGAAATAAAATATTAAAATCATATAAATAAAATCGTATGGAAGAATTGATTAAAGAACTCAAGGAGGAAATCATAGAGGCATTAAACCTCGAGGAAATGACTCCTGAAGATATTGATGAGAACGATGCGCTCTTTGGAGACGGACTGGGACTGGACTCGATTGATGCGCTGGAACTCATCGTCTTGCTGGATAAAAAATATGGAATCAAGTTGGCTAACCCTGCTGAAGGTAAGGCTATTTTCAAAAGTATTGCCACGATTGCAGACTATGTGAGCAAGAACAGAAAGAAATGAATATTGCTATCACAGGCGAAGGCATTATTTCTGCCATCGGCACCAATAAAGAGGAAGTGTTGCAGTCTCTGCTCGCCCATAAGTCGGGAATCAAAGAGATGCAATTTCTACAGTCGGTTCATCACGAACTGCCTGTAGGAGAGGTCGCTTTGTCTAATGAGCAAATGAAAAAACGGCTCGGCATTCCAGAAAAACAACTGATGAGCCGCACAGAACTCATGGGAATCCTTGCCATCCGGCAAGCCCTGGAGAATGCTGGAATCGACCTTTCTGCTGTCTCTGCTTCCAACAAGAAGATCGTCCTCGTTTCGGGAACGACGGTTGGCGGAATGGACCTTACTGAACAGAGTTTCAACCCACTCTACGAACAATTTCAGTCACAGCAGGAAACAAAGGTGGAAGAACTGGCTTTTCTCAACCACCACGATGGAGGCAACTGCACACAGAAGATTGCTGATTATTTCAGAAATGAATCGGCAACAGGACAAAGTGGATTTGATGAATTGACCACCATCTCTACTGCCTGTTCTTCTGCCGCCAACGCCATCATGTTGGGAGCCAAACTATTAGAAACCGGTGAAGCAGACATCGTTGTTGCCGGAGGTTCAGAAGCTCTTTCCCGCTTCCATCTCAACGGTTTCAATTCCCTGATGATTCTCGACAAGAAGCGCTGCCGCCCGTTTGATGCAACCCGCGCAGGATTGAACTTGGGAGAAGGCGCTGCATTTGTTGTCTTGGAATCAGAATCTGCAGCCCGCCATCAGGGGAAAACGCCCCATGCTTACCTTACCGGTTATGGCAATGCCTGCGATGCATACCACCAGACTGCTTCGTCAGAGAATGGAGAAGGAGCTTTCTTGGCGATGAAAGAAGCCTTGAATATGGCACACATAGAACCGGAGGACATCCAATATGTAAATGCACATGGTACAGGAACTCCCAATAATGACCAGAGCGAATCCGAATCTCTCAAACGGTTATTTGGCAAAAAGATGCCTTGGATTTCAAGTACAAAATCATTTACCGGACATACTACCAGCGCCTCGGGAAGCATAGAGGCAATCATCTGTCTGCTTGCCATGCAGCATCATTTCATCCCAGCCAATCTCGGTTGGGAAAACCAGATGGAAAACGGTATTATTCCTTGCACAGGCATCGAAAACGTAAGGCTGGAAAATGTTCTCTGCAATTCCTTTGGATTTGGCGGAAATGACAGTTCGCTCATTTTTTCTACTCATCCGACAGAAGAGGAAACGATACAGACAAAAAGGGAGTCTCAGCAGACTGCCAGCAACATCCGTATTCTTTCAACTGTAGAGATTAACTCAGAAGAGGATTTGTCCGACATCCGCAAATATGTAAAGCCATTAGAAGCCAGGAGAATGGGCAAGATCATGAAAAGTTCATTACTCTCCTCTTTAGAGGCTTTGGAAAAAGCAGGAATAGCCACCCCGGATGCCATCATCACGGGCACAACTTATGGATGTTTGGAAAATAGTGAGAAATTGCTTGTCCAACTGAAAGAAGAAGGGGAAGAAATGCTCAAACCTACTTATTTCATGCAGAGCACCCACAACACCATAGGCAGCAATATTGCGATCAAGACCCATTGTCATGGTTACAACATCACCTATACGCAGGGCGAAGATTCTCTTGACTGGGCCATCCGTGATGCGAAAATGCTATTAGCAAGTGGAAAAGCAAAAACGGTTTTGGTGGGCTGCCATGATGAAAGTACCCCGCTATTAAACCAGTTAAGAACACAGAGTGGAGAAAAAGCCTTGCCTTCCATCCATTCTATAGCGATGGTATTATCATGTGGCGAGTAATATTTTTAGCTATCACGCAGAGCATGCTTTTAGCGGCAGGACAGGTATGTCTGAAGTTTGCCCTACAGAAAATGCATCCCTTCGGTTGGACAAGAGATTTCTGGCTAAGTCTCCTGCTCAACTGGCAGTTTGCCTGCTGTGGACTTTTCTTCGGCGCAGCCTCTCTCCTATGGATGCATATTGTAAAACATTTCCCGCTCAGCGTTGCTTACCCGATGGTGAGCATCACATACGTCTTCGGAATGCTGGCAGCCATCCTGTTCTTTCATGAACAAGTGTCGGTCTGGAAATGGTTAGGTATTGGGTTCATCATGATAGGTTGTTGCCTCATCGCAAAATGATGCCTCATCAATATAGGTTCATCGCAAAATAGATTAAACGAATAATAGATAATCAAGATGAAAAAGTTATTGTTTTTAATCATGTTTATCAGCTTATGCCTTTCTTCCGTCTCTGCCCAGCAGAAGGTGAACGAGGCACAAGTCAGGCAGCAGATAGGCGCTGTTGCTTCCCGCATGAAGTCGATGCAATGCGATTTCGTACAGACCAAGTATCTCAGAATGCTGAATGAGAAAATGGTTTCGCGGGGCAAGATGTATTACCAGCAGGGCAACAGACTCAGATGGGAATACACCTCTCCTTATACTTATACATTTGTCATCAACGGATCCAAAATTCTCATCCGGCAAAATAAGCGGAGCGATGTGATCAACGTGAACCAAAGCAAGATGTTCAAGGAAATTGCCCGCATCATGATGAATAGCGTCGTGGGAAATAGCCTCAACGACAAGAGGGATTTCAAGGTCTCACTTACCGGTTCTTCTTCTGAATACATCGCCACGCTCTATCCTCAACAGAAACAGATGAAAATGCTATTTCAAAAGATTATCCTCCACTTGCATAAAACAAGATCTGTGGTTACTCAGGTGGAACTCATAGAGAAAAAGGGAGACAGAACGATTATTGAACTGAAAAATATCAAGACCAATGCTGCCATCAATACGAAAGTTTTTCAAGTCAATTAGTCTTTGTGGACTCTTTTCTATGAGCCTTTTGGGACTCTTTTCCCTATTTCCCCTCCTACCCATTTCAGCCCAAGACATCGCAGACCAGCATCCTTTACCCGACAGTATCGGGAGCAAGATGAAATATAATGCGTCGATTGAGATGAAGAAAGGTTATCTGAGCGGAATTTGCATGCTGATAAGAGATAAGGACGGCTACAAGGGAAGCATTTTCAATGAATTTGGAATCTCTGTTCTCGACTTTACCTACCAGCCGGTCACAGGAAAGGTGAAACTGGAAAATGTCATCCAGTTGCTTGACAAATGGTACATCAAACGCCTGCTCAAACAAGATCTCTCCCAGGTTATCAAAAACCTTCAAAATGGCATTTCCATATACGATAATAAAAAATACAAAATCCATTATCAATTCACGGAACTGAAAGAAACGATGGAGGAAAAAGAGAATATGGAGGATAAAGAAAGAATGGAGGAAAAAGTGGAATTGGAGGAAAAAGTGGATAAAAAACAAAAATAAACAGGACGATGCAACTAAAAAATCATCTTTATACAATTGTCGAAGCAGACAAACAGGGAAACTTGCAGCAGAAGGAAGCGGCAGGCTTGCAGCAAAAGGACGCAGCAGGCTTACAGCAGAAATGCCAAGAAGTTCTTTCGAGCAGAAGCAATACTTCCTTTCGTCTTCGCCTCAACCCAGAGCATTTCATCTATCAGGCTCATTTCCCTGGCGAACCTATTACGCCGGGAGTCTGCATTCTACAAATCGGAAAGGAATTGTTAGCAGAACTTCTCCAGGAATCTTTGGAGATTACCCACGTCAAAAACGTGAAATTCCTCTCTGTTATTTCTCCTCTTAAAGAAAAGGAAATCTCTTATACCTTCAAGAAAATTGAAACTTCAGAAGATTCCCAAGAGGTTAAAGCACAAATCATCGTTGCTTCCGATGAAGAGACAAAAGCTAAAATCTCTTTCACGTGCAGAAAAAAATGACAAATGACAAATGAGAAATGAGAAAAGACTTTTAAGAGCAAGAGGAATCTGCGTGATCATCCCTACTTTCAATAATGAGAAAACCATTGGGAAAGTAGTGAAGGAGACGCTCTGCTTTTGTGATGATGTCATTGTCGTCAATGATGGCTGTACAGACAGTACTGCTCAGATCATTGGGGAGATTGACAACATTACTGTTGTCGCTTATTCTCAAAACCGAGGTAAGGGCCACGCTCTCCAACAAGGTTTCAGAAAAGCCTTGTCCATGGGATTTGCCTACGCCATTACATTAGATGCGGATGGTCAGCATAAACCTGAAGATATTCCGCTCTTTCTGAAAGCCAATCTGGAACATCCGGGAGCTCTCATCATTGGAGCAAGACCACTCCAAGGGGTAGAACGTTCCAAGGGAAGTGATTTTGCCAATCAATTCTCCAATTTCTGGTTCTTCGTACAAACTGGCAAACGATTGGAAGATACCCAAACCGGTTATCGCCTCTATCCTCTGCACAAACTCCACGGTTTATCCCTGCTCACCAACAGATACGAAGCCGAATTGGAACTCTTGGTTTTCGCTTCCTGGCACGGCACGGAGATTGTTTCCATCCCTATTCAGGTATATTATCCTCCACGCAAAGAACGGGTAAGCCATTTCCGACCAGGCATGGATTTCACTCGCATCAGCCTCCTCAACACCCTATTATGTGTGTTGGCCATTATCTATGGTTTGCCTTGTCGTCTTTACCGCAAAATCGCAACATTTCTAAGAACGGTTTATTCCCTGTCGTTCTTCCTCTTCTTTATGATGGTCATCATCACGCCCTTAGCCTGGCTCTACATCAAAATCGGAAAAATGAGCGAAAAGAAACAGGTTCGGCTCCATGAACTGATCTATCATGCAGCCAGATTTGTGATGATTCATCACGGCATTCCCGGCACTAAATTCATCAGAAAAGTCGGAGGTATGATCATCAAGGGAAAAGACAAGGTAAGATTCGATTTTGATAAGCCCCGCATCATCATCTGCAACCACCAGTCGCATTTGGATCTGATGTGCCAACTGGTCTTTACACCCAAGATTGTGTTTCTGACCAACCAATGGGTTTGGAACAATCCTACTTATGGCTTTCTGATTCGTCATGCAGAATATCTTCCCGTAATAGATGGACTGGAACCGCTGATGCCGCAACTCCGTTCGCTGACAGATCGGGGTTACAGTATTGCCGTTTATCCCGAAGGAACCCGTTCCAAGGACTGTCGTATAGGCAGATTCCATCAGGGAGCATTCTATCTGTCGCAGGAACTCGGATTGGAAATATTGCCTATGTACCTTTATGGACCAGGCAAAATCCTCCCTAAGAAAACCTACCATCTGCGCAAAGGAATCTTCTATATCGAAGTGGGAAATCCGATAAGCAGGAAGGAATTGCAAGCCATGGGAGAATTGAGAAAACAAGCCTCCACATTGCGCAAACAATATAAGGAGAGATACGAAGAAATCGCAAACGAAATAGAAAAAAGAGTCTGAATTGAAAAGAGTTATTATTATAGGAAGTGGACTGGGAGGTCTGTCATGTGGCGTGATTTTAGCCAAGAATGGTTATCACGTTACGCTGTTGGAGCAGTCGCAGCAAATAGGCGGTTGCTTGCAATGCTTCTATCGCCATGGGGCAAAGTTTGAAACCGGAATGCACTTTATCGGAAGTGCTGCAGAAGGTCAGACTCTGTCCAAACTGATGCGCTATCTGGAAATAGACAGGGATGTGCAACTTTCCCAACTGGATCCTTCCGGTTATGATGTGGTAGCCTTGGCTGGCAAGAAATACAAGTTTGCCAATGGCAGAGAGAATTTCATCCAGCAGATGACAGAATACTTTCCAGACCAGCATGAGAATCTCATCAGATATTACAATCTGGTGGAAAAAATCGCCCAGGCTTCTTCCCTGCACGCTCTGAAAGATGCAGAATCAGATTCCGTCATCAACACAGAATACCAGCTGCGCTCCATCAACGAGGTAATTGACGAACTGATTACCGACCCTACCCTGGCGAAAGTACTGATGGGCAATCTTCCCCTCTATGCAGCAGAGAAAGACAAGACTCCCTTCTCTACCCATGCCTTCATCATGGATTTCTACAACCAGAGTGCTTACCGCATAAAGGGAGGAAGCGATTCTGTTGCCCAAGCACTTGCCAATACGCTCCAGAGATACGGAGGAGAAATACTTACTCTCCATCAGGCAAGACACATCGTCTGCGACGACAAACAGGCAACGGGAATAGAGGTCTGGAACAAAAAGGAAAAGAAAATCATATTCTTCCCTTGCGACTACGTGATCTCAGATGCGCACCCCAAACGCACCTTAGAAATGCTCGACACCAAACTGATACGGCCTGCCTACAGAAACCGCATCAACAGCATTCCACAAACAGTAGGCTGCTTCTCTGTTTTCCTGCGGTTCAAGGAGCATGAAGTGCCCTACCTCAACTACAATTACTATGGTTATCAGGGCAATACGCCATGGAATTGTGAAAATTACTCGGAAGCATCCTGGCCCAAGGGATTTCTGTACATGCATTTCTGTGCAGACTCCACACCAACAACCTACGCTTCATCAGGAGTTATTCTTTCCTATATGAAGATGGAAGAAGTGGCCCGCTGGAAAGGTTCTTCCGTAGGAAAGAGAGGAGAGGAATATGAAACTTTCAAGCGCCAGAAAGCAGAAAAGCTGTTGGACGTACTGGAAACTCATTTCCCTGGACTCAGAGATCATATTGCAGAATACTATACTGCCACCCCACTCACCTATCTCGACTATACGGGAACAGAGGACGGAGCCATGTATGGTATTGCCAAAGACATCACGAAGGGAGCTGCATACAGGGTGCCCCAACGCACCAAAGTGCCTAATGTATTTCAGACAGGACAAAACATCAACTCCCACGGAATGTTGGGAGTCCTGGTAGGAACCATCGTAACTTGCTCGGAGTTTCTGACTGCCAGGACCATTTACGAACAGATAAAAAAATGTAACGAATGAAGACGGCTATCATCATAGGAGGAGGTTTGGGAGGACTGTTTACTGGAGCCATCCTTGCCAAGGAAGGCTTACGGGTTACTGTGCTCGAAAAGAACGCTACGGCTGGTGGTGGACTCCAGAGTTTCCATCGCTTCGGTGAATCCTTTGATACAGGAATGCACGTCATAGGCGGAATGCAACCTGGCGGAAACATCTACCGCATCTGCGAATACTTGGGCATCCTGGACCAGGTGAAAATCAAAGATGTAGATGCAGACTGTACAGACTGTCTTTACTTTGCAGAAGACCAGCAGACCTACCAGCTCCAGAAAGGAAAAGAAGGTTTCATCAACTCTTTATCCGCTTATTTCCCGGAAGAACGGGAAAATCTGCAACGCTATGTAGATGCCATATTTGCCATTAGCGACTCCATCGACCTGTTTCATCTCCGTCCTACGACCGATTTCCTTCAGGTTCATACCGATGATTTTCTGATGGCAGCAGATGCTTTTGTTGCAAAATACATCCAGAATCCCAAACTCCGGAGCATCGTTTCCTACATGAATCCGCTTTATGGAGGCCGACAGGACGAGACTCCAGCCTTTGTCCACGCCATCATCTCCACTCTCTACATCCAAGGTACCAGCCGGTTTGTGGGAGGAAGTCAACATTTTGCCCAACTGCTTGTTTCTGTAATCGAACAGGCAGGAGGAAAGGTGCTCACCCATACAGAAGTGGAATGGGTGGAAGTCAACAACCGCCATGTGGAGTACGTAAGAACCCGGCAAGGAGAAATCTTTCAGGGCGACTACTTCATCTCAGCCATTCACCCTTGCACCCTCTTGAAACGGATGCCCGAAAAAGCTTTCCCCAAGGCTTATAGAGAGCGCCTGAATCAGATTCCAAATTCCTATTCAGCGTTTTCCGTCTATATCAAACTGAAGCCCGACTGCTTCCCATACATCAATCATTCGGAATATTACATGACCCGATACGATGAAATATGGAAATTCGGCGAGCAGCACGACACCTGGCCTTTAGGCTTCCTGTTGATGACTCCGCCAGACGAAAACCAGGGCAAATACAGTTCGAAAGTCCTCATCACCGCACCTATGCTCTATGATGAAGTAAAGAAATGGGAACAGACCACCGTGGGGCATCGGGGCGAGGAATACGAAACTTGGAAAGCCCAGAAAGCACAACAGCTCCTCTCTCATATCGAGGAAATTCACCCGGGGTTCGGAGCATGTATCGACAGAATCATCACGGCTTCTCCATTGACCATTCGCGACTTTTATGGAGTGAAAGACGGAGCGCTGAGCGGATTCAGCAAGGACTATAAAAACATCGCATTATCGCAGGTCCCCGTGGTTACCAAGGTGGATAACCTGTTGCTGACAGGTCAGAACAACAACCTTCATGGTTTCTGCGGCGTTCCCCTGACGGCTATCAATACCGCCGAGGCTATTTTAGGAAGAAATTCCATACTCCATAAAATAAATGAAATCGGAAAGAATGAGAATTAAACCGATGAAGCAAAGACTGATGATCATAATAGGGTTCGTCCTCCTATGTCTCCAGATACTGAAGGCACAGGAGAAAGTCAACATCTGGCAAGGCACAGCATGCAGAAAGAATGTGGAAATGACTGCATATCTGGCAAAAGGTGGCAGCAAGATGGCTGTCATCGTATGTCCTGGCGGAAGTTACCTCTGGCACGATATGAATGGCGAAGGACACGAAGTGGGCAAATGGTTGCAGAACAACGGCATCTCTGCATTCGTGCTCCATTACCGCACTGCCGGATTCATGGCCTTCTTCCTGCATTACCGCCATCTGTTCAGAGGAGTCCGATACCCTGATGCTTTGGACGACCTGACCCAAGCCACCTTATATATTAAGGAACACGCAAGGGAATATGGAGTCTGCTCCGACAGCATTGGAGCAATGGGCTTTTCTGCAGGCGGGCACCTTGTCCTGTCGGGAGTTACCCTGCGTAAACTTCCCCTGATGTTTGTTGCCCCCATCTATCCGGTCGTTACCATGAACGGAAAATACGTTCACAAGCGGTCGCGCAGAGCCTTGTTGGGCGACAACCGCAAAAACAACAGACGGCTTCGAGACTCCCTGTCTGTTGAGCGCCATATTTCAGCCAGTTGTCCACCCGTGTTTCTGGTAAACTGCAAGGATGATCCTATCGTAAAATACCAGAACTCAGAATTGCTCGATTCCGCCCTGACTGTCCATCACATTCCCCATCAATACATCCAATACAAGACGGGAGGACATGGATTTGGAGCCTCCGACACAAAGGGTTCGCCCGAATGTCGGCAATGGAAGAAAGAGTTTTTAGTTTGGATCAGAAAACTTCAGAACCAATAATTACAGCATTAGACTTTCCTGATTCAAGGATTCCAAGAATGAAAAAAATCAAGGATTCCAAGAATGAAAGAACAAAAAAGATTCCAATATGAACATAACAGATTTTGACGATATTCGCCCATACAATCCCGATGAATTTCTTGAGGCCATGCAGCGCATCGCCCACAGTTCATCATTTCCGATTCTTTCTGCATACGTCTATCCGGAAGAATCGGTCAAGGAAATCCGTCAACGCATAGCCAACTACCAGACGGTTAGGGAATTTCAACAGGACACGATGAGTAAAGTCAACCAGCAGGTGATAGAAAACAGCATCACGGAATTTTCCTGCTCAGGACTCGACAAGCTGAGTCCTGAAGGGCATTATCTCTATGTTTCCAACCACCGTGACATCATGTTAGACTCCAGTCTTCTCCAATATTTCCTGCTCAATCACGGCTTCGACACCACAGAGATTACCTTTGGTGCCAATCTGATGTCCAACCAGTTGATTATCGATATTGGCAAATGCAACAAGATGTTCAAGGTGGAGCGCCCAGGTGGAAGTCTGAAAGAATTCTATCGCTGCTCCAGACACCTGTCCGATTACATCCGCTTCGTGATTCAGGAGAAAGGACAGTCTGTCTGGATTGCCCAGCGCAACGGCAGGACGAAGGATGGAAACGATGCTACAGATCAGGGCATCATCAAGATGTTCTGCATGTCTTGCCCTGATGATAAAATCAAGGCAATAGACCAGTTACACATCGTCCCTGTGGCCGTTTCCTACGAATGGGAATCGTGCGATATTCTGAAAACGCTCGAACTCTACGAAAGCCAGTTTGCCAAATACACCAAAAAGCCGGGTGAAGACCTGAACAGTATTCTGACGGGAATCTCCCAACCCAAAGGCAGGGTGCACATAGAAATCTGCGAACCGATTTCCCGTATGGAGCTGATGAAACTGGAACAGCTTACGAGCAATGAATATCACAAGGCTGTAGCCCATCTGCTGGATGCCCGCATCAACAAGGCCTATCGCCTGTATCCCAACAATTACATCGCCTACGACCTGCGATACGGAACCAGAAAATACCAGGATTTCTATACTCCGCAACAGAAGGAAGAATTCTTGGCACACGTCAGAGAATTGGAACATTATGATACTTGCGACATCGAAATGCTGAAAGATATTTATTTAGGCATTTATGCCAACCCTGTAAACAACAAGTAAGCAAAAGTAGAAGAAAAAATAAGTAAGAAGCAGAAAAAATAAGTAAGAAGCAGAAAAAATAAGAAATAAGAAAATGACAGAACTGATTCTGAAAATATACGATTATCTCAAGACGCATCGGCTGAGTGGCATCTGCTCATCCGTAGCAATCACGCTCATACTCCTCCTTGCAGTTACCAGACTGAACTACAAGGAAGATATTGCCGACTTTCTTCCGATAGATAGCGAGCACCAGAATGCCATGAAGGTCTATCAGAACATTTCGGGAGCCAGCAAGATTTTCGCCATCTTCCAATACAGGAATGCTGCGCAGTCTGATGATTCGGAAATACTGACCCATACCATAGACGCTTTCGTAGAGAATGTGGAGAAAGCAGACTCTGCCCACGTCATCAGAAATCTGATGGCACAAGTGGATTTGGAAAAGATGAACCAGATAACAGATTTCGTCTATCAGAACATTCCTTATTTCCTGACAGATGCAGACTATCGGAGAATGGACAGTCTGCTCAGTCTGCCTGATTACATTCCCCACCAGCTGAAAGCAGACAAACAAATGCTCCTCTTCCCTACTGGCGGCATTCTGTCTGACAATATTCAGCGCGACCCGCTGAACCTCTTCACTCCCATCCTGCAGAAATTGCAGCATTCCGAATCCAGTCTGAAATATGAAATGTACGATGGCTATATCTTCTCTCCCGACATGAAGAAGGCCATCGTGATGATGGATTCTCCCTTCGGGGCAAGTGAGACAGAAAACAATGCCCGCCTTACCCAAATGCTAAAAGACTGTGCCCGGGAAGCCAGCCAGTCGCAGCCGAATATAGAAATCCACATCATTGGCGGACCCGTTATTGCCGTCACCAATGCCCATCAGATCAAAACCGACAGCATTCTTTCTGTAAGTATTGCCGTCGTACTGATCCTTGCCCTGCTCTTCTTCTCCTTCAGAAGCAGGAGAAACCTTTTGCTCATAGCCCTTTCCATCGGTTGGGGCTGGCTCTTTGCCATCGGCGGGTTAGCTCTCTTCCACAATCAGGTTTCGGTCATCGTCATCGGCATTTCATCTATCATCTTGGGTATTGCAGTCAACTACCCTCTTCATTTCATCGCCCACCTTTCTCATACACCCGACAAGCGGAAGGCGCTGAAAGAAATCGTCATGCCCCTCCTGGTGGGCAACGTGACTACGGTAGGTGCTTTCCTGGCATTAGTTCCACTAAAATCCGTGGCATTAAGAGACCTGGGACTGTTCAGTTCTCTCCTGCTCGTCGGCACCATCGTATTCGTACTCATCTATCTTCCCCATCTTTCTAAGACAACCGGGGAGGCAAAGCATACATTCCTTGACAAGTGGAGCAATATCTCGCTCGAAAAGAAACCGGTCTTCGTTACCATCGTGCTCATCTTGACCATCATCTTCGGATATTTCAGTCTGCAGACGGAGTTTGACACCAACATGGCACACATTAATTATATGACCCCGGAACAGAAGGCAGACATGGAATATTTCGCCAAAATGATGAACCAGGAAGACGGAATTCAGAAAGTCTATGCCCTGTCTTCCGACTCCACTTTGGACGGAGCACTCGACAAGAGCCTCTCCTTGCAGGGAACTCTGCAGGAACTTTCCGACCAGAAGACTATACAGGACTACTCCTCCTGCAACCTGTTTATCACATCGAAGAAAGAACAGGCACGGCGCCTGCAACTCTGGCAGAAATTCCTCGATAAACACCAGCATCTCCTCACTTCCGGCATCAAACCTTATATGACAGAAGAAGGATTTACCGATGGTTGTTTCGCAGATTTCGAGCGCATTCTCCACCAGGATTACCAGCCGCAGGACATTCAGCATTTCAAACCTCTGCTGCAATCCGCATTTGCCTCCAACATCAGTACCGACAGTCTCAACGGCAAATACCACGTCATCAACATCCTCTCTGCCAAAGAAAAGGATGTAAAGAAGGTGGAGGATTGTCTGCAAGCACAACATAGCTTCAGTTTTGATGTGAAGAGCATGAACAGCGCCATTGCCAACCATCTGTCAGACGATTTTAACTACATCGGATTTGCCTGCGGATTCATCGTGTTCTTCTTCCTCTGGTTGTCTATGGGAAGTATCGAGTTAGCAGTCCTCTCGTTCATCCCGATGGCTATCAGTTGGCTGTGGATATTGGGACTGATGGCCATCTTCCACATGCAGTTCAACATCGTGAACATCATCCTCGCCACCTTCATCTTCGGTCAGGGCGACGACTACACCATCTTCATGACAGAGGGAGCCATGTACGAATATGCTTACCGGCGCAAGATGCTTGCCTCCTACAAGCATTCCATCATCATTTCAGCCCTCATCATGTTTATCGGCATCGGCACGCTGATAGTAGCCCGCCATCCGGCACTCCGCTCATTGGCAGAAGTCACCATCGCAGGCATGTTCTCCGTGGTTCTGATGGCCTATATTTTCCCGCCGCTTATCTTCAACTGGCTGGTGAAGCACAAGGGAGAATACCGGGTTCGCCCCCTTTCCTTACAGATGCTTTTCCGCCGCAAGAAAGAGGGAGTGGCCTATTATCACGACCTGGTTCTCGACCGCTACCGCTACAAGGGTGTGGAAGTTTTCAGCACCATTAAGCGGAATCTCAGGCGCAACCGTGATTATCAGGCGTGGATAGAACAGCAGGATACTTCCCTGCCAGTCATCATCCCGTCTGCCGGCTATGGAGAGAAAGCACTCCTCTTTGCCCTGCTCCACCCAGAGACAAAAGTGATTGCCGTAGAAGCAGATCCTGACAAATGCAGACTGATGAAATTCAGCATGGAAGGGATTGTTGAAAATGTAGAAATCATCAACCAAGCTGAAGTCAGCCGTTAAATGTGATTATAAATAAGATTCAAGATCAGCATGAATGAGATTTAAGATGAACTAAAATCAATATGTATAAAAATGAAAATCAATATGAAAGAGAATATTAGAAAAATCCTGGAAGAAGCCCTACCACTGGTAGATTTAGATTCAGATTTCCTGTTCAATGAACTGGATTCCTTAGGCATTACTACCATCCTGATGCTCCTTTCAGACGAATACCAGATAAAACTGGAATCATCAGACGTAACACCTCGGAATTTCCGCAACTTAGACAGCCTTGTGGCAATGGTAGAAAAGAAAAAACAGGCAGGCGTATGAAGACATCAGAGGACTATATGCTGACATCAGAGGATCATCTGTTGACTTTAGAGGACTATCTGGAGAAAGACGCAGCATTATTTCCCGACAAGGTGGCAATCATCTGTGGAGAAGAATCATGCACTTACCGGCAACTGTGGAACCGTGTAACCGATACAGCCGATTCGTTTCATAGCAAGGGACAGGCGATTCCTTTCGTTGCTTCCCCTACGATAGAATGCCTCGTAACATATTTTGCCATTCATCTCTCAGGAAACGTGGCAGTTCCGCGGGAACAGGAATCGCAGTTTTCTGAAGAAATGAACAAGACAGAAGAAGCCGCCATTCCAGCAGGAGTAGCCGACATACTTTTCACGACAGGCACAACCGGCAAGTCGAAGGGAGTGATGATTTCCCATTCCACCATCATCGCCAATGCTGAAAATCTGATAGAAGCACAAGGCTTTCATCACAACCTGACCTTCATCATCAATGGTCCTCTCAGCCACATCGGAAGTCTCTCCAAGGTCTATCCCATCATCCTCGTAGGCGGCACCCTGCACATCATCGACGGAATGAAAGACATCAACCGTTTCTTTCAGGCAATGGATTCCCCTACTGAAGGAAAGTTTGCCACATTCCTGGTTCCGGCAAGCATCCGGATGCTGTTGACATTTGCTTCCGACCGCCTTGCCCTGTATGCAGATAGAATAGAATTCATTGAAACAGGCGCAGCTCCTATCTCTCAGAATGATATGGAAAAGCTTTGCTTTGCCCTGCCCCAGAGCCGCCTTTACAACACGTATGCTTCCACCGAGACGGGCATCATCTCCACCTATGATTTCCAGCACGGCGAATGCTTGGCTGGCTGTGTAGGCAAACCGATGAAGCATGCAGGTTTCATCATCTGCGAAGACGGGAAAATCGGCTGTAAAGGAAAAACGCTCATGAGTGGTTATTATGGTGATGAAGCCCTGACCCGCTCTATCATGAAAGAAGGAGTCCTCTACACATCCGACCGGGGAACTGTTGACGAACAAGGGCGTTTGCGGCTCAAGGGACGGGATGGCGACATCATCAATGTGGGCGGTTATAAAGTGGCTCCTGATGAAGTGGAAGATGCAGCACTCAGCCTTCCGTTTATCAAGGACTGCATCTGCATTCCTGCCAACCATCGGGTTTTGGGCACCATTCTGAAACTATTAGTTGTGCTCGACGGGGATCATCCGTTCAACAAACGGGAGATAGCCTTAGCACTTCGCGACAAGCTCGAACCCTATAAAATCCCTACCCAATATGAGCAAGTAGAAAGCATCCAGCGCACCTTCAACGGGAAAATAAACCGGAAGGCATATCTTTCAGAAAAGTAGGTATGACTGCTCGTCAAATCATAAAAAAGCAATTAAAGTCGTAAAAAAATAGACAATTCGCTTGGTGTTTTCAAAAAAATACATTAATTTTGCCACCATAAAAATATAACATAACCAATATTATTAGACTATGATGACAATCGAAGAATACAGAGCAGCCATCTTTCAAGCACTGCTCGATGCAAAGAACGAGGACGGAACTCAGCTTCTCAGCGAAAAGGAAGCCAGAGAAGCCCTCAACGGCTTTACCGACGATGAGTTGCAAGATGGAATCCTATGGAATTCACCGGAGGATGTGGCTAACATCATATTGGAAGGATAAGAATACTTCAAAATATTCAGTCAAGAAGCGTATCATGGAATTCATGATACGCTTTTTTCATTTTATACGCTTTATTTTAATAGCTGCAAACGCAATAGAATTGTAGAAAGAAACGTCCTATTTTCCATTTCTTTTAAAAATGAAATAAAAAAATATATAATGCGCAACATTTCTTTGCGTAATTCAATAATTATTTGTAAATTTGCAGCCGCTAAGTCAAAATTATGCTCCATTCGGAGCGATTTGCCCCTCGGATGAGGGCTTTTGACCAGGCATAGAAAAATATTACCGGTAAAAAAGATACATTTAAGATAATGAAGATAGAAAACGAAATCATCAGCTCAGTAATCGCTGCGGTGAAAGAGCTTTATGGTCAGGACGTGCCAGAGAAAATGGTAGCCCTGCAGAAGACCAAGAGTAATTTCGAAGGTAACCTTACCCTCGTCGTATTCCCATTCCTCAAGATGTCAAAGAAAAAGCCAGAGGATACAGCACAGGAAATCGGCGAATACCTGAAGAAAAACTGCGCTCACGTTATCGCAGACTTCAACGTGGTTAAGGGTTTCCTCAACCTTTCTATCGCTCCTGCCGCTTGGGTAGGACTCCTGAACACCATCAACGCTGACCCTAAGTTCGGCGAGAAGCCTGTTACTGAGAATAGCCCGCTCGTCATGATCGAGTACTCTTCTCCTAACACCAACAAGCCTCTCCACCTCGGTCACGTGCGCAACAACCTCCTCGGCTGGTCTTTGGCTCAGATCATGGAGGCTAACGGCAACAAGGTAATCAAGACAAACATCGTGAACGACCGTGGTATCCACATCTGTAAGTCTATGCTCGCTTGGCTCAAGTGGGGCAATGGCGAAACTCCTGAGACTTCCGGCAAGAAGGGCGACCACCTCATCGGCGACTACTATGTAGCCTTCGACAAGCACTATCGTGAGGAAATCGCAGAACTCAAGGCTCAGTATATGAAGGATGGCATGGACGAGGAAGCTGCCACAGAGAAAGCAAAGGCAGAGGCTCCATTGATCAAGGAGGCTCACGAAATGCTCGTGAAGTGGGAAAACAACGACCCTGAGGTTCGCGCTCTCTGGGAGAAGATGAACAGCTGGGTTTACGCTGGCTTCGACGAGACCTACAAGATGATGGGCGTAGGTTTCGACAAGATATATTATGAGTCAAATACTTACCTCGAGGGTAAGAAGAAGGTAGAGGAAGGATTGGAGAAGGGTCTCTTCTTCCGCAAGGACGATAACTCTGTTTGGGCTGACCTCACCAACGAGGGTCTCGACCAGAAGCTCCTGCTCCGTTCTGACGGCACTTCTGTTTACATGACTCAGGACATCGGTACTGCCGACCTCCGTTTCAAGGACTTCCCTATCGACAAGATGATCTACGTAGTAGGTAACGAGCAGAACTACCACTTCCAGGTGCTCTCTATCCTGCTCGACCGCCTCGGCTTCAAGTGGGGTAAGGACTTGGTTCACTTCTCTTACGGAATGGTAGAGTTGCCTAACGGTAAGATGAAGAGCCGCGAGGGAACCGTAGTAGATGCAGATGACCTGATGGCAGAGATGATCAAGGATGCTCGCCAGACAAGCGATGAATTAGGCAAGTTCAAGGACATGAGCGAGGAAGAGCGTCAGGAGATTTCACGCATCGTGGGTCTCGGAGCATTGAAGTACTTCATTCTCAAGGTAGATGCCCGCAAGAATATGCTCTTCAATCCAGAGGAGAGTATCGACTTCAACGGCAACACAGGTCCGTTCATCCAATATACCTACGCTCGTATCCGCAGCATCATGCGCAAGGCTGCAGCCGAGGGCATCGAGATTCCTGCAGAGTTGGGCGCTGATGCACCTATCAACGAGAAGGAGATCGACCTCATCCAGAAGATGAACGACTTCGCTGTAGCCGTAGCCGATGCAGGCAACAACTACAACCCTGGAGGTATTGCCAACTACTGCTACGAGTTGACCAAGGAGTTCAACCAGTTCTATCACGACTACAGCATCCTGAATGCTGAGAGCGAGGCAGAGAAGATCACTCGTCTGGTTCTTGCAGCCAATGTCGCTAAGATCTTGAAGAATGGTATGGCTCTTCTCGGCATCGAGGTTCCAGAAAGAATGTAATGATCCTAATGTAGGGGGTTTATTATTATGTAAGAATTCTCTATAAGAAAGGAAATTCAAGATATAATAACCTACAATTTAATAAGAATATTGACTATTGACAAATAATGAGCATCGTCCCAACAGAAAGATTGGGACATGCTCATTTACTTTTTTAACCCCAACAGAAATAATAGAAATATGAGTAATATGCCTGTGAATCCTCCATCATGGAGAAACGATACCGTTTTACCATTGCCCAATGAAGTAATGGCAAATGCCTGGGCTGTAGATGCAGCCTGTTCCGGCAATCCTGGTCCGATGGAATACCAATGCATAGACCTGCAGACGGGAGCACAGGTTTTCCACTACGGTCCACTTCACGGCACCAATAATATCGGCGAGTTCCTCGCCATAGTCCACGCCCTTGCCCTGATGGAACAAAGGGGGATTACTGACAAGGTAATCTACAGCGACAGCGTGAATGCCCAGCTGTGGGTAAAAAAGAAACAATGCAAGACCAAGTTGGAGCATACTCCCCAGACCGCGCAGCTCCATCAGATCATAGCCCGCGCAGAGAACTGGCTCCGCACCCATCAGGTTACCATCCCTATTTTGAAATGGGATACCAAGACTTGGGGCGAAATCCCAGCCGACTTCGGAAGGAAATAACAGAAATATATTGCAAAAGAATGGCTTCTGCCGGAGCAGAAGCCATTCTAAAACTTAACTTAACTAAAATCAATACAAATTTATTAAGGAAGAGCAGACAGACGTTTCTGATAATACTCTTTCACCTCATTCCAATGGTAATAAGGCCAAATATCAGTTTTTACAGGAATGTGAACCTCCTTCTCATTATGCAAGAACTTCACCAGTACATCACCACTCTTATTCTCGAAGAATACAAGTTGGACATTAGAAGCCATAGGAGTTGCCTTGAAATCACACCAATGCTTATAAACTTCAGCAGGTCCAGCCACAGCCACATCGAAGTTTTCTATCTGCAATAAAGCCAACAAAGGAATGACATTGCCATCATGCCCAAAGCGCAAGGTAGCTGCAATAGAACGATTCTTCATGGCAGAATCAGCAGACTCTATAATATTCTCCACAAGGGTTTTCGCATTAGCCATCACAAGACCCTTACTTGCTAAAGGATTTGCATTACAGATATAGAAGCGGTAATTGACGCACTGCCACAAATCAAACATTTCCTGAGCGGTGAAAATATCGTAGAAAGACAAAGGAGTTTCAATATCCTGCATATCTACTGCAATCCAATACAATCCCCACATCAAATTGGCAGGATTTACCTCGCAACGGATAAAATCAGCATTTGAAAATAATGAATTGACAAGACGGTCTGGCTTAACCTGTGCCGCCTCAAACTTGCGGTATTCCTCTACCCAAGGTCCCTTTTCTCCATGAGTAAAGGCATTAGAACGATCGGTATGATAATTGAGATAAGACATGTATTTCTCACTCATCTCATAATTGATATCAAGTTGAGGATTCAATCCCTTCAGACGGTCACCAAAAGCAACCATACTCATCGCACAACGGTAAACAACGGTAGAACGAGCAGAAACATGGCGCTTGCCACGGAATACTTCAGGGAAGTTCTTCGACATACGCTCGGCAATACCCTGATGCTGACGAACACCCAGCGGAGTCAGATCGCCTCCATGTCCCTCAGTCTCTTTCCAAACAAGTTGTAATCGCTGCAACACATCCTTTCCCAAAGGAGTAAGACCATTTACAGCATCAGCTTTCGTCATCAGCTGGATAATCCACTGATAGTCACCGTCTCCCAAAAGATAGCGGGAACCATGTCTTCCATAATGGCTTACATAGAAAGGCTTATAACCCTTAGGGGCAGGAGTCTGCTTGGCTTCCACCTTAGGATAAGCCAGATAAACACCACCAGCCTTATTAAGGTCTGCACTAATTTCTTCAAATGTGGTTTGGGCATTTACGCCCAAACCAAAAGTAGCCAACACCAAGGCTAAAGTCTTTATTCTAAGATTCTTCATTTATGATTTATATATAGTAAGGTTTATCTTTATTTCCATGATTTTAATAACCATCATTTTGCTTCAACTGAGGGTTGTTGGAGAATTCAGTTTGAGGAATTGGGAACAATTGGAAATGATCATCTACATCTGCACCTAATCGCTCAGTATTTTTCCAGTCCCAGTTATATCCCTTGGTAAACTTGCCAAAACGAATCAGGTCGGTACGTCTCACCAACTCAGAAGCCAACTCACGCTGACGTTCAGACATCAGGAAATCAAGAGTAAGTTCATTCAAGCCAATGGTTCCAGAAACATCCGAGCGCACACCATCCTTGGCATATTTACCGCTCATATAAGCACGCTGACGGATTTCATTGACGTATTTCAAAGCCTCATCCTTGGTACCATCTGCTCCACGAAGAATCGCCTCAGCGGCAGTCAGGTAAGCTTCACCTGTACGGAAAAGTGGGAAGTCGATAGAGGTATAAGCATCACCACTTGCAGGTATTTGATCGTCCTTGGTTACATTACGCCATTTAATATAGCCATAGCCACAGGTATATGTACTGGTCATTGCACCCTTAGAATCCCATGTTTCCTTCACTTGATTAGGCAAGGCTGTCATAAACTGCGCACGCTTATCCTTTTTATTATTTCCCCATGTATCATTTGTATCAAACATCACGTCGTCCGCATCAAAGGCATCTACGAGAGTTGTCTTGGCTCTCACATTACCCCAGCCACGAGAACCGATACCAGTATTATAGAGTTCGTTCATCGGACCATTTACGAATGCCTTCACATAGAAGTTAGTACCAGCAGAACTCTGTGCTCTCTGTCCGTCCTGAACCAAAGGCCAGATGATTTCTTTGCATTGGTCATTGTCAGCAAGGAAAATCTGACGATAGTCAGAAGCCAGCGGATAATGGTTGTCATCAATTACCTTTTTAGCATAGGTCAGAGCATCATTATAATGGTTTTCACCTATCCATGTCTGCGCATTCAGGTACATACGGGAAAGCAGGAACCAGGCTGCCACGCGATCTATTCTACCATAAACATTAGCACCAGGAGCCTTCAAGTCGCCATCAATACTCTTCAATTCATTTTCTGCAAATTCGAAGATTTCCTTGCGCGACCACTGTGCAGGAATATCCTTCACACCGGTATTCTCGTCTATATAAGGTACGGCACCAAACAAATCGCACAAAGTAGCATAGCAATAAGCACGGATGAAACGAGCCTCAGCACGATAAGAAGCACACTCATCTCCCAGCTGATTCCAGAGGCCACGAGACTTCAGTTTATCCTCTGTACACTCACGCAACAATTCGTTGCAATAAGCTATAGTCATGTACAGACGCTGATAAGTCCAGCGGATAACCGAAGCATTAGAAGCATCCCACTGCAGATTCAGACACTTACGCAATCCATTGGAAGAAGAAGGCATGATGAAATCATCAGTACTCAACTCCTGCAGATAGAACATCAGGCGCACATAGCCAGAATATCCTTCATTGGCACCTTCAAGGTCACCATCGCCACCATCACCGCCTTTCTGTCCTGTCAGGATAAGAGAACTGTAACATTTTGCCAAAACACCCGTATAGCCATCAGCCGTATTATATACTTTTTCGCCCACCAACTGAGTTTCGTCAAGAGGCATTGTATCCAGGTCGCCAAAACATGAAGTAGTCAGGCTACCCATCAATATAAATATCAAAAGTTTAAAAATATTCTTTTTCATAATCCTATCGTTATTGAGACCATTTAGAAGTTAAGATTGAAAGACAATGAGTAGGTACGAGGACGTGGATAAACATTTCTGTCAATACCTGAGTATATTTCCGGATCAATACCAGAATAGCTGGTGAATGTGCAAACATTCTGTACAGCTGCCGATACACGCAGAGAAGAACTGCTGTTCCATAATTTCCTGAATGTATAACCCAAAGTGATATTGTCAATGCGGAAGAAGTCGCCACGCTGCAAGAAATAGTCAGAATATAACTGTTGCTGCTGGAAACCCTTTTCGGCTGTTACTTTCAATATATTGGAGAAATTGCCCTGATCGCTATAAACCTGCTGCTGATACTGGTCGGCCTCAATGTAATTATAGATGTAATTGCCGAAAGAACCATGACCTGTAATACCTAACTCCCACTGTTTGTAAGAGAATTGGGTATTGAAACCAAGATAAGACTTTGGCAACGCACACTTGTTGGCATAACGTGTCTCAGTAGCAGAAACAGAACCATCAGGCTGTACATATTTTCCCTCAATAGGCTTTCCATTCTCATCATAAGCCTGTTTTGCCAGATAGAAAGTATATGGGCGCTTACCTACCATGAAACATTCCACAAACTTACCTGTGCCAGAAATAGCACCCGTCTCTACATAAGAACCTTCGCTATCAGAAACATTCAGTTTAGTAATCTCAGAATCATTCCAGGTATAATTAAATCCTACAGTCCATGTAAAATCCTTGGTATCGATAGGCACAGCGTTGATAGAAAATTCCACACCCTTATTGTCCATCTCACCAATATTAGTGGTCAGGACAGCAGAATAGTTCACACCAGAAATCACAGGAATCGTATTCAGCAAATCCTTGGTATGGCGCTTGTAAACATCGAGCGAACCATAGATGCGGTTGTTAAGAAAACCATAGTCAAAACCAGCATTCCAAGTCTCTGTAGTCTCCCATTTAATGTCTCTATCATATCCGTTTGGGCGATAGGTATTGTACCATTTATCACCAAAAAGATAGCTGGACTCTGGATAAGATACAGAGAAAGTGGTCATGTAAGGATAGTCATTGATAATATCCTGCTGACCGGTAAGACCATAGCTCAGGCGCAACTTCAGATTGGTAAGCACCTTGCTGTTCTTAAGAAATTTCTCTTCCGAGAGTTTCCATCCCAAAGCTACAGAAGGAAAATAACCCCATCTGTTTCCCTCTGCAAAACGGGAAGAAGCATCAGCACGCAAGGTAGCTGTAACCATATATTTATTGGTGAAAGCATAATTCAAGCGGCCATACAAAGACAGAAGATAATATTCTGACTCTGAATGCTTAGGAGAAAACAGTTCTTCACCTTCTGGAGAAAGAGTCGTATCATTAAATTTCTTCCAGAAATGCTGCCAGCCATAACCGGCCATTGCGCTCACATCATGTTTTTCTGCGAATGTATGCTGATAGTTTGCATAAAGATCCAACAGGGTGTTGCGCTTTTCCTGCTTGGAATCATAATCCAATCCCGTTCCATCCTTCTTATTGCCGGTGTACATCATGCCCGCCAAATCAGGAACATCCTTTGCATACTTGCTTTCCAGGATATCATAGCCTAAATTCATATTAAGTTGCAAATCTTCCAGACCATGTACCTTATAATTGATAGAAGCATTGCCTATAGAACGGTAAATCTTATTTTGCATATTCTGCAAGTCCAACTGCGCCATCGGGTTGTCGCCCTGAATAGCCATTGGCGCATTGCCATTCATCCAGATAAAATATCCCAATCCTGGATCTGTAGCAGAAGTTGCACTACCTGTTTTTACAGGACGAGTCGGGTCATAAGACAAAGAACTGCCAACTACGCCTTCATCTACACGCTTATTATCTTCATAGGAAGCCTTTACATTGACATTTAAGCTCAGATGATCTTTGAAGAATTTAGGTGAAATACCGCCATCGAATGTATAACGCTGATAGTTATTGCTACGAATGACACCATCCTGATTTGTATAACCGAGAGATACTCTCACCGGTATTTTCTTACGGATGCTTCCCGACATGGAAATATTATGGTCCATACCAAATGCCGTACGGTAAATCTCGTCTTGCCAATTGGTGTTGCTGCTACCCATTACGATATTATCTGGAACACCAGAAACAGTAGGAACAAATGCTCTGAACTCATCAGCACTCAATACTTCCAGACGGTCGGCAGTTGTACTCAAAGCAAAATTGGCAGAGTAATTGAACTTAGGTGCACCATTGGTTCCTTTTTTTGTAGTAATAACAATGACACCATTAGAAGCTCGCGAACCATAGATTGCCGTAGCAGAAGCATCTTTCAAGACGGTAAAGGTCTCTATATCATTAGGGTTTATACCACCGATAAGGTTAGTTCCGCCCTCAATAGAAGAGTTGTCAACAGGTACTCCATCAATAACAATTAACGGATCATTGGAAGCAGAAAGTGAAGCACCGCTTCGGATACGGATAGTAGAACCGGAACCAGGAGCACCTGAACTGGAAACCACATTTACACCAGCCACCTTACCAACCAGAGCATCCTGCGCACTTGATTTGGCACCACGGTTGAACTCATCTGGCTTAATAGCCGAAACAGACCCCGTAAGGTCATTCTTCTTGACGGTACCATAACCGACTACCACCACTTCATCCAACTGCTCATTATCAGGAGTCATCTTGATTTGCAAAGAAGAAGATGAAATCTGCACATCTTTGGCCTCATAACCAATATAGGAAACATGTAGTTCAGACGCATCTGCAGGTACGTCTTCAATCGTAAAATTTCCATCAATATCAGTTACAACACCTGTAGTTGTACCTTTTACCATGACCGTCACACCAATCATCGGTTCTCCCATTTCATCAAGGAGTTGACCAGTCACTCGCTTTATATTTTTCTTGCCAGGTTGTTTTTTAGATTGAGGTTTTACAATCAGATAATTTCCATTTTTCTCATAAGTGCAACCGCTTTCCTTTAATAAGAGGTTTAATATCTCCAATACATCCCCTTTTGTCTTACTGATGGTGACTGTGCGATTTGCATCAATCAACGACGAGTTGTAAGCTATCTTGTACTTAGAAGCCTTCTCGATTTTCTCAAACGCCGCCTTCAAAGAGACCTTGTTGGAACCGAGTGTCACTGTTTGAGCTGAAACTGCTAAATTTCCTGCCAGCAACAAACAAAAACATGAAGCTGAAATTCTTCTTAAATTCATAGATTTACTTATTAAAAGTTTATTATATTGTCTTATGTAGCTACGCATTGAAGACAATTATATTTTTCGTTGCACCCAATTACAATCCTGTTAAAATGAAATTTTTATTTCACTTTTTTTGTGTGTTCGCAAACAACTGTGTTTTGGTAAAACAAATGCGGTAATATTCTACGGATAATTTCATAAAAAGCCGTACATTTTTACATGTTTTCATAGTACTATATATATGAGAGGATAAACTCTAAAAAGGCTATAATGCAGTATTATCTCTGAAAGATAGCACCACTATCTCTGAAAGTTAGCACTATAATTCTCTGTGCCCTAAAAGTGCTCCAGCCAGGGCACTTTGGTGCTTCAGCCAGGGCACATTAGTGCCGTAAGCAAGCATTTTGGAAATATAGGGGTATTTATCGAATATCAGAATTTTTTTAGAAACGGCACTCATAAAATCTCGTCACCCTTCATCTTTCCGCCTGAATCCCCTGTGTTTATCGGAGTTTCAGGGGGTGAAGGGTGCATTTCAACCCTTCATCACCCTTCATCACGCGGAGCCGCTTACGTAACTAATTTATAAATATTTCCTTTTTTTTCGAAGAAAGCACGTTGGTTTCGATAATTCTTTGTATCTTTGCCGATAGATTTGGTTTATGTCATCTCCAAGACTTCGTTGGTAAACAAAAAGTATTTTATATGATAACAAGGACAGTTCCACATATCGTTCAATATCAAGGGTCTAAACGAAATTTAGCTCCTCAGATATTACAATTTATGCCTCGCAAATTTAATCGGCTTATAGAGCCATTTGCGGGTATGGCGGCTATTACTATAGCTGTATCGAAGCAGCAACGGGCAAATCAATATTGCTTAAATGATTTAAATGCCCCTTTGGTAAGAATTTTGCGCGAAGCAATAGAAACTCCGGATGTGCTTATTGCTGAATATTCAAAAGTTTGGAATGAACAGTTAGACTTCGAAGGTGGAAGCGTTGCGCATTTTTATAAAGTAAGAGATGAATTTAATGCTGGCGACAAGGCGGCAGCCAATATGCTTTATTTGTTAGCTCGATGTGTGAAAGGTTCTGTAAGGTATAGTTCGACAGGTATGTTTAACCAATCTCCAGACAAACGGAGAATGGGGACAACTCCTGCGACATTAGCCAGAAATATTTATCAAATATCTAGTTATTTAAAAGGAAAAACAACATTTTCTTCTTTTGATTATAGAGAAGTGCTAAAGCAGGCCGTTCCTGGAGATTTAGTTTATATGGATCCGCCATATCAGGGAGTTTGTAATACTCGTGATAATAGATATTATGCAGGGATAGAATTCAATGATTTTGTAGGTGCAATAGACGAGTTGAATATTCGGGGAATAGACTTTATGATAAGTTATGATGGGCAATGTGGTAAAAAACAATATGGCATAGACTTACCCGAAGAATTGGGGTTGAGCAAAGTATTGTTGAATGCAGGCTTATCTAGTCAAAGTGTATTGTTAGGACGCAATGAGGTTACCTATGAGGCTCTTTATTTGAGTAAAAATTTACAAAATAAAGTGCAGCCAGTCTATCACCAAAAACTCTTATTTGAAGAAATTGTATGAAATATCCAAAGAAAATAATTAATAAATTGAATTCCATAACAGAAAAGCGTCCTTTTACTGTGATTCAACACATTTTAAAACATGGTTTTATAACAACAGAAGAACTAAAGGAAAAATATGGTTATGAGCATGCTCCTCGTGCAGCGAGAGATGTCAGAGAGCGAGGTGTAAATTTGGTTACTTATAGAGTAAAGGCTGCTGATGGAAGAAGTATTGCTGCATATAAATTTGGTACACCTGTATTTGTTGATGATAAAGTTTCTAAAGTTACAGGTCGTACGGCTCTGTCAAAAGCCTTAAAAAAGGCTTTGTTGGAAAAATATGGTGCAATATGTTTTGTGTATTTGCAACCAATGGAGAAACGATTGTTACAAGTTGACCATAGAATTCCTTATGAAATAGGTGGTGAGCAGGATGAAAAAAATATTGATTGTTACATGCTTTTAAGCCCTTCGGCTAATAGAGCTAAGTCATGGACGTGTGAACATTGCCCGAATTGGTCGATGCGAGATGTGGAGTTTTGTGCTAATTGCTTTTGGGCACATCCTGAAGAATATACTCATATTGCAGGTCGTAAAGAACGACAAATTGTGTTGACATTCACAGATAATGAAATAGAAGATTATAATAAATTGATTGAGCTTGTTGGGTTAGAACAAGCTGAAGATACGATTAAGCAATTAGTGGCTGATTTTATTCAGAAGGACGATATAAAAGGGTAGATAAGTGAAAAATGTTCATGATGAAAGCTGTCACGTTTGCTATGATATTTCTTCATCACCCTTCATCATATTATTAATCAGAGGCATTCGTAAGTTTCTCTTTACATTTTCCTTGCTGAGATTTCTGTGTTTTCAACTGAATCTTATTTGTGTGTGAATATTAAAAATATGAACAAGGAAAAGAAGGTACTGAAAATCAGATAGTTATGATTTTCGTGATTGAAGAATAATGTTTATAAGGCTCTCATGTCGTACGACATGGGTCCCTATAAACGTACGATTGTATCACTATTGTCGTACGACATGGGATTATATAGTCGTACAACATGAGATCATAATAAAGCATTACTATTATTCTTTGATGCGAAAAGTTGTAAAAAGAGAATCGTTTTTATGCTGAAATCCATTTCTTGAGAGCTACATCGACTAAAAACGAGTTGGCAAAATATAGAAGGAAATATTTACAATGAAGAAAGACATTCGTTTCTCTCTTATTCCCATCCCGGGTTGACTGCTGGGGCTAATTCAAGCTTCTATTAAGACTAACCATTAGCTTCTATTAAGGTTAATCATCGCCTCCTATTATGCTTATTTTAAGTTCAAATCCCCTTAGGCAACTACTCAGCACCCCTATTGAAAACTTTGAATAGAAAAGCCTTGGAATATGAAAGCGGCTTCGATAGTCAATGAAGCCTATTTCGTAGAGCAATGAAAGCGGCTTCGTAAGCAGTTGAAGCCTATTGCATTATTCTGATAGAAACTATAAAAAATACAGTTGACCACTTTAAACTTTATTAATAATACACGTTGACTCACAGTATTAACGTAACAACTCATGACTATATGGGTGCTGAGTAATTACCCCCTTAGGATGAAGGGTAATGAAGGGTTAAATTGCACCCTTCATCCTCTGAAACCCCGATAAACACAGGGGATTCCGAGGGATAGATGAAGGGTGAAGTTCACCTGCGAACGATCATTCAAAAATGGCACTTTCTAAAATATAGACCGGGAAATTTGGAGGTTACAAATTTATTGCTTAAATTTGCAAATGGTAAAGCTAAAATACATTTAAGCCATGGCTATAAGAGAAAGAAGAAAGCGAATCTATCGCAAGCGCATACCTTACGGCATGCAGAACTTTGAGGATATTAGGGAGAGGGATTGTTACTATGTGGACAAGACCTCATTCATCGAAGATATAGAAGACTCCAATATGTACTTCTTCTATATCCGCCCTCGCCGTTTTGGCAAGAGCCTCACCCTCTCCATGCTCGAACATTACTACGACATCAACAAGAAGGACAAGTTTGAGTCCCTCTTCGGTGGATTGTACATTGGCGAGAATCCTACGCCAGAGCATAATACATATCTCATCATTCACCTCAATTTCGCTGAGGTGGACGCAGGTATAGACAATTATCAAAGTGGATTGGATGTGCATTGTAACATTATGTTCAATTCATTCTGTAACCAATATGCCCATTTGCTTCCTCCTGATGCAAAGGATGGGTTGAACAGAGAAATTGGTGCCATAGGACAACTTAGGTATTTATGCCAGGTTTGCAAGGAAGCTAACCAGAAAATCTATCTCTTTATCGACGAGTACGACAACTTTACAAACACAATCCTTGCCAACGAGGAGCATCTGGAGCGATACCGCAACCAGACTCATGGAGAGGGTTATCTACGTCGCTTCTTCAACACCATCAAGGGTGCAGCCGGCTCGGCTTTGGGACGTGTCTTCGTCACGGGTGTAAGCCCTGTCACTATGGACGACCTCACCAGTGGCTTCAACATCGGCACGAATTACTCGCTAACTCCACAATTCAATGAGATGACGGGATTCACCGAGGAGGAAGTGCGGGAGATGTTGGGCTATTACTCAAGCGTCTTGCCGTTCAATCACACCGTAGATGAGCTCATCACCGTGATGAAGCCATGGTACGACAACTATTGTTTCGCCGAGGAATGCTATGGAGAAACCACCATGTATAATTCCGTGATGGTGCTCTACTTCTTGGATAATTACATCCGAAGCTATTACAAAATCCCAAAGAACATGGTGGAGAGTAATGTTCGCACGGATTACAGTAAGCTGCGCATGCTTATCCGTCACGACAAGGAGTTCGCCCATGACGCCAGTGTCATCCAGCAGTTGGTCACCAAGGGATACGTTACAGGCAAGCTTGTAGAAAATTTCCCTGCCGACCATATCAACGACCCAGACAACTTCGTGAGCCTGCTCTTCTATTTCGGCATGGTGACGATAGATGGAGAATATAAAGGCGAAACAAAGTTTGTCATCCCTAACGAGGTGGTGCGTGACCAGATGTACACCTATCTTCTCGACACCTATAAAGAGAACGACTTGATCTACGATACTTATAACAAGACCCAGTTGGAGAGCAAACTGGCTTACGATGGCAACTACAAGGCTTATTTCGAGTTCATCGCTGATAGCCTGAAACGCTATTCTTCGCAGCGTGACAAGCAGAAAGGCGAGGCTTTCGTGCATGGTTTCACCTTGGCGATGGCAAGCCAGTGCCGCTTCTATCGCCCTATCTCCGAGTTGGACAATGATGGCGGCTATGCCGACATCTTCCTCTCCCCTCTTTGCGACATCTACAAGGACATGGTGGACAGCTACATCATCGAACTGAAATATTGCAAGACGAGCACCACGGACCAGCAAGTGAAAGAACTCCTCAAGGAAGCCTCTGCGCAAATCACCCGTTATGCCGATAGCGACATAGTGAGAGATGCCGTAAAGACCACCCATCTACACAAGCTCGTAGTGATGTATCGAGGAGCAGAGATGGTGGTTTGCGAGGAAATCGAATGATGGCATTAATCATCACATGGGGCAAGTTCTCAATAGAAGCGTAAGTACAAAATATAAGAAAGCGCTTTATTAAGGTCTAATGATGCGCATCGTTAGGTGCTAATGATGCGCTTCGTTAGGTGCTAATAAAGCGCATCGTTAGATGTTAATGATGCGCATCGTTAGATCATGCAGATCTCATATAAGCTATATCATTGAAAATCAACAAATTACGCTCCATTTCAAGATAGCAATTTTCCGTCTGATGGACTCCCACTTAAAATTTCAATAGATTTTCGTCTAATGTAGAAGCACTATCATCACCAAACAATTTCCTGTTTGCTTTCTTTCTCGCATTACTTATTGTCTTAGACGATGTTTTAACAAGAACAGAAATATCAGTATTGTCTATATTCAAATAGGTAAGAACACATACCTGAAATTCCTGTGTACTCAATCGGCTTCTTATTATCTGTTCATATAGAACGGGCAGATAATGCTGGAACTCGGCAGATAATGCATCCCAATCTTTTGGGCTCGGACTATGACGATTATGATGTCTGGCCATCTCTTTAAATTTCAGAAAAATGTCGCTTGCCATCAATGCATTCTTGTTGCCAACCTTATTAAATTGGTCACATTTCTCCTTATATTCTTGAAGGGCAACTTGCAAAGACATGATTTCTTCTTGCTTTCTCTTGACTGAAAGATCTATATTTTCCTGCAGTATTGATAATTCTTGGCGAGCCTTCTCCATATTCTGAAATGTCAACACATAATTTCTATTCACTTCTTTCAGCTCTGCCGACATTTTCTTCTGCATATTTCGATAACGGCGGACAAGGTAAATCACAAATAGCAATATGATGAAACCAGCAATGATTGCCACATATTTATCTCGCAATTTCTGTTGCTTTTCCTCCTCTATCTTTTTCTGCAATCTTGTATAATTATATAAAGAGTTAGCCAAAACAACAGCCTTCGCTTGTGTTCCATTCAATATCTTATCCATTTCCTGCTCACATAATAAAGAATATTTATTGATGGAATCACTATTCAGACGTATTCTATAAACATCCAACAAACCTTTCGCCGTCTCATATCGGAAGCCATAACATCCTAACTTACGAAAATAATATTCAGCGGAATCGATTTGATTTACTCCTAAATAATACTTTCCCTTAGCCACATAATAATGTTCACGCCCAGATTGGATATGATTGTCTTTATCAAATAAGCCAGACTCTTTTTCGTAGATATTCATATAATGATGAGCTTGCTGATATTGACCACAATTCAAATAGGCATAGATAAGTGTAGGAAGAACCTGTGCAGCATCCTCATGCATACCCTGTTTCTTGTAGAGCGTATTACATTTTAGCGTTAGCTTCATCGCTTTCAATGTGTCACCTAATGCATAATATGCGCTTGCCATTCCATCAAGTCCCTGTATTGATTGGGCTATATTATTGGCCTGGGCAGCATAGTAACTATACTTCTGACAACAACTCAAAGCTTCCCTTTGTAAATATTGATAACGGTAAACATCCGCCATTTGTCCATAGATTCGGAACAAAGTAGTATAATTACAATCCTTACTCAAAGTATCTGCACTCTCCACTGCATCCAGATAGCATTCAATAGCCTTGGGTGCCTCTTTCATATCACGATAGATACATCCCAAGAGATAATGAGCCTCCATCTTCTCATTAGGGGTACCTTTGCTATCATAATAATCTACGACTTCTTGAAACAAGGAGTCGGAAGGCATTGGCTTGAAAAGCTTATTCAATGCCTTTGCTTCCAACATGCGATAACGCATTTCTACTTTTTCACCACTTTGTGACATGTCCTGGCGATGATTGCACAAACTGTCATACGCAGCCTGCGGATTCTTCTCCATCAGACTATTCATTTCTGCCAACCATACCATTTGTACACGATGGTCTGAACAACTTCCTGTCAACAAAAGCAAGAAGAATAAAAAGAAAAACAGAATCTTCTTCATCAATTTAAAGTTTAGTTAAGCAACCTGTAAAACGCTGCACATTTATTGCATTAAGAATAGTAGCATCTCCGTCAAAAGACCTATTCTAAAAGCTTGCGCAAATATAAGTCTTATTTTTTAGGTTGTTTATTGAAGCGGTATGCTATGTGCAACATGGCATAACGGGGTGTAACATGATGCCATACTTCCGTACGACCAAAAGCATCTATTGAGCGGCGGACATTAGACAGATTACCTAAGATGTCAAAGGCATCCAACATACAAGCCAGGCGACCTTTCAGGAATGTCTTTGTCAACCGGGCGTTCCAGACCAGTTCGTCCGTGTTCATCTCTCTGTCATTGTAACCACGCCGACTATACATCGTTAAGTCGGTTGACACCTGCCACTTGAAAGGAAGTTGCCACTGAAGGGTTGCGCCATAATCAAAGTCACAGATACTGATATTTTCAAACCCTTCTCGTCTGCTGGTAGAGTGCTGCGTGTGGGCACCTGACTTCAAGCCGATGCCAAACTTTGAAGTAGGACGATAGCTCAGTTTCAAGGTCTCCTCGAAGTAGAGAGAGCTGACGGAGCTGCGTTGCGACGTTGGATGTTGGCTGTCACTCAGAAGATCCACCTTGTGCCAGAAATTCACGGCATTGTCCCACTGCAGCATTACCTGCCTGTCACGGAACAATGGCAAGGATAAACCACTGTAGAGACTGGTATTCCAATTTCCATTGACCGTAGTTGGAGTCACCGTTCGCACACCTGTGGAGAGATTATATGACTGCCCCATCGCCAATGAGTTTCGATGTATGGCAAACAACGTTCCCACATGGTATATTCTTTGTCCAGGCAAAGTCTGTCGCCAAGTAACGGAAAAGTTATGTACCTGCTCGTTCCTCAAACTCTTTGCTCCTTGCACGATATACAGGGGATTGCTATTGTCTGTTCTGTTCACCCAATATAGTAAGGAAGGAACATTGACACTCAAGTTATAGTTGGCAGATAGTTCATATCGCCCTCTTCGGGGAGTTCCCTGCATGGAATAAGTCAAGGATGGCGAGAACAGCACATCTGTGTGACGAACAGTCGTATCCGCCATAGCACTGGCATATTTCAGTTCAGACCTCTTGATACCAAGAGGAAACTTAATCATGATTACATGCAACAAGGAGTCGCTTACCTTCCTCTCCGCATACACTCCCAACTGTGGTGTATGGGTTTGCACATCTGAACAGGTGCGGTTGCTGTTGGAATGGTCCAATGCAAGTTCCAACTCCTGCACGGAAGGCAGCTCACCTAGGAAATGGCTGGTATCCACCCCCCAACCTGTCAGTTGGTTCAACAAATACAGGTTTCTTGTTGTATTGCGATGTGAAAAGTCAAAACTGTAACCTGGCTCCAAACGAAAGACTCTTGACGATGTGTGGACAAATTCCCAACTGTCGCTTAGATGAGCGGATACTTGATAACCGGAATTCTTCACCTTGTCAAAGCGGTTGCGATAATCCTGCTCGCCCTCTTTCACATAGTCAAGCCTGTAATGGTCAAAGCTATTGATCTCGGCATTGTCATATCGATAAGAGCCATCAAAATACAAGGCATGATCCAACCGGTGCGGTATCATTAAAAATTGACCATAGTCAATCCCCCCTTGCCAATCCCATCCATCCCCTCGAGTATTCACCATGAGGTGGTTGATGGCATATTCTTTCAACAAAGAGTTGCCCAAAGGCGAGGCGATGCTGTCCATCCATGCCTTTCCCCATAAGTCAAACTTGTCGTCCAAAAGCATAATGGACGATTGGGTACTGGTGCGATTGAACTTATGATAGGAAAAACGAGGTTTTACATTAATATGAGTGATGGTTGGAATTTTCCATGCAAGGCTATGCTGGGTACCGACACTCACGTCACGGACAAGACCTGTCAGCAAACTTTTACCAAAAGTATTTCCTTTCGTAAGAAAATACTCACTGCTCGTTCTGCTTTCTGTTGTCATGCGCTTGCTAGTAAATACGACATTACCATCTGACATAAACACTCCCTCCTTAGATTCTGTGGCATAATCCATGCCAGCCGTCCGTACCGTCGTCTCATTGACTGGTTGTTGCAAGGGCGACCAATCACTGTTATTCCCAGGTTTTCTATCATCATTCAAATTATTGAAATTGGCAAAGGCGGAAATCTTTGAGTGTGGTGTCAAACGCAAGGCAAATAGCCGACCTAGGAAACGGTCGTCACTGCCCAATCCTCCCTCTACTGTGGCAAGCCAAGTAGTTTGGTATTTTCGCTTCAAACCTATGTCCATGACATAGGACTTCGGTCCTACACTGTCCCCTCGCAGCTCTTGCCAAGCCGTCCGCTTGTCGTAAACTTTCAGGTGATTGACCATAAATGACGGAAGATTGTCAAGGATTAACTTACGATCATGATTGAAAAAAGCCTTGCCATTGAGCAGCAATTCATCCACGGGTTTTCCATTGACGGAAATCTGTCCATTGTTGTTCATTGTGACACCAGGCAATTGCCTAATCAAGTCATCCAGCATACTACCCTCCTGCAAGTTAAAAGCATCCGCATTATAGACCAAGGTATCCTTGTTCATATAAAACTTGACCTTCGTGGCCTTTACTACAACATCTTCCAACTGCTGTAATTCATCCAATGACCTCTGCTTAGGATATTTACGTTGCATATACAAAGTGGGCAGTCTTCGTGAGCGTTCCTTTTTATAAAACTTCGCTATCTCGAAGCTCTCGTAGGCGTCCTCATAGTCAGGATGCGTGGCATGGAGAATGTATCTGCCTGGTTTCTTGAGAATAAACATAGCAGCCCCCTTCCTGCCATTGATGCTACCATTACTGGAGCTAGTAGCAACAAGGGTACTGTCTTCAGACAACAAATCCACCTTGGCATCCAAGACTGGCTCCTTGGTGAAGACGTTGGAAACTTTCATCGATATCCAAAGTTCCTGCTCCTGCGCAGATGCAGAAATAGAAAATAGGACGCTGAAAATCAAAAATAAACTAAATCTCATAGACAGAATCTTTAGGAGTTCAATCATTACTTTTTTGTTTCTGTACTGCCACCTTTAATTGTTTACAAGGCAACAACAGCAATATCAAAATTAATACTATTATTATTTTAATAGAATTAAAGTTCGGCAACAAAATTAAGAAAACAAATACAAATATGCAAATTTTGAGACGAAAAAATGTCCACCAAAAATCCACCAAAATAGATTTTTAGGCTTGTAAGTTACAGAGAATAAGGATATTAAAAAAATGTCCACCAAAAATACATCACGTATCCTTTGGTGGACTTTCTCTTAAAATTTCAATAGATTTTCGTCTAATGTAGAAGCACTATCATCACCAAACAATTTCCTGTTTGCTTTCTTTCTCGCATTACTTATTGTCTTAGACGATGTTTTAACAAGAACAGAAATATCAGTATTGTCTATATTCAAATAGGTAAGAACACATACCTGAAATTCCTGTGTACTCAATCGGCTTCTTATTATCTGTTCATATAGAACGGGCAGATAATGCTGGAACTCGGCAGATAATGCATCCCAATCTTTTGGGCTCGGACTATGACGATTATGATGTCTGGCCATCTCTTTAAATTTCAGAAAAATGTCGCTTGCCATCAATGCATTCTTGTTGCCAACCTTATTAAATTGGTCACATTTCTCCTTATATTCTTGAAGGGCAACTTGCAAAGACATGATTTCTTCTTGCTTTCTCTTGACTGAAAGATCTATATTTTCCTGCAGTATTGATAATTCTTGGCGAGCCTTCTCCATATTCTGAAATGTCAACACATAATTTCTATTCACTTCTTTCAGCTCTGCCGACATTTTCTTCTGCATATTTCGATAACGGCGGACAAGGTAAATCACAAATAGCAATATGATGAAACCAGCAATGATTGCCACATATTTATCTCGCAATTTCTGTTGCTTTTCCTCCTCTATCTTTTTCTGCAACCTTGTATAATTATATAAAGAGTTAGCCAGAACAACTGCCTTCGTTTGTGTACCTTCTAATATCTTGTCCATTTCCTTCTCACATAGTAAAGAATATTTATTGATGGAATCACTATTCAAGCGTATTCTGTAAATATCCATTAACCCTCTACTGGCTTCATACGAATAACCAAAACAACCCAATTTTCTAAAATAGAATTCAGCAGAATCCAATTGTTGAGTACCCAGAAAATACTTACCTTTATAGTAATAATAATATTCACGAGGGGTAGCAATATTACCATGCTTATCAAACAGCCCTGATTTTGATTCAAATTTCTGCATTAAATGATGAGCTTCTTGATATTGATGCCTATCCAAATAAAATTCTATCAAGGTTACGCATACAGCTATAGCCTTTTGATGATAATGGTATTTTTCATATAAACGAGTACAAAGTTTGGTCTGAGCTATCGCCTTTGCTGTATCACCCATTGCACTAAAAATTGGTATGAATCTTTCACTACCTATTATATAATTTAAAGTATCTTTTTCCTTTAATGCATAAGTTATGTACTTTTGCAGCGCGATCTGCGCCTCTTGAAACAAATTCTGCTTCACAAAGACATCAGCCATCTGCCCATAAATCCTTTTAAGAGAATTGAAATCACAATCTTTGCTCAAAGTATCTACACTTTCCACCGCATCCTGATAACATTGCATTGCCTTGGGTGCCTCTTTCATATCACGATAGATACATCCCAAGAGATAATGAGCCTCCATCTTCTCATTAGGGGTACCTTTGCTATCATAATAATCTACGACTTCTTGAAACAAGGAGTCTGAAGGCATAGGCTTGAAAAGCTTATTCAATACCTTTGCTTCCAACATACGATAACGCATTTCTACTTTTTCGCCACATTGTGACATGTCCTGGCGATGATTGCTCAAACTGTCATACGCTGCCTGCGGATTCTTCTCCATCAGACTATTCATTTCTGCCAACCATGCCATTTGCACACGATGGTCTGAACAACTTCCTGTCAACAAAAGCAAGAAGAATAAAAAGAAAAACAGAATCTTCTTCATCAACCTAATTTCTGCAACACTATAATTAATAATTTATATAAACACCTGAGCAAAAAAAATGCTCATGATTTTGCCACGTCAGAAATTTCATTTATATTAGTGTTGCAAAAAAACAAATAAAACTCTGAATGACATAGCAAAAGTACAAATATAATCTGAGAAAATAACTCCTTTTGGAGTTTTTTTCGCTTTATAAGTAAAATTCTATAGCTTGCAGATTAAAGTTAAGAAATAGTAGCAACCCTGCCTCAAAAAAATGAAAGCCACGTTTTTTCTTCATTCATATTGTTTATTTTTTTATTTTAACTTCTATTGATTAGAGTAATTTGAACCTGACGGTTATCAAAACATTGCGTGAGCGTAGTTGAGAGGTATAAGAAAAGATGTCAAGTCCACTATAATTCACGCTTGTGTAACTTTGCTGGTTCAGCAGGTTGTTGAGTTGCAGTTCCAAGTCTGTACGCTTGCATTTCAACTTGACAGCCACATCTCCAAACCAGGCATGTCGATTGACTGCAGTCAGACTATTGTAATTATCCTCTAACGAAGCCGTCATGGTCAGTTTCTTCCCTATATGGGTATTCATTTTGACTCGCTGCGTAGCTGAGCGCACATTTTTACCATATGCATTGACTTCTGCTTTCGTCTCGCTAAAGCTCCACGAATAGCCACTGTTCCAGACAAAATCAAGCCACGGGAAAGGTACAATGCTTCCACCAAGTCCTACGCTGGTGAAACGTGAGCAAAACGGATATACATCATTTCCCATAAGCCGTTCGCTGGTCATATACCTATAATTTGCAAAAAGACTAATCGTGGTCTGCAACCAGTCGAATCCCTTGCTTCCATTAGCCCCGATGCTATAGGTTTTAGACTGCGAATGTCTGTCCACTATCTGTACAATACTGGTACCACCCTGATAGTAAGTTCCATAGGTTTGGTTTTCACGCTTATAACCATACGAGCCATTGATGCGAAGGAATGTGGCACTTATGGCATTGCGATAACCCAGACTGACAGAGATATCTGTACGCTCCGTTTCTGACAGACGCTCTAAGTAACTGCGCTGAAAGGAGCGATAGTTGCCCATCATGTAACCCTGATAAATACCATCAGGACTTCCTATGTTTTTAGTATAGCCAGCACGCAGATTTCCACTCCAGTCCATCCACTCATAACCAACTGACATCATCGGATTGACCAACAGGTGAACGTAATCATTTCGGTCTCTACGAATCCGATCGTCAAGCGTCTGTGAATAAAGGCTCAGCGGGCATCCTAACAGCACTCTCCACCCTGCTCTCTCAAACTTATAGTTCTGACGTAGAGCGACCTCATAAGTATTATACCAAAGGTTGTTACGATTAGAGTCACCACCATCCCCAAAACCATCAAGCGTAGTCTTGATTCCGTGGAGACTTGCATCAGCAAGAAGCCCATAGTCCAAGGTAAAGTCACCCAGATGCAGACTGTATTGTGTATGAAAATTACCAGCAATATGGCGCGATACGATATCCTGCACATAATAGGAAGTCTTTTCCTCCTCCAAAGAGTCGATACTGACTTCAAGGGTATTAGGTCGCTGGGAGTAGCCAGCAGAAAAATGCAAATCGAGCGTATGCTTTCCTATGTTGCGGATGATGTTTAACGTATTGCTGACGGACAACTGTGGATGGTCGAAATACTGATGAGTCACTTCTTCTCCATATCTCACAGGATATTGACCTGTACGTTCCGAACCGAGCGTTCCATCCACCTTATCAGAAATCCAGCCCAAGTCAAGTTTCAAGACATCTGCAATGAAATTGCTGGAGGCATTCCTGTTATACCTCAGTTGTATATTCAGATTATCGGTCTTCGTCTTGCTATACAATGACTCTTGCGTCAACAACCGCTGGTTATCGTTAACAAAAAGATTACTCATACTATTTCCGTCACGACGGACACAATCGCTGTAATAGGCAACATTCAGACCTATCTCATTATCCTCACCCAATTTCTCCAAATGATTCAAGGTTAAGACGTGCGATGAATTATCGAAGGTTCTCTTTTGAGGAAGTCCGGACCCATTTGGCAACAGAGCTCCCATAGGACAATAAGGATACAGAAAAACGCTGTTGATATCAGAATAATGCATCCTCAGTTCCTGCGATACGTCGTCCCCGGTATTATTTCCTTTGTACAACGTGATGTCCTGTCTTTTCTTATTGAAGTACATACCAACAAGTTCTGCCGTCCAAATGCCTTTATTTTCTCCTTCTATTCCCCCACCAACCATGGCGTTTACTCCCAAAGTTCCTTTAGAGGAGCTTTTTAGTTTAAGGTTCATAGCAACGTCATCCGTCAGCATTTTTCCTCTCAATGCCTTAACTGGCTGATGGTTCTGAAGAACCTGCACGGAAGCGACATCCTGAGCATTGACATTGTTGGTGGCGATGCCGTAACGGCCCTGCAGCAAGTCCATGCCCTCCACATAGAACTTAGAAATGCCCTTACCGTTGAATTTGATACCACCATCTCCACTAACCTCTATGCCTGGCATGCGTTTCAAAACATCAGCTATCACTCGGTCACCCTGCTGACTATAGGAGGCGACGTTATAGCTCAGCGTGTCACCATCCTGGCGAATCTTCTTTGCCTTGACCATCACCTCTTGAAGCTGGAGGATTTCTTCCTTGGGACGGAAGGAAATCTGCTGAGAACAATTAGGAACAGTCTTAGGATGATTGCCGATTGTCAGACCGGAAGCCGTAACCACCACAGAGTCCGCATCCGTCTCAAAAGACAACTTATAATTACCCTTGTTGTCAACGTCAGAATAGGCAAGGATGCTGCCCGTTTTCTTATCTGTTACGGAAACATAAGCCTCGATGGGCTTACCCTGTGCATTGAGCACAGAGCCACCGATGACGGTTTGAGCCTGCAAACCATCTTGCCATATCGCCACCAATAATATTGTTACTATCGCTATTCGCATCATAAATCATTCTTTTTCTATGGGTGAATAAGGTGTAAATATAGAAACGGCTGCGCCTTGCACCATATTACCTTGAGAATCTATCGTCGCCTTATGGTAATTGGCAGCCTTCCACCAATTCTCATTAAAGCTTTTGTGTTGTTTCCAAACTTTTGCACGTGTTGAAGACAAGAAACCCTTGTAGTCATATTTAAATATTGGGCTGGGATGCCGAGATATCTGGACGGCCTCGAATCGATACAAGCCATCCATATCACGAAGTTTAAGGATAAGCCCAGGCAAACCACCAAACTTCCATGGTCCAGCTTTCAAGGGGATGCTCGGAGCGAACCATGCCTCAAAGATACGCCCCCTCCAATTAGTCGTAGCCCTTTGGCATACGTACCCCAAGACATTCTGAGTTCTCGTATCAATCTTCCATTTTTGAAGAGGATAATCTTCGGTATAAAAGGAATTATATCTTTCCAGCCATTGGGGCATGGTGGCATATACCTCCATTTTATTTTTATAGATAAATAGCTCAGAATACTGGTATTCGCTCCACGTTTCACGTTTTTTGCCTCCTTTTACTATATTACGTGGAATTCCCTGAGTCTTGGGGTGCTTTTTTTTCCAAGCTAACAGTAGATTATCCTCCTTTGAAAGGATATCGCTATAATATTTCATGACTTTTTTACCTATATCCAGACATTGCTTGTCTATATAGGTATTTTCGTCATTAATATTATCAGCATTGAAAGCATACCAGATCTTTACCATTGTACTATCGATTACTTTTATTTTACCTACCGATCTGTTAGGAATAGGGCAATACGCAGCCTTAGGCTGGGCCTCCAATACCCAACCTTTACTCAGAAAAAATACCAGACAAAGGATTATAGGTATAATTGATTTCATATATTCTTTTTTTGCTTTATGTACAAGAGGACGACCAACAATAGCACCCATCTCTTTTTGACGAAGACTCTCTTTAGAGAGTGCATTCAACTTAAATCGTTTTACTTTCATAACTTAAACTTTTTAGTTGTAAATAATGTTACTATCGCTGCTCGCATCATAAATCATTCTTTTTCTATGGGTGAGAATTTCTGTCTCTTGCTGACATGACCATCACTCCATACCATTCCTATGGCATTCCAGTAATCCGCATTGTATTTCTTTTGCAACTTCCAGATGCGACTGCGTGTAGTCTTTGGATAGAGACGCTCAGGATATTGAAGAATGGGGAAATTTCCTCGATCTATGGCTACCGCCTCCCAAACATATTTTTTTTGCAGGTCCTGAACTTTCAAGATGCAACCAGGAAGTCCACCAAACTTCCATGGGCCACCCTTGAAAGGGATATCAGGAGCGAACCAGGCTTCAAATTCATTGCCGCGGAAACGACTGGTTGCCCTTTGGCAACGATGTCCCAGAATTAACAGATACTCCTTGTGTAGATTCCACCGCATCAAAGGCCACGCTTCCGTGTATCGACCATTATTATTCTCTGCCCAAAGAGGCATACAAGCCCATTCCGTAAGTTTATTTCCCTTTACAAAATATTCAGAGAATACCAACTCACTCCAATTTTCCTTATATGTTTTTAGACCACCCATCCAAAAGGACTTGGGCACGTTTCCTTTGGCCTTTGTTGTCTTTTTCCACTGGACGGCCTTTCTATCAGATCTGGAGAGGAACTCACTGGAATATTTCGAAATGCCCTGTCCCACTTCCAACTTACCTAGGTCCAGATAAGTATCCTCATTTCTCACATCTTTCGCATTGAGAGCATAAAGGATACGAATACTGGCATTTCCTATGACCTTCCTGAGATCATACCCTCTTTTCTCACGAGCAGGAATACGACCATTTTGTTTCGGTTGGGGCATTACTGACAAAAAGGGCAATAAAAAAAGCAATATCAAGAGAGAATTTCGTTTCATATTTCGTAGTTTTAAGATGTATTTGCTAAATATTTAATAATTAGCCTCTATTCTTTACTATTCCTTTTCAAGAGGTTCGTATGGGTGAGGTTGTGACCTCAACTGACCTGTCTTACGGTCACGAGCACCACCAACTTTCAAAAAATCACGATTGATGGCAACTTGCAATCGTAGCACATGCTCACGTGTATCATGTCGGTAGCCTTTGAAGTTGCGCTTAGCAACAGGAAATTGACCGCTACGTATTTTCACCGCCTCCCAACTGTAAAGCCGCTCTTCATCATTGAGACGAAGAATAAGACCTGGAAGCCCTCCAAAGTTCCATGGGCCTTGACTTGTTGGGATATCTGAGGCGAACCATGCCTCGAACTCACGTCCACGCCAAAAGCAATGAGCCTTCTGACAGCGATAACCAAGAATCCGACAAGTATCGTTGTCCAACTGCCAGCGTTGCTGCTCTATAGGCTCCGTATAATAGCAATTATATCGTTGCATAGCAAAGGGCATGCGGACATAATAGGTTCGAGTTCCATTCTGAGAGAATATTTCTGTAAATTGATATTCACTCCAATAGTTACTGTTACGACCTTGTTGACAAAAGAGCCCAGGAATACCTGATGCGCTGGAATTCTTTCTTTTGAATTCGCTACAAAGCGAGTCATCCAACTCCAAGAAACGACTGTAATATTTGCTCACAGAACGACCTGCTCGCAAAACCTGCAAGTCTATATATGTTTGCTCATCAGTCAAATCCGTTGCATTGAAAGCATAGGTCACTTCCAGACTGGCATTGCCAAGAATCGTAACCTTTCCAATTTCCTGTGGAATTGGACGGAGAACCAAACCTTGCTTCTGCTGGGCAATACACATACAGTTTACTCCCAATAAAAAAAGCAGAATGAAACTTATCACATATCTAAACATATAAACCTCCTGTAAATGATTGTCCTTTTGCGCATGTACAGCTATCATTACTTGTTTACAAGGCAACAACAGCAATATCAAAAAATACTATTATTATTTTAATAGAATTAAAGTTCGGCAACAAAATTAAGAAAACAAATACAAATATGCAAATTTTGAGACGAAAAAATGTCCACCAAAAATCCACCAAAATAGATTTTTAGGCTTGTAAGTTACAGAGAATAAGGATATTAAAAAAATGTCCACCAAAAATACATCATGTATCTTTTGGTGGACTTTCACTTAAAATTTCAATAGTTTTCTCAATTCCTGCTCATACAGAAAGGCAGAAGATGCTTTCAAAGCTGTGCAATGTTTCTCTTGATCCACAACTTGAAGAATGGATCGTTAAAGGAAATTATATCACCATCCACATCTATAAAATCACGAGCTACCAATGCCTTCTTAACACCCTGCACATTTGCAGAACTTTCCAAGTGATACTCACTCAGAACCTCCCGACGAGAAAGACCGGTATTGATACCATTTGCCACAGCAATGAGGAAATTTTTCTGGTAAACCGTCATGGTTTCCATATCACGCTGATAGAACAGACGATTCTGATCCAAAAGTTCATCAATCGCTTGATCTATCATCTGATCCGAAACGTCAGGACTTGCTTTGTACCAGATGAGCCAAGCCAGATGTTGGACGAGCGAAGAGAGGTTCTCTGAGATACGACAAATCCTGATAGCCTGTTCCTCCGTTATATGCTTCCCTGTTTTCTTAAACTTCTCGCAAATAAAGGACACCCAGTCGGCCTCCGGTATTTTATTGAGAAACATGATGTCACCAAACTTGTAGAATGGACATTCTGTTGTGTGGAACAACTTAGTCATAAGATGTTTCTTGCTTCCAAACATACAGTAGGTAGTCAGCTTCTGATGCTGCCATACGGTTCTCAGTTTCTTCTGGAAGGTAAGCGAGTCCTTAAAGTCAGCAATCTGCTGAAACTCATCAAAGCAGACGACTATTTTTATGCCTTTCTTCTCTGCAATTTTCTCAGGCAACTGCAAGATTTCTCTTTCTGGGTTATCCTTTGGATCCCAGGCAAAAGATAGGGAAAAATCGTTCAAGGGATCAGTACCGAAGGAAAACTTCGGCGTGATGTTGGAAAGAAAGTTTTTTGACATCTGTATCCATTCGTCCAATTTGGAAGACGTTTGACAAATGGTTTCGGTTGCCAACATCTTACAAAACTCATAGTCGGACTTACATGAGAACACATCAACAAAGATGAACTTTACATCTTTCCGTTTTGATTCACTTATCACTTTCTTGACAAGCGAGGTCTTACCCCATCTTCTAGGAGAGATAATGATAGTATTGATGCCATGCGTAAGATTGGCTTCCAAACGTTTAGCATCTTCTATACGGTCAGTGAAACACTCATCTTCCACAGCCCTACCGAACTCAAATGGATTCTCTATCATAATCGTTTTCTTTTTTTTGCAAAGATAGTAATAATCTTTTTAGTAAGTATCTTTTTAGTAAGAACTTTATTACTAATTAACTATTTACTAATTATACAACTGAGGCTAAGATTTTTCTCAATTCCTGCTCATACTGTACTGCATCCTCAAAGCAGATGGCCTGCATTCCGAATTTTCGGGCTGCTTCTACATTTTCCATTCTGTCGTCTGCAAAAAGGCATTCTTCTGGCAGTAGAGAATATTTCTGGCAAAGGCGCTCGTAAATCGCCTGGTCTGGCTTGATGATCTTTTCCTCAGACGAAATGACCTGTCCTTCCAATAGTTGGAAAATCGGATATTGCGCCATTGTCTCGTGACACTTGGTACACCAGTTGGAAAGACCATAAAGATGATAACCTTCTGACTTCAATTGAGCCAGCAGGTCTCGCATCCCCTCCTTTTCGCCACGCACAAATTCATTGAAGCGCTGGGCTACCACCGCTATCTCGTTCTTATATTGCGGCATGATCTGCTGCATTTTGCAGAAGGTGTCCTCAAAAGAGTCTCCCCGATCCATATTCTCATTCCACTTACCGTCTATCAGAAGATGATAGAATTCTTCTGCCTGTTCGTGGGTCTTGAATATCTGGTCAAGAGTTTCAAAGTATTCGTAATCTACGAGCACTTTGCCGAAATCAAAAATCAAATTCTTTATCATAATCAATCTTGAATAAAAAAAAGGGCGATTTCTTACCCAAATCCCTGTTTCCGAAAGAGATTTGGGTAAAGAACCGCCTTCTTATTTCAGTATAACTTCATCTTTTCTCACTTCATATTCCAAACCAGGAACCAAATTTTTCAAGACATTCATGGCACCCGAAAGGGTTTCACCACGGTTGAAATGAACTGTAACCTTCGTGTTCTTATAACGCTGCGAACGGAAGGAGAATTTTACTCCGTATGCATCGCCCATAATCTGAGCTGCTTCTGCGAGAGTTACGTCATTGAGATCTATCTGCTTGTTTCTCCAACCCAGACCATTATCCCCCTTGGATACCTGGCGGAGATTTACCGACTTGGTCTTTACATTATAAACCAGCTGGTCGTCTGGATTCATACTATATACCTTGTCCTCACCTACAATTCTGAGTTCTATTTTACCCGTTTTGAGCGTAGTAGTAACTTCCTCGTCGGTCGTATAAGAAGAAACCGAGAATGAAGTACCCAAATCAGTAATCTCAAAGTGAGGAGTACTGACATGGAACGGATGCTTGTCATCATGCTTGATATCGAAGAAAGCCTCACCAGCCAAGAACACCTTTCGCTCCTTACCTTCAAAAGAAGCAGGATAAAGGAGCACAGAACCCTGACTGAGTTTCACCTTCGTTCCATCAGCCAAAGCCAATGTTTTAGATTCACCTTTTATCGTATGTTCCTGCATCATCGCTATAGCCTGTGATGCTTTCAGATCATTACGCATCTGAACATAAATCTTGCCGAAGACGACAAGCATAACCAGCGGAATGACAAGAGCAGCCACTCTTTGCCAAGTGAAGATTTGGAATGTTTTACCCTTACTACTATCAATGTCTTTCCTGAAAAGCCGTTTATAAGCAGTTGAAATTTCCTCTTCGTCCATATAAGCAGAGTCTGCCTTATCCCACAAAGAACGCAAGGCCTCATCTTCCTCCTTCTCATCTTTCGAATCCGATAATCTCTGTAAGACCCTTTCCTTTATTTCGTCTGATACGACATGTTCTGAATAATAATCTATGATATCCTTAATCTTCGTTGCCATATTTTTACCTGTAATTTCTTTTTAAGACATTTTTCAAAGATGTTACACCCAATGCAATTGCAATAAAATCATCAAATATAAGGCTTTTTTGATTTCTTTAAGAGCTAAATTGAGATGATTTTCTACGGTTTTCTTCTGCAACCCCAACTGTTGGGCTATCTCTTCGTTTTTGAGATGTTGCTCCCGACTCATGCGGTAGATGGTCTGTCGCTGCGGGGGCATATTCTCCACAATCATGTCGATAAGTAGTTGGGTGTCCTTGGCCACGATTTCCTCATGCGGCGAGGCGATGTTGGCACATTGGTCAGGCAAGGAATCGATGTCTATCGGAATCACTCGCTTGGTGGAAATATAATTGATAACGGTATATTTCGCCAATATAAAAAGGTAGGAATCGAAGTCTTTGATTTCTGCGAATTTCTGGCGCTTCCTCCAGATTTTCTCAAAGATAATCTGACACACGTCGTCGGCATCATCCATGTTTTTCAGCAACATGGAGACGAAGCGATGAACTTTAGGATAAAACTTTCGGAACATGATGCCGTAAGCTTTTTCATCGCCCTGAGATATGAGTAATATTACTTCTTTTTCGATTTCCATTTAAACAGGTTTTCTTCGTTTTTTGTAATGCACGGCATGATATTGGAGGGCATTACATGAATTAAGCAGTTGCAAAGATAATACAAATAAACGAATTCTCCATCGTTTTTGATAAGAAAATTACGTTACAATTGAAAAATGTATTATCTCAAGAGATTTGACAGGGGAAAATTTTAAACAAAAAATGACTTTGACTGGATACAGCAACAGGAATTTTGTTATTATCTCATAAAAAACATATAAATTGCCTTAAAATCAAGGAAAATGGAATCACGTATCGAGATTTTTACTATATTTGCAAATAGTTTTTTCGGAAACTAACCTAAAATCAGAGTGAATTGATAATCCAGTAATAACAACTTAAAATTAGAGATTATGAAGAAATTATTTTTAATGGCAGTTATCATGCTGTCTTCAGTAAGTATTTTTGCTCAGAGCAGAGTGGGTACTACAACTATCCAGCCTAAGATCGGTTTGAACGTATCTTCCGTAGGTGATGGAGACTGGAAAGCTGGTTGCGTATTCGGTGCAGAATTGCAGCACCAGTTTAATGCAAAAGCTGCCATCGCAGGTGGACTTCTCTATTCCTTCCAAGGAACTAAACATGATGAATATTCTTGGAATCCAGGATATTTGAACATTCCTATCACGCTCAACTATTATGTTGCCCGCAACTTCGCACTCAAGGCAGGTATTCAGCCTGCATTCATGGTTGCCAAGGACGAGGCTAAGGATGTCAACACCTTCGACTTTGCAATTCCTGTGGGAATGTCTTACGAATTCAACAACTTCGTACTGGATGCTCGCTACAACATCGGTGTCACAAAGGTTCCAAAGCATGGCGACGGCTACACCAACGTGCTCCAGCTGACCATTGGTTATAAATTCAAGCTGTAAGATATAGAATACTCTTATACATAAACTTTTATACTCATAAATCCCAAGCCGGCTTTTCTGCTGACTTGGGATTTGCTTTTCCGGAAATCCGTGATTATCCGTGATGTAATCTTAATCGATATCTTAATAATCCGTGATATATCCTTTCGTAAACATATCGTAGGACAGAGCTTCCAGTTCAGCAAGCGTCATGTGCTCTACGGCATGTTCTATCTTGCGAATCAGTTCATCTCTCTTGAAATCGTCGTTATCGCTCAGGCGCGATGTAAATCTATTGCTCATCGATTTTTAATATTTAATGTGTAATGTTTAATATTTACTTCGTTCATAGATATCGATGACATTGCCATCATATTCCTCATGGGTGAGCAGACGGACATCGTGAGGAAGGCGAGGAGCCTCGGTGCCTTTTTCCACGGACTTCCCGACTGCTGTTTCCACCCTGATTTCATCCCAAAGTCCTGCATCAAGGAAAGCCTGATGGGTGATGGCACCTCCTTCCACTATCAGAGATTGCACCTTATTAATATATAGGTGGTCCATCATCTGATCCAGCACGCCGGTCTTTCCCTGAGAGAAATCCAAACCCTCGAAACAAGGGTGATTTCTGTCGATGACCAGTCGCAGAGGATCCTTACCGCTCCAGTCACGCACATTCAACTGACTATGGTCGCGCTCATCGGTGATTCTACCTACCAGGATGGCATCGTTCTCGGCACGCAGTTTGTGGGAAAGCATCTTGGTGAAAGGAGAGGAAATAGCCATTCCCTTACCTCCGTCATCGAGAAAACCGTTGACAGTCTGCGCCCATTTCAAAATCACGTAAGGGCGCTTATGGGTATTATAAGTGATGAAGCGCTTGTTGAGTTCGAGACATTCCTTCTCCAGTACGCCCACCGTCACTTCGATGCCAGCCTCGCGGATTTTCTGAATGCCGCGCCCCTGCACCTTGGCAAACGGATCTACACAACCGCAGACGCATCTTTTCACTCCTTTCTTTACCACAAGGTCGGCACAAGGAGGCGTTTTGCCATAATGCGAACAGGGTTCGAGACTCACGTAAATAGTGGCTTCATGCAGCAGCGGCTCATCCTCCGGTCTGACAGAGGCAAAGGCATTCACCTCAGCATGTCCCTCGCCGCAGCGCACATGATAGCCCTCGCCGATAATTCTTCCGTCGGCACTCACAATGACGGCTCCCACCATCGGATTGGGTTTTGCATTCTGCCTTCCGTTCTTCGCCAACTGCAGGCAGCGGCGCATAAACATTTCATCTATCTCCTGCTGAGAGAGTGGCTCTCCCGTCCAAGGATCCTGAAAAGAGACTTTATTTTGTTTCATATTTTTCTATAATTAGGATTGTCTTAATAAAAAAGCCATATACAAAGGAATGGTAAGAAGTTGCTTACTTCTACCCACATTATAGTCACCTAACTTAATGGCATGATACACATGGTATTTATCAGGATTGGCAAGAATCGTCTTAGTACTTTTGGTATTTCCATCCTTAGCTTTTACCTCAACCAATACACATTCCCCCTTATAACGTATCACGAAATCCACTTCAAGTCCAGTGTCCTTGCGAAAATAATATAACTTTCGCTTCATTTTCGTAAAAATGTCTGCCATCAGATTTTCGAAGATAGCCCCTTTATAACCATAAAGATTGCCCTGCAAAATATCAAACTGTGTACCATTTTCCAACATTGACACAAATAGACCAGTATCTACCATATAAACTTTGAATGCATCCTGCACAGCATTTCCATCCAAAGGCAATTCTGTAATGTTAAGGTTGCGACAACGAGTTATAATTCCAGCATCTTCTATCCATTGAAGACTGCCTTGGTATTGAGAAGCCTTACTATTCTTACGTACTACTGTATATTGAAACTTTTTATTTTCCTTACTTAGTTGAAGAGGAATCGACTCAAAACATTCTCTAATTCTAGACTTGTCAGCTTCATCTGCATATTTTACCATATCCTCCTCATATCCAGCAATAATATTGCGCTGCTCTTCCAGAACCCTGCCCAAGTCATGGTATTGAAGAAACAGATTTACAGCCGCTGGCATTCCTCCAACAACAGTATATTGCAGAATCAGCTGTCTAAGACGCAAGTGCAAGGCATCAGGAACAGGCGTCTCATCTTCAAAACATTTTTTCACCTTATCAATAATAGGAGCCGTGATTCCGTTCGCCCACAAGAACTCTTCAAAATCCAAAGGATACATATCCACAATCTTCTCATATCCTACAGGTATTGAGTTTTTATACTTTTCACCTGTATTTTTACTTGTCCGAGTTCCATATCCTCTTACCCCCAACAGAGATCCTGTAGCTATTACATCATATCGTCCATCCATTTTGAAAAATTTCAAGGCTGTACGAGCAGCTGCACATTCTTGTATTTCATCCAATATCAAACAGGTTTGTTGCGGAATAAATACACTTCCGGGAATCATTGCTGAAATATTGATGACCATATCATCAACTACTTTCGAACCGTCGAAAGCCAAAGCATAATCCGGATTTAACATGAAGTTAAGATAAACCACATGTTGATAATTTTCTTGCGCAAATTTCATCACGCTGAAGGTTTTACCACATTGCCTACAACCTTTAATGACAATGGGCTTGTGATTTTCTTCTTGTTTCCAAGACAAGAGAACATCTTCAATCTTTCTTTTTAGCATAAGCACCTTTTTATCAGGGTATTATAAAGATACAAAACTATTTTCCAAGGGACTTTTTTCAAACTCATGACTATTTTTCAAGGGACTTTTCTTGAGTTCATGACTATTTTCCAAGGGACTTTTGCGTACAAAGATAATAAAATAAAAGAATCGGTGTATAAAAAAAGGAGTTTCTTACGATAATTTAACAGTGAAATAAGGTAAAGTAAAACAAGAAAAGCGTATCTTTGTAGTATGAAAACTTATCAACAACTTTGGCAATCCCTCACTCCACTCTATGAGACTGGCGAAGCGCAAGCTATCGTCCGCACCGTGCTCGACGTGAAATACGGAATGACTTTGACCGACATAATCTGCGGCAAAGTTAATGAATTATCTGTAGATGAAGAAAGAAATCTGGAAGAAATTGTAGAAAGACTGCAAAATGGCGAACCGGTACAGTATGTGCTGGGCAAAGCCGACTTTGCCGGAAGAACCTTCCATGTAGAGCCGGGTGTGCTGATTCCGAGACCCGAAACGGCGGAACTCTGTGAATGGATGGCGAAATCTGCCTCTCCTCAACCAAGAATCATGGACCTCTGTACAGGCTCTGGCTGCATTGCCATTACCCTGAGTTTTGAGATTCCAAATTCGGAAGTATTAGGAATAGACATTTCTGACTGCGCCTGCAGAATTGCCACAGAGAATGCCAAGTTGTTGTCTTCTAAAGCATGCTTTGAGAAAATGGATGTCTTTAAACTGCTTGAAAGGTATAGGAAAGATACAAAGGATTCTCCCGAAGTGGATATGATTGTGAGCAATCCTCCTTATATCTGCGAGAAAGAAAAGATAGATATGGCTAAGAATGTCTTGGATTATGAACCAGACATCGCCCTCTTCGTTCCCGACGAAGATCCTCTGAAGTTCTATCGGGCCATCGCCGAGATTGCTTCCATCAGACTGCGCTGTGGGGGATTCCTCTATTTCGAAATCAACCCTATCTACGAAAAGGAAACCAGGGAAATGCTCGAAGGCTTCGGTTTCAAGGATATTGAGACGAAGGAGGATTCTTTCGGGAAAAAGAGAATGATGCGAGCTGCTAAAAAATAAGAAACAATATGGAATATGACAATTATAAACCGCATCGTGCGAAGAAGCCGATGACTGAGCAACAGGCACTCCTGAAACTGACGACCCTCTGCACCCAGTCGGAGCACTGTTCGCAGGAAATGCTCGACAAAATGAAGAAATGGGAACTACCCGAGGATGCTATCGCCCGCAACATGGAGTTCCTCATCCAGAAGAAATTCGTGGATGATGAGCGCTTTGCCCGCTTCTTCATCAACGATAAAATCAAATATAATAAATGGGGACGACGCAAGGTGGAACAAGCTCTCTGGCTGAAACATATCTCCAGAGAAATCTCCGACCCTATCTTTGCAGAAATTGAGGACGAACTCTATATGGAGACACTTCTACCCCTGATGAGAAACAAGTATAAGACCATCAAGGCGAAAAACGACTACGAGCGCTCCATGAAGCTCATCCGCTTTGCCTTAGGCAGAGGTTTCAGCATGGATATTATCCGCAAATGCATTGACAAAATGGGAGTAGAAGACGTAGAATTTTAATACGATTACATATATGCGACTCAGTATCTTAGCAAAAATCATAGACATGCTTTCCCCCCGCTACTGTCCGGTTTGCGGAAACCGGCTCAATGGCGAGGAGGAAAGCATTTGTGTTTCATGCAATCTGTTCCTACCCAGAACCGATACATGGAAAGACCCTTATAATAATGAGATGGCGAAGATGTTCTGGCATCGTATTCCCATCGAGAAAGCCTGCTCCCTCTTCTATTACAAGGGCCATGCCTTCACCAGCAACATTCTCTATCAACTGAAATACAGTCACCGCCCGGAAGTTGCCACAGACTTGGGAATACTTCTGGCACAGGAAGGAATGAAAGTCCACTTCTTCGACGACATCGACGGTATCATTCCCATTCCGCTTGCACCCCACCGCCAACGGCAGAGAGGCTACAACCAGAGCGAGGAAATCGCTAAGGGAATCGCACAGGTGACCCACCTCCCCATCTACACAAATATCGTGAGAAGAAACGTCTTCAAGGAAAGTCAGACCCAAAAAGACCGCTGGAGAAGAAACGAGAACGTGAAAGAAGCCTTTGAGCTCTACCCTTCCTACCGCCCCGACCAAGAGAAAGGGAAAAACAAAAGCGACTCCATCGCAGGCAGACATTTTCTGATGGTAGATGATGTCTGTACTACGGGAGCCACTATCTGTGCATGTTGCCAAACGCTTTTGAAAGCCGGCAACATGAAATTCAGCGTTTTATCTATCGGATTGGCTGGGGAATAAGTTTCTTGCCCTAAGGAACATTATTTCCGTACTTTTCTTACTTTTACAGTACCGTCTGCACCGATTTCCTTCACGATGTTGATGCCCTCCTGCAAGGCAGGCAACTGCACACCATCCAGCGAATAGATTTCAGTCTTTTTCACTTCTTCTGATACTGGAGCCTGAGGCGCAGCAATGCCCGTAGGCTGGTTGCCGCCAGCCACCAGGGCTATGTCTTCAGCAGACAGAGCAAAGCTATAGATGCGGAAATCATCGATATTACCCTTGAAAAGTGGGTCGGCTGCAAACTGGCTTCTGCCAATGTAGCATCTGCTCGGAGAAATCATAGAAGGACGGGCGCTCATCTGACTTGTGTCCACAGCCTTACCATCTACATAGAGCACCACTCCATCTGCACCCAATGTGACTGCCACATGGTGCCAACCGGAAGTCAACTTCGATGCAGAAAGTATCTGTTCTGCCCCATCCATCTTGATGACAAAGCGCATCTGACTGCCATTGCTTGGCGTGAGGAACATATATTCATCCGTACCATTGCCGAAATCGAAGATACGAGTCCAGTTAGAAGACGTATTCTTCCAGTTGACCCAAGTAGCAATGGTCATTTCCTCCATACCAGCAACCGTGGCAGGCACTTGCAGGAAGGTGTTCGTACCATTCAGCACGAGGCTCTGCTTGCCTAATTTCTTAGTACTCTCATCATAGCTTACCGTACCACTAACCACAGCATCCATCTGATTTTCAGTAGTATCATACAGACTATTTTCCATATCATACCAAGCCACTAACACGTCCTTCTTTGGCAATTCTACCGTAGCCGTCACTTCTGGCACGGTCTTGGTAGCCTTGGAGAAATTGCAAGCATGGTCCATCGCCTGTACCTTATATATATACTTGGCACCCATCTCGCAGGAATTATCCACGAAGGCCGTTTCCTTCACCTGTCTGCCGATAACCTGCCATTGTGGTTCAGCCTCATCAGCCAATGCACGGAGCACACGATAGCTATCCAAGTCTGTTTCCGTATTAGCATCCCAGTTCAGCAAAACAGAAGCAGTCTGTGCCGTAGCCGTCAGTCCCTGCGTAGCCTTCGGAGCCGATGCGTCATACTTCACATCTGACGGCAGGATGCGCCAGCGCTGCTGGTTGCCCTTCGCTTTCAGAGCCGCCTGTGTAATTTTCGTACCATCCGTTGTATTGTTGGACTGGAGATACAGACCAGAATGACGTGAACGGATGTAATAATCACCATTGCCGGCATATTCCAATATCCACTGCTTGTTGGCACCCACCGTACCATTGTAGGCAACCAGACCATCACCTTCTTCGAGCGACCAGTTTAGCAGGTCTGCATACATTTCCGGATTATTGGAGCTGCGCAGGGTGAAATAGCTGAAATCACCGCCGATTGTCTCTTTTACAGGGTCTATCAGCCATCGCTGAAAAGAAGGCGCATTCTTATACACAGTTCCCTGAGTCAGCGTCGTACCCGCTGGCACAGGATTACCTGAAGCCTGCAATGCCTTTCCCGAATATCTGTTGACAATCACATACTCGCCTTTAGTTATCGGATAAGGAGCCACGTCTTCACCTTGAGTAATACGCACCAGGCGTTCGGCATTTGTCTGTCCCTGCTGATAACCCGTACCGCCAGGCATCGTCACAGAGAAACATCTCATCGGACCATAGCCATCGTAATAAACATCTCGTCCCTTGGAAACAAAATCATAGGTATGGGTAGTAGCCTGACGCTCAGAAGAACCCAAGAATCCATCCACCTTGCCGTCTGGCAGGCGATAGACAGCTGCGGAAGTCCAACTTTCACGATTCTCAGCATAACCCAATCTGGCTCCACCTTCCATATTTGCCTTGCAGAATTCGCCTCGGGCAACACCATCGAAACCCCACCAGATGCCATTCTCCATACCATATTCAATGCCTACGATAGCCTCGCCCACATTGTGCAATTCATCGGCAGTAGCCACCTTTCCATCCTGCTTCACTTTCTGGAAGAAGCCGGCATAATTGTCGAAGGAACCCGCCAACTGATGCGTATTTCCTTCGTCGAGATAAGTCTTGAGATAATTATACCAGAAGAGCGCCTGGTCGCAGTTCAAGGTATTACCACCACAGAGACGGATACCATCCAATTCCTTATCCGCTCTGATTTTCTTGCAGATACTTAAGAAATCAGTCTTCGAACCTTCATTCCAGGAAGTATAATCCGGCTCATTGAAGGGCGCAATGCTCTCCACGGTGAGTCCTTTGGACTGGGCATACTTTACGGAAGCCTTGATCACCTTGTACCACTGTTCTGGTTTGCCCTTGTAGTTAGATGCATTGAGCGCCTCATGGTCACAGTTGATGGCCACAGTAGTCACTCCTGAGCGTTTGATATGAGCGATACGCAAGTCGAGGGCTTGCTTCTGTGCGGCAGAAAGATTACCGTCGGCATCCACCAGGTCGCTTGGCTGGAAGGAGATACGTCCCGTCGCCATGTTTTCCTTGCCTATGAAATTGGTTCCACGGCGCACATTGCTCACATCGTCCCATGCTGTATCCAAGCCCCATCTGATGCGGAATTCCTTTCCCGCATCATTCCAGTCGAAGGGAATCGTCGTAGTTCCCGTTACCGGTTGCAGATACATAGCTGCATGTGCCATACGTTGGTTTTCACTCTGGGCATCAGCATTTCCCGTCCATGCGGAGAGAGCCATCACCCCTAAAAAAGTTAGAATCGGTTGCTTTGTCATAAGTTATTCTAAGCGTTGGTCTATAATAGGTTTCGTTTGATTTAATTCGTGGCAAATATACACCATTTCTACGATATATGCAACAAATTAAAGACTTTTAACCTTACCAAGGTCTCACTTTAGCAAAAAGAAATGTACCTTTGCAGCATAATAATATTAAATCCTTTAAGATTATGGACAAACTGAAGAAAGAATTTGCATCAAAGTTATTGAAAGTAAAGGCTATCAAGTTGCAGCCTAACGATCCATTTACATGGGCTTCTGGCTGGAAGTCTCCTTTCTATTGTGACAACCGTAAGACTCTGTCTTTCCCAGAGTTGCGCAACTATGTGAAGCTCGAATTGGTACACGCCATCCTTGAGCAGTTCCCAGAGGCTGACGCCGTAGCCGGTGTTGCAACAGGAGCCATCGCACAGGGTGCATTGGTAGCTGATGAGCTGAACCTGCCTTTCGTATATGTACGTTCTAAACCAAAGGATCACGGTATGCAGAACCTCATCGAGGGTGAGTTGGATCCTTCAGCTAAGGTTGTTGTAGTAGAAGACCTGATTTCTACTGGTGGCAGTTCTCTCAAGGCTGTAGAGGCTCTCCGCAAGAACGGTAATGAGATTGTGGGCATGGTAGCCAGCTACACCTATGGTTTCCCTGTAGCAGAGAAGGCATTTGCTGATGCCAATGTCAAGCTCGTTACACTCACCGACTATGAGCACGTAGTGGCAGAGGCTCTCGAGACTGGTTACATCAAGCAGGAAGACGTAGAGTTGCTCCACGAGTGGCGCAAGGATCCAGCCAACTGGAAGAAGTAATACCTGTCTCTACATAGGCATTTACAAGAAATATGAGTACAAGTACATTCGAAAGTAATATCAAACAGATTCCTCATAAGCAGGAATCTGTTTTCAATACATTGAGCGACCTCAACAATCTGCAGCGCCTGAAAGATAAGTTTGAACAGGTGAAAGACCAGATTCCAGCCGACAAGCGTGAGCAGATGGACAAGATCAAGGACCTCAAGTTTGATACTGACAGCATCTCCATCACCGCCCCTATGGTGGGTGAAATCAAGATGCGCATCATCGACCGTGAGTTTCCTAAGACCATCAAGTTTGAGACCGAAAACAGTCCTGTACCGTTCAACTTCTGGATTCAGTTGCTCCCTACGGGCGAGTATTCCTGCAAGATGAAGTTGACCATCAAGGCTGAACTCAATATGTTTATCAAGGGAATGGTGAAGAAACCGCTGACTGAAGGCATCGAGAAGATAGCCGATGCTTTGGCGATGATTCCATACGAGGATTAATCCGAAGCCTCTCCCTTTCATTCAAAAAATTCAAAAGAAAATGGCACATAAACTTTGGGAAAAGAACTTTGAAGTAAACAAGGAAATCGAACGTTTCACCGTAGGCCGCGACCGCGAGTTGGATCTCTACCTCGCCAAGTATGACGTACTGGGCAGTATGGCTCATATCACCATGCTGGAGAGTATCGGACTGCTGGAGAAATCTGAACTGGACCAGCTCTTAGCTGAGCTCAAACAGATTTATGCCATCGCCGACAAGGGCGAATTTGTGATAGAAGACGGTGTGGAAGACGTACATTCCCAGGTTGAACTGATGCTCACCCAGAAGTTGGGCGAGATGGGCAAGAAGATTCATTCCGGCCGTTCACGCAACGACCAGGTACTCGTGGATTTGAAGCTCTTTACCCGCCACGAACTCAAGGAGATAGTAGATTCCGTCAAGATTCTCTTCGATGAACTTATCCAGAAGAGCAACCAGTACAAAGATGTACTGATGCCGGGTTACACTCATCTCCAAGTAGCCATGCCTTCCTCTTTCGGCCTCTGGTTTGGTGCTTATGCAGAAGGACTTGCCGACGACATGCTTTTCCTACAGGCAGCCTACCGCATGACCAACCGCAATCCGCTCGGAAGTGCAGCCGGCTATGGCAGCAGTTTCCCGCTCAACCGCACCATGACTACCCAGTTGCTCGGTTTCGACAGTATGGACTATAATGTGGTCTATGCACAGATGGGTCGTGGCAAAATGGAGCGCAATGTGGCTTTTGCCATGGCTACCGTGGCAGGAACACTGGCCAAGATGGCTTTCGACGCCTGCATGTTCAACTGTCAGAACTTCGGCTTCGTCAAGTTGCCTAAGGAGTGCACCACGGGTTCCAGCATCATGCCTCACAAGAAGAATCCAGATGTATTCGAACTGATTCGTGCCAAGAGCAACAAGCTCCAGAGCCTTCCACAGCAGGTGATGCTCATCATGAACAACCTGCCAGTAGGCTATTTCCGTGATCTTCAGATCATCAAGGAAGTATTCCTTCCTGCCTTCGGTGAGCTGAAAGACTGCCTGCAGATGGCAGCCTATATCATCAACAAGATGGAAGTGAACGAGCATATTCTCGACGACCCTCGCTACGACCTCATGTTCTCCGTAGAGGAAGTGAACCGTCTGGCAGCCAACGGAATGCCATTCCGTGATGCCTACAAGACCGTAGGTCTGGAGATTGAGGCTGGTAACTTCACACCTTGCAAGGACATCCATCATACCCACGAGGGCAGTATCGGCAACCTCTGCAATGACAAGATAGAGGAGCTGATGAACCACACCCTCTCCGAATTCCATTTCGAGCGTATGGAGAATGCAGAAAAGGAACTTTTGAAGTGAAGAATGAAGAGTGAAGAATGAATCAAAAATATTCCTATATATATAATAAGGTGAAGAGCATGGTCGCAAAAGCCATGTTCTCCACCTTATTTCCTTTACTGCCCCTATCGATGGGCATTTCCACTCTTACTTCCTGTGGAGCGGAAGACAGCATCAGCCGTCGTTTTCACTGCCGCTTTACGTTTCATACACAGAACCATCCCGGCAATACGTTGGAAATAGCTCTCAACGGCTTTGGTACCTACACCTTCGTCAGCGCTTCCTACAAAAACAACATCTGGCATATCTACTCTACCCCCAACGATGGCAGGAACAAGACAGAAGACATCCGCATCACCGCAGCTACCGAACTGCAATATGCCAAGGTTTACAATTTAGGCGCTAACAACGGCATTATCATCGGCAACAGTAATTTCAATAAATACAGAGCCTATGACCGCCAGTGCCCAAACTGCATCGACCAGTATGGCGGTACCAACTTTCCCCTAAACTGGAATTCTTCCAACCGCCAACAGGTTATCTGCGCCAAGTGCCACCGTATCTACGACTTAGAGTATGGCAACATTATCGACGGAGCCGATGGTAACCGCCTGATGGAATACAGCCTCTCGTATGGAACTGCAATGAACGAAACAGGCAAAGTTATAAGTGTTTATAATTGACCTCTGACATCCCTTAAAGCAGCAAATAGCAAACAAAAAGCGTAACTACTCAGTCATCTTTATGCTTGATAAATAGCCCTTTAGTAAAATCTATG